>LDZQ01000040.1_pt1 | contig 13578 bp, 8 predicted proteins | sample 615361 | NCBI WGS metagenome assembly LDZQ01 (sample SAMN03408297, study PRJNA278302) | terrestrial metagenome | isolation source: oil reservoir sample I2 | place: USA: Alaska, North Slope, Ivishak formation | collected 2013 | reverse complement strand
AATCTATTGCCTTTAACAAAAAATAAGAAAAATGCATAAGACCATTACCAGAGACCAAAACAAATTTACACAAAATATAGGACTTGACCCTATACTACAAACTATTATTAACAATGAAATCGATAAATATATAATAAAATTCTTGGTATGTTTATACATACTTTTCTATACCTCCAAAACAGATGTTATGCGGGCACACATTCGTGAAAAATACCCAATGTGTGCCCGCATTTTTAATTTTTTATCTTAATTCCTTTAATATCCGTAAGTATGAGTATAAGACCCATTAGGATTTGGATCACATTCACCAGTTAACCAATTCGTATAAATGGATGAGGTTGGTCTATAATCTATATTACCAATCCTGATTTGTGGTTGGTTCGACTGGGTATAGCTATAAAGAGCTACATAACTACGGGCATATACACATGAAACTTCAATGAATTGAATTCTTAGTTATCTGTTCTAAAGAAACATCAGTTTCTTCATCCTTGACCGAGATCTTTTTACATTGGCACACATCTATTTCCTTTTATTTCTTCACTCTCCTTCTTTTTCCTTCCATATAAAATCAGAGATTATAGGAAATAATGTCGTTTATATTTCTCCTTTTTTAGGGATGCTTCAGTATATTGACCAGCCTTTTGATACTACCGGGTACGTCGATACATCAGAGAGTCCGGCGTGAGAGCGTATTAACCTGGGGCAACTGCCAAGACTCCATCCACTAAAACCGTCATGAAAGAGTTACTGGTTTTATGAATTTTGCTTGATAAGCATCGTTTGACACCGCTGCCCGGGTTCTGGCGGCGTTTTTTCTTGGCGCCGGACTTCATAATAATTCAGCTTGCCAGCACTACCAGAATAAGGTATGATAATTTTGCCGGCATATTTGCCGGCAAAGGTTGGTGCTAAAACACATGAAGAATGACCCAATTTTAGCCGATATAAAACAGGATGCAAACTCATTACCATACTCCCTCTGGGAAGAGATGGGATTTCGCTTTGGGGACAAAGGAACCCATACGAGCAGAACCATCATGCTGGAAGAGTTATCGTTATTACTCCATGAATGTTCAGAAGATGCTTCTCGTGATGACTATATAAAAGCAATTGTTGACTACAATTGCCTGGGCAAGCGGACGGCCGCGACCCGAAGACTTTCCTGCCAGCGTATGCGGGAGTTATATGGGCTTGATCCGTCGCTGCTAATATTTAGAGTTTTGCGTTATTGCTGGTACGCAGATGAGAAAGGTCGCCCGCTTTTGGCCTTGCTTACCGCTATGGCCAGAGATCCTCTTTTAAGAATTACTTCACTTACTATTCTCCGGATGAAGCCGGGTGATGAACTGGCCCGGCAAGTGATGATAGATGAGCTGCGCCAAAGCATCGGAAACCGGCTAAATGACAGAACGCTTGATAAGGTCGTTCGTAACGCTTCTTCATCCTGGACCAAGTCGGGACACTTAAAGGGCCGCGTTCGTAAGTTTCGCCAAAAAGTAGTGCCCACACCTGTCGTCACCGCATATGCTCTCCTTTTGGGGTACCTGCTTGGAGTGCGGGGCCCCGGTTTATTCAAAACGTTATGGACAAAGGTGCTTGATACATCTCCGGAAGAACTAATTTCTTTGGCAATAGATGCGAAGCGCCTTGGTTTATTGGATGTGTGTTATTCCGGAGGCATGGTCGAAGTATTAGTTGATCGGATGTTAACCGAGAATGAAAGGATGTTGCTTCGTGAGTAGAATTGAGGAACTGGCAAACCGCTATCGCAGCCATATTGCTGCGCCATGGCAGCATAATCTGGCCGGCGAGCAAAGGATGATTTTTGTTGTTTATCCTCCAGTCGACGAGCGTAAGCTCCGTGCCAGGTTGGAATTGTTCGAGATGGCGACCATTGAATCTGGACATAAATGGAAATCATTTGACTTTACTCAAACTTTCGCCCGATGGATGAGCAACTTGGAATATAAGGAGATTTATTTCGAGGAGCCCGACAGGGCATTGCCAGCCTGTACGGGTTCACAAAAGTATCCCAGGTTCTCAAAGAAGTCGCCAGAGATATTCGCGGGCGGTTGGTAGTCTTTTTCCCGGGCGAATTCGAAAACAACAATTATCGTCTTCTCGATGCACGCGATGGGTGGAATTACCTGGCCATACCCATCACATTACATAATGGAGTGAGCGACCGATGAAGAACCGTGAGATTTTTCAGCGTGACCCTGTTGTTTCGAAATTACCCAATGACGGCGTGGCTACAGTTACTGAAGCGGCCACTTCTAAAGAGATTGAAACCCTTCGCTATGAACTGGAGCATTTTGTTTGCGAGGGACAGTATAAAGACGGACTTATACGCATTCTCGAGTCTTACTTGAGTAATGCGGATTCGACAAGCCAGCCAGCCGTTTGGGTAAGTGGTTTTTTTGGCAGCGGTAAATCGCATCTATTAAAGATGCTCCGCCATTTATGGGTCAACACCAAATTTGAGTCTGATGGGTCGACTGCCCGTGAATTAGCGCGGCTGCCAGTGGAAGTAAAAGATTTGCTTAAAGAATTGGACACGTTAGGGAAAAGGTGTGGCGGGCTTCATGCTGCGGGGGGAACGCTGCCGTCCGGTGGAGGGAAAAGCCTTCGTCTGGCCGTTCTCAGCATTATCTTTCGCTCGAAAGGCCTGCCCGAGTCTCTTCCCCAAGCCCAATTTTGTCTTTGGCTTCAAAAAAATGGCATCTACGGTCAGGTTAAAAAGGCTGTGGAGGATTCGGGCAAGGACTTTTGGCAGGAACTGCGCCATTTATATGCCAGCCCGGTAATAGCCACAGCGCTGTTGGAGGCTGACCCTGATTTTGCCTCCGATCTCAAGCAGGTGCGAGCCACTATTCGTGCCCAGTTTCCCGCTGTGGACGATATTTCGACATCCGAGTTCATCCAGATCATACGCGATGTCCTTTCTCTGAACGGTCAGCTCCCCTGCACAGCGATTGTGCTCGACGAAATCCAACTCTTCATAGGCGACAGCGCAGCCCGTTCCTACGATGTGCAAGAAGTGGCGGAAGCCCTATGCAAGCAGCTTGATAGCCGCATACTGCTTATAGGGGCGGGTCAGACTGCGCTGAGCGGTAATCTTCCACTTCTCCAGCGATTGAAGGATCGTTTTACCATACCTGTGGAACTCTCTGATACGGATGTTGAAACTGTAACCCGCCGGGTAGTGCTGGCCAAAAAAGCAGATAAGCGTAGGGCCATCGAAGAAATGTTAAATGCTTACGCCGGTGAAATTGATCGACAGCTTATCGGTACCAGAATTGCTCCCCGAAGTGAAGACCGGAGCATTATCGTCGAAGACTATCCCCTTTTACCCGTCCGCCGCCGATTTTGGGAGCATGTCCTTCGTGCCGTTGATGTCTCAGGAACCGGGAGCCAGCTTCGTACGCAACTCCGCATTGTTCACGATGCTGTCCGGGAGATTGCCGAAAAACCTCTGGGTACGGTCGTGCCGGCTGATTTCATATTTGATCAGCTCCAGCCGGACTTGCTTCGCACCGGGGTTCTTTTACGGGAAATTGACGAAACCATTCGCAATCTGGACGATGGAACTCCGGAAGGTTCGTTGGCCAGGCGTATTTGCGCACTTATATTCCTCATCCGCAAACTCCCTCGTGAAAGCATCGTTGATATTGGGGTTCGTGCTACCGCGGATATGTTAGCAGATCTTTTGGTAAGCGACCTGGCCAATGATGGCCCTGTCCTGCGCGGAGAGATTCCACGGGTCCTCGAGAAACTGGTTGAGGAAGGAAAGCTTATCAAGCTGGACGAGGAATACAGCCTTCAGACCCGAGAGAGCAGCGAATGGGACCGGGAATTCCGAAACCGGCAAACCAGACTCAATAATGATCTTACGGCTTTGTCCAGTAGGCGTTCGGCTCTGTTGAATGCTGCCTGTATGGATATTCTAAACAATATTAAATTGTGCCAGGGGAAATGCACTGAGCGGCGCAAGCTGGAAATTCACTTTGGCAGCGAGCCGCCAAAAACCCAAGGCTTCAAAGTCCCGGTTTGGATCCGCGACGGCTGGGGAGAAAATGAAAGCACTGTCTTGGCCGATGCACGGGCGGCAGGTAATGACAGCCCTACTATTTTCGTCTATATCCCGAAAGAAAGTGCTGAAGACTTAAAGAAAGCGATTATTGAATATGAGGCGGCTAAGGCCACCATTGAATTCAAGGGTACACCCACAACAGATGAGGGACGGGATGCTCGTGATGCTATGTCCACCCGTATGAAAGCGGCAGAGGCTGCCCGGGACAGCATTATCCGGGATGTGATTAATGCGGCCAGGGTGTTTCAAGGCGGGGGGCAAGAGCGTTTTGAGTTCTCCATCAAAGAAAAAGTGCTGGCAGCCGCAGAAGCATCCTTGGACCGCCTCTTTCCGAACTTCCGGGAAGCCGACGACGACCGCTGGCTGATTGTTATCGATAGGGCAAAGAACGGCAACGAAGACGCCTTCCAGGCCGTAGGCTGGAACGATGCGCCCGAAAAACACCCTGTCTGTTCAGCAATTCTTTCCGCAATCGGATCCGGCAAGACAGGGAAGGAAATTCGCGAAACCTTTGAGAAGGCACCTTACGGCTGGCCGCGTGATGCTATTGACGCTGCTTTGATCACGCTTTTCGCCACCGGACATCTGCGCGCTGTCTATAAGGGGGCCCAGCTAGAGCGCGGTCAATTGGATCAGGCTAAGATTCCGGCTACCGACTTCCGGGTGGAAACGGTAACCATAGATGTCCGCAGCCGGATGAAGCTACGAAAGCTTTTTCAAGCAGCAGGCCTTCGCTGCAAGGCGGGGGAGGAATCTTCTATAGCCGGGCAATTTCTTGACAGGCTTATGGACCTGGCCGATCGTGCCGGCGGCGATCCGCCACTGCCCGAGCGTCCATCTAAGGCCCATTTGGAAATAATGCGGGGGCTGGCCGGTAACGAACAGCTGGCAGCGATACTGGAACAGTTTGACACCTTAGCCCAACAACTGCAGAGGTGGTCAGCATTGGCGGACTTGGCGGCAAAGCGCAAGCCTGTCTGGGATAGGCTTCAGCTCCTGTTAAAACACGCCCATGGCCTCCCTGAAGGAGAAGAACTGCAAAAACAGGCCAATGCTGTGCGCTCTGAACGTCGCTTGTTAGAGGAACCCGATCCGGTTCCGGACATTTACAGGGCAGCCGTCAAAGCGCTCCGCAGCGCTGTCAGGCAGGCTTATAACAACTTTGAGGCGGTATATAACCGGGAGAAAGCAGCTCTCGAGGGTAATGAGAACTGGCAGAAGCTATCTCCGGAACGGCAGCAACAAATTCTTGCGGCTGAAGGTATTGCCAGCGTTCCCCAACTTTCCGTAGAAGATGATGAATCCTTGCTTCGAAGTCTCCAGGAGGCCCCTCTGTCCAGCTGGAAAACCAGGACGGATGCCCTTCCTCAGCAGTTTAGCAATGCTGCCATGGCGGCTGCCAAGCTGCTTGAGCCAAAAACGCAAAAGGTAAAACTGACCAGCAGCATTCTGAGGACAGAAAATGATGTTAAAGCCTGGGTGGCTGAAATTGAGAGAGAACTTCTAGAAAGGATTAAGAACGGCCCCATCGTGATCTCGTAGGAGGGGGAATGGATGCCGGTACTATCGGTAGAACAACGAAATAAACTTGAACGTACAGTTGTCGAAGCCCGGGATGTTGCCGAAGCCGGAGCCAAGGCGGCCCTGGAGGCTTTAGCTGTGCATCATCACGAGCCTTACAGCCATATGAGTCCAGAACAGCGTCGGCTTCGTAACCACCTTCGTGCCCGGGCGCGGCAACTGGGGGATAAGCAGGACAAAAGCGGAAAACTGGAAATCACGCATCTGATTCAGGAGTGTGCTTACGAGCACTGGCATCGGATGCTCTTTGCCCGTTTCCTGGCGGAAAATGACCTCCTCATCGAGCCGGACATGGGGGTGGCCGTTAGTCTGGAAGAGTGTGAGGAACTGGCCAAGGAGGAAGGTACCGATCTTTGGACCCTGGCCAGCCATTTTGCCCAGCAGATGCTGCCGCAGATCTTTCGCCCGGATGACCCGGTGCTGCAGGTTACTTTTCCGTACGAATATCAATTGAAGCTGGAGCAGTTGCTCGACGACCTGGAGCCGGATATCTTTAAAGCCAGCGACGCCCTCGGATGGGTCTACCAGTTCTGGCAGAGCAAGCGGAAGAAACAGGTGAATGAGTCGGGCAATAAAATTGGCGCTGATGAATTGCCGGCTGTTACCCAACTCTTTACGGAGCCTTATATGGTCAATTTCCTTATTCACAACACCATTGGCGCCTGGTACGCCGGCAGGGTACTGGCGGAAAATCCGCAGCTGGCCGGGCAGGCAGAAAGTGAGGAAGAGCTTCGCAAGGCGGTTTCATTACCCGGTGTAACCTGGGATTACCTTCGTTTTGTCCGCACCGGCGATGGGGAGGGGCCGTGGCGCCCCGCCGCCGGGACCTTCAAAGAATGGCCGAAACGGGCGGCCGGTCTTAAAATCCTGGACCCCTGCTGCGGCTCGGGACATTTCCTGGTCGCGGCGCTCTACCACCTGGTCCCGATTCGTATGGCCGAGGAAGGCCTGACGGCCCGGGAGGCATGCGATGCCGTCCTGAGAGATAATCTCCACGGCCTGGAGATCGATGAGCGCTGCACGCAGATCGCCGCCTTTGCCCTGGCCTTGGCGGCCTGGACCTATCCCGGCGCCGGCGGATACCGTTCCTTGCCTCAGATGCGAATAGCCTGTTCCGGCATCGCCCCTAATGCCAAAAAGGAAGACTGGCTCGCCCTGGCGGGAGATGACGAGCGCCTGCGCAACGGCATGGCCCGGCTTTATGAGCTTTTCCAGGATGCTCCCATTTTAGGGAGCCTCATCGATCCGGGTTCCGCTATAGAAAATAACCTGTTTGAAGCCGGATTTGATGAACTCCGCCCTTTGTTGGAGAAGGCTATGTCTGTGGAGAAAGACGACTACGAGCAGCATGAGTTAGGCGTTGCCGCCTGCGGCATCGCTGATGCAGTTCAGATTCTCGGCGGGCGCTACCACTTGATAATCACCAATGTGCCGTACCTGGCCCGGGGGAAGCAGGCCAATAAGCTTAAGGAATTTTGCCTCAAGTATTATAACGAAGCTAAAAATGATATTGCCACTGTTTTTCTAAACCGCCTGCTCCGACTCAATTCGCCTGAAGGCACAACGGCTTTAGTTTTGCCGCAGAACTGGCTTTTCCTGACCACCTATAAGAAATTTAGGACCTATATGCTGAAAACAAGGCGGTGGGATATCGTTGCAAAGCTTGGTGAAGGAGGATTCGAAAATTCTCAAGCAGCGGGTGCTTTTACTGTTCTACTTGTTATTTCCGCCTCTGCTCCGCCAGATGGTCACGCCTTCGCCGGCCTCGACGCCACCGCCCCCCGCACAGCGCGGGAAAAAGCGGAGCTTCTTCAAGACGCCGAACTTAAAATGGTGGTACAGGCGGAGCAGTTGAATAATCCGGATGCGCGGGTAGTTTTTGAGAAAATGGAAAGTAAAACGTTATTGAATAACTATGCTAACGCATATGTTGGTCTTCAAAACGGAGATACACCTAAAAATATTTTCCGTTTTTGGGAGGTAAACGATAAAGGGTATATTTGGGAATACTTCCAACTCACCAGTGACGTCACGGAATTATATCATGGTAGATCCGGTATTGTACGCTGGGAAAAGGGGAAAGGAGCCCTTTCTACTGCTCCTGATGCAAGAATTCAAGGAGTTGAGGCATGGGGGAAACATGGTGTTGCTGTTCGTCAGATGAGGGAATTGCCAGTAACATTATATTCCGGAGATTTATACGATCAAAGTACGCCTGTTATTATTCCTTTTGATCCCGCATATCTCCCCGCCATCTGGTGCTTCTGTTCTTCACCGGAATACAACGAAGCTGTACGCAAGATTGACCAGAAACTGAACGTAACAAACTCGACATTGGTTAAGGTGCCCTTCGACCTGGAATACTGGCAACAAGTAGCCGCCGAAAAATACCCCAACGGCCTCCCAGAGCCCTATTCGGACGATCCGACCCAGTGGATCTTCCACGGGCACCCGGCCTTTTCTACCAGCTCCCTTCAGGTGGCGGTGGCGCGCCTTTTGGGCTACCGCTGGCCGGCTGAACTGGATGATTCGATGCGGTTGTCTGCGGAGGCACGCCGGTTAGTACGGCGGTGCAGGGAACTGGAAAGTTACGCTGATAACGAAGGAATAGTCTGCCTTCCCGCCGTCCGCGGAGAAGACCCGGCTGCCGAACGCCTGCGGGCTTTACTTGCCGCTGCCTATGGTGATGACTGGTCGCCGGAAAAAGAGCGGGAACTTATCGCAGCAACGGGCTCTGAAGCGAAGGAGCTTGACGAGTGGCTCCGCAGCGATTTCTTTGAACAGCACTGCAAGCTCTTTCACCACCGACCCTTCATCTGGCATATCTGGGACGGGCGCCGGCGCGACGGTTTCCATGCCCTGGTCAACTACCACAAGCTGGCCGGGGGCAACGGCAAGGGCAGGCAGGTTTTAGAAAGCCTCACTTATAGTTATCTCGGTGAGTGGATTACCCGGCAGAAAGATGGGGTGAAACGGGGCGAAGGGGGTGCCGAGGATCGACTGGCGGCGGCATTGGAACTGCAGAAACGCCTCATCGCCATCCTCGAAGGGGAACCTCCATTCGACATTTTCGTTCGCTGGAAGCCTATCGAACAGCAGCCCATCGGCTGGGAACCGGACATCAACGACGGAGTCAGGGTCAACATCCGGCCGTTTATGGCTTCTGACCTTCCCGGCGGCCGGAAAGGTGCCGGCATCCTCCGGTGGAAGCCGAATATCAATTGGAGAAAGGATCGCGGCAAAGAGCCTAGGCGCCCTCAAGAACAGTTTCCCTGGTTCTGGAATAATGGTCAGTTTACCGGCGACCGGGTCAACGATGTGCACTTAACCAATGAAGAAAAGAGGAAAGCGCGTGAGAATGCGAACAGGAGTAGATAACTATGTCGATTAGAATAAGTGAAATGTCGGCGAATACCCTTCTAGAAGCTGTGCGCCGGTCTTTGCTTCGAGCCGCCCGGTATGATCCGGGTACCCTTGTCCCGCCGGCAGCGATTCTCTGGACCGATGCCGACGGCCAATGGCAGCCTCTGGTATCCCAGTTGCGCCATCTTATGCCGGAGCTTTTGACCCTGGGAGATTATAATCCGGAAGAAAAAACCGGCCCGGCAGTTTGGTTGCGGTGTGTCATTGAACGAATGCTACCGGAAGTAGAACTGCCGGAGAATGTCATCCCCATCATATACCTGCCAAACGTTGGCCGGCAGGTACTCCGGGCCGGCGAGGAGTATCCGGACGGCCTCAAGCCGCTGGTGGAGCTGCAGTATCGCGGGACGGTTTGGACGCAGCGCAACGGCAAAGACTGGACAGTTGAGGCGTTTCTTGTTTCTGAAGACGGGCTGGGTCTGGATGTTGCTAAAGACAAGCAGACCCGCCAGGCGATGCTTCGGGCACTGCCGCAATTGGCCATCACCCCTGTTTCGCGCTTGCGAGGCAAACGCCTGGAGGCCGAGGACTTTGATAAGTTGATTGTTGCAGATACATCCCGGGATTTGCTGTTATGGCTGAACGACCCGGTTCAGGTGCGTGAGAAATGGGGGAATGAGAAGTGGGGAGCATTTTGTTCCCGTTGCAAGGCCGAGTATGGTTTCGACCCGGAAGGGGAGGGCGAGCTTGTCGCAGCTGAAAAACTGGGGTTGCGGGAAAAAGAAGAGTGGAAGGCTTTATGGGAAAGATATGCTGAATCGGCGGCAATTTACCCGGGCATTCCTGAAATCTTGCGGCGCGCCAAACCGGCAAGGTTGATATTTGACAGGGAGCCCTGGCCGGACGAAAACGAGAAAGATGAAAATTTGCTGAGACGAAGCCTTTTGGAATTGGAAGGATTGTCTCCGGCTGCTGCCAGGCAAAAGATCGAGGAGCTCGAGGAAAAACACGGCATGCGTAGGGAGTGGGTTTGGGCGCGGTTGGGACAGAGCCCGTTAGCCGAGGCTTTAAAACACCTCGTAACCCTGGCCCGAAGAACATCTCAAGGCCTTGGAGGCGGCTCGCCCAAAGCAATGGCCGATCTGTATACAGAGAGTGGGTATCTGGCCGATGATGCCGTATTGAGGGCAATTGGCAGCGTGAAATCAGCAGATGATGCCAGAGCAATCCAGGCTGCTGTTCGCAGCATTTACCTCCCCTGGCTGGAGGATGCAGCCCGGCATTTCCAAGATTTGATTGCAACCTTTCCTTTGCCGGACGCCATCGGCAAAGACCAGGCCTTAGTGGCCGCCGACCCCGGGCAGTGTTTGCTCTTTGTGGACGGACTTCGGTTCGACATCGCCCGGCGAATGGTTGCGATGGCCGAGGAAAGACAGCTCCAGGTAAATGTAGACTGGCGCTGGGCGGGACTGCCCACGGTAACTGCAACGTGCAAACCGGCAGTCTCTCCTCTCGCAGGAAAGCTTTCCGGCGACCTGCCCGGCGATGAATTTGTACCGGAGGTCGGTGAGACCAACCTTCCCCTAACTACCGACCGGTTTCGCAAGCTCTTAGCGGAAGCAGGCTATCAGGTGTTTAATTCCTTTGAAACGGGCCACCCGGGTGAGCCTGGAGCACGTGGGTGGACGGAATTTGGCGAATTTGACAGATTGGGTCATACCTTGCAAAGCAGGCTCGCTGCCCGCATCGATGAACAGCTGGAGCTGGTTCTGGAGCGAGTCCAGGATTTGTTGGAGGCCGGCTGGAAGCAGGTACGCATTGTCACAGACCATGGGTGGCTTTTGGTTCCGGGTGGGCTGCCGGCCATGAAACTACCCAAATACCTCACCGAAAGCCGCTGGACGAGATGCGCCGCCATCAGACAGGGAACCTGCGTTGATGTGCCGACTGCCGGATGGTACTGGAATGCCTGTCAGTACTTTGCCTTTGCACCTGGGGTCTATTGTTTCGTCAAAGGTAATGAGTATGCTCACGGAGGTGTCAGCCTTCAGGAGTGCCTTATCCCCGACCTGACCTTTAATTCGTTCGAGCTGCCTTCGGTAGCTGTTAGTATAAGGGAAATTCAATGGTTGGGGATGCGTTGCCGCGTTGCAGTCGACGCCGGCAGCAGCGAAGTCATAGCCGACCTGCGAACAAAACCCAATGATCCGAATTCCAGCATTACTACACCCAAGCAGATTGATTCCACCGGACGAGTAGGACTTCTTGTTGCGGACGATTCCCTGGAAGGAACTACGGTCAGTCTTGTCCTGCTCGACCCATCAGGACGCGTGCTTGCAAAGCAGGCAACCACCGTTGGAGGTGAGGATTAAAAGATGGAGCTTGACGCCCTCGATAAACTGGCAGCTTCTGTATTTGATGGGTATATAGTTCGGAAAGACCTGGTGCGAAAATACAGCCGGCAGTATCCTGTACCTACATACGTGGTAGAATTCCTGCTGGGCAGGTATTGTGCAACTGTCGATGAAAAGGAGATCGAGGAAGGTCTGGAGATTGTGGAGAGGCAGTTAAGGGATCGCACGGTTAGGACCGGTGAAGAAGAGCTTTTTAAAGCACGGGCAAGAGAGATTGGTTCGATCAAACTAATCGATCTCATCAAGGCTCGATTGGATACTAAGAACGATTGTTTTATTGCCGAGCTGCCGAGCTTGGGGCTGAAAGAGGTCCGAATTGACGATGACTTGGTGCATAAAAATGAGCGCATGCTGACCGATGGGTTTTATGCAGAAATTACCCTCATCTATGATGCTGCCATTGCCCAGGAGAAGTACGGTCGTCCATTTGCGATTGAGAGTTTACGACCCATCCAACTTTCAAAAGTTGATGCACTGGCAGTGCTACAGCGAGGGAGGAGACAATTTACCACTGACGAATGGAAACGTCTTCTAATACGTTCCGTAGGCTTAGAACCGGAGGCGCTTTCGGAACGGGCTCAGAGTATCGCCTTATTGCGAATGGTGCCTTTTGTAGAGCGAAACTACAATCTTGTTGAAATAGGCCCACGGGGGACCGGCAAAAGCCATTTATTCCAGCAAGTCTCTCCTTACTCCCATTTAATTTCAGGGGGTAAAGCTACAGTGGCCAAAATGTTTGTGAATAATGCCACAGGACAACGTGGTCTTGTCTGCCACTATGATGTGGTGTGCTTTGATGAAGTATCCGGCATATCCTTCGATCAGAAAGACGGAGTCAACATTATGAAAGGATACATGGCTTCCGGTGAATTCTCCCGCGGTAAGGAAAGCATCCGTGCTTCCGGCAGCATTGTGATGCTCGGGAACTTTGATGTCGATGTTCAGCAGCAGCAGCGCATCGGCCATTTATTTAGCCCCCTCCCGCCGGAAATGCGGGATGATACAGCATTTATGGATCGTATTCATTCTTATGTTCCAGGATGGGAGTTTCCCAAGCTCAATCCAAATATTCAGCTCACGGATCACTTTGGTTTGGTCAGCGACTTTCTGTCGGAGTGCTGGCACAAACTCCGTGATGGTAGCCGGGTTTCCGTGCTGCAGGGGCGGGTTAACTGGGGGGGTGCGCTCAGCGGTCGTGATATTGAAGCCGTCAATAAAACCGTTAGCGGCCTTATCAAGCTGCTTTTCCCTGATCCCGAGATGCCGATACCTGATGAAGAGCTGGAAAAGATCGTCCGTATGGCCCTGGAATCGCGTCGCAGGGTGAAGGAACAGCAAAAGCGCTGTCTGATGACAGAATTTCGGAATACGCATTTCAGCTACTCTATGGGGGTGGATGGAGTGGAACAGTTTGTTTCCACTCCGGAACTCCACAGCGACAAAGCCATTGACAGTGATCCGTTGCCACCGGGGCAGGTATGGGCGATCAGCCCCGGCGGTCAGGACGCTTCCCCGGCTTTATATCGGATAGAGGTTACCGTTGGTCCCGGCAGTGGGGTAAAAATACTTAATGCGCCCGTTCCGCCTGCCTTTCGGGAGAGCGTGCGTTACGGCGAACAGAACCTGTATGTTAGGGCCAAAGAACTGGTCGGGGACCGCGATCCGCGCGCCCATGAGTTTTCCATTCAGTTGCGCGCCATGGACGCGGAACGTTCGGGCCAGGGGCTCGGTTTACCGGTGCTGATTGCCCTTTGCGGCGCTCTAATTGAGCGCAGCGTTAAGGGAGGATTGATCATAGTCGGAGCCTTAAACCTTGGTGGCTCAATTGAGATGATACCAAATCCAGTCGCTGTAGCCGAACTGGCCCTTGACAAAGGAGCTACGACGTTGTTAATGCCCATCTCTTCTCGAAGGCAGCTCTTCGATCTTCCTGATGAGATGGCTACGAAGATCAACATCGAGTTCTATGCTGATGCGTCAGATGCTTTTGTTAAGGCAGTTGTTGATTAGTCATAAAGGTGAGGCGGTTTCTTTAAGTGTAAGGGGCCACAAATTGCTTCCGTTTAATTAGTTGAAGGAGATGGTGGGAGTCCCAGGAGATGTTTTGAGCTCCCACCATTTTTA
>LDZQ01001564.1_pt1 | contig 13712 bp, 11 predicted proteins | sample 615361 | NCBI WGS metagenome assembly LDZQ01 (sample SAMN03408297, study PRJNA278302) | terrestrial metagenome | isolation source: oil reservoir sample I2 | place: USA: Alaska, North Slope, Ivishak formation | collected 2013 | reverse complement strand
TGGCACAAGTTCCCAGTCCTCATTGAAAGCCCTCGGATAAAGGTCGTTCGTAAACGTCATGTGTGGGCCGAGGAAAACGTCATCCTCAACTTTAACCCCGTGATAAACACTTACCCCATTCTGAATCTTCACGTTGTTGCCGATCTCAACGCCAACGTCGATGTAGACGTCTTTCCCAATATTGCAGTTTTTGCCTATTTTCGCCCCCTTTCTAACATGGGCAAAGTGCCATATCCTTGTTCCTTCGCCGATTTCTGCTCCGTCCTCAACAACAGCAGTAGGATGAACGAAATACTTTTGAGCCATTTGAGACACCAAATTTTAATAAAGCCAAAGGATTATAAGTTTTCGGTAGGTATGGGAGAGACATTGAAAATCGCGTTTGTTTACGATGTAATCTATCCATGGGTCAAAGGGGGAGTCGAGAAGAGAATCTACGAAATAGCTAAGCGTTTGGTTAAAAGGCATGAAGTTCATGTATATGGATACAAACACTGGAATGGGGAGGATATACTTAAGGGGGAGGGCATAATTTACCATGGAACTATCAAACCCAAACAGGTTTATTCTTCTGGAAGACGGGCAATAATACCTCCTCTCCTGCACTCGGTAAAGCTGTTACCCCTCTTAAGCAAAGAGCGTTTTGATGTTGTTGACTGCCAGGCGGCTCCGTATTTCCCCTGCTATGCTTCTAGGGTTAGTAATTCAAACTTAGTAATCACGTGGCACGAGTTCTGGGGAAGTTATTGGCTAAAATATCTTGGAAAGGCAGGTTTTTTCGGAAAAATCATTGAAAGAGGATTATTTGTTTTAACTGACAATCACATAGCAGTATCTCTAAAAACAAAAAAAGATCTCCACAAAGCAGGTCTCAGAAAGAATATTTACGTGGTTCCCAATGGGATAGACTTTGAAAAGATTCAAGAGATAAAGCCTTCCAGCTATACCTCAGACATAATCTTCGTTGGAAGGCTAGTTAAGGAGAAAAATGTTCCTTTACTCCTAAAAGCCCTCACCGTAATAAAACAGGAAATCCCGGATATTAAAGCTGTTGTAGTGGGAGATGGCCCCGAAAGGGAATATCTAGAAAAACTATCTTTTAAACTTAATCTTCAGAATAACGTAAAATTCTTTGGGTTTTTAAGCAGATATGAAGATGTTATAGCATTGATAAAGGCATCCAAAGTGTTTGCGTTTCCGTCTCTTCGAGAAGGATTTGGGATTGTTGTTGTTGAGGCCAATGCAAGTGGCTTACCCGTAGTTACTGTTGATTACGAGATGAACGCCTCTAAGGAGCTCATACTAGAAGGGAAAAACGGATTTATTGCAAGAGCTGATGAAAAGGACTTTGCAGAAAAGATTTTAATTGCGTTAGAAAAAAGAGAGAGAATGAAAAAACCAGCCATGACAATGGCGAGCAAATACGACTGGAGTGAAATTGTAAAAAAGCTGGAAGGGTATTACAGGTGGGTAGGATGAGGTATGTTATTCTGGCAAGGAATTTAGACTCGAAGGCAGGAGGAATCGGTGTTTATGGAAGAAATTTAATCAAGAAGTTGGAAGCCAAGGGAATAGATGTTATAATATCTCCCAAGGAAAAGTTATCATACTTTAAATGGCTTCTTTTTGATGTTCCAATCTTCCTATTAAAAACAGATGCAGACGTCTACCACGCAATTGGAATTATAGAGGGTATACTTTTACCGTTCATAAAGCCAAGGTCAAAAAAATACCTTACAGTTCACGATTTAATCCCCCTAAAATACAGAGGGAGGGGATTCAGAAAAATTTTGGAGCGGTTCTTAGTTGGATTAGGATTGTTTTCAGCTAGGTTCTACGACAAAATCTTTGCTGTCTCTCATTTAACAAAACTCGACATGATTAGATTTGGAGGCATTGATGAGAATAAGATTAAGGTAGTCTACCAGCCCATTGATGATAGATTCTTAAAAACTCCCATTAGCGGGAAAAGATGCAAAACTTTTAATATTGGATACATTTCAAGAATGGAGGAATACAAGAGGCATGAACTTTTGATCAAGCTGTTTATGGAGTACAAAAATCCAAATGCTCGACTTTACTTGGCTGGAACTGGGCATCTCTTTAAAAAAATACAAAAATTAGTAGAGAAAGACAAGAGAATAGTTCTCCTGGGATTCGTGCCAGACGATAAGATAGTTGAGTTTTACGACATGCTTGATGTGTATATCCATCCCTCGAAGTATGAAGGATGGGGTTTGCCCATAGTTGAAGCAATTGCTAGGAAAAAGCCTGTAATAATTCTTGAAGATGCTGAAATACCAAAAGAGATCAAGCACTTATGTCTAAGTATTGATGAGCCAAATTTTAATATAGATCCACTTATTGCCAACCCAAAATACCTAAAAAAGGTAGGAGTGATCAAGAACAGGGCCTGGGGGCATATATATGAAAATTCTATTTGTCACTGAGTATTACCCCCCAATACATATGGGTGGGGCCGAAATTAGCCTAAAAATTTTAGTAAACAAGCTAGCTCAGTTAGGGCACGAAGTAACTGTTATTACTCCCAACTATACTAAGTACAAAACCGAAACTGAGATTTCTAAAAATTTGAGAGTAATAAGATTTAAATCCTGGCGGTACTTTTTATTTAAGAAACAGTTGCGCAAGATCTCTTCTGAAATTTATCTGCGAAAAAAAAGTTCATACTACTTCCAATTAAACGGATATATCAAGTTCTCCTCTTTTGAAATTATGAAGGTCGTAAAAGAACTCCTCCAGACGGAAGACTTTGACGTTATCCATGCAAATAACTTAGAATCAATTTTAGCCCTTTCAAAAATCCAAGATGCTGACATAAAAGTTGCACATTTGAGGGATTTTGCACTACTCTGTTGGAATCGAGGATTAGATAATAACGGAAAACTATGCGAAGGATGCAGTTTAACAAACATACAGCAGTGTATGGGAGCAAACTACATACTTGGTTCAACTCTAGTGCACGAAATAAACAAAAGAAAAAACGTGCTAGGGAAATTTGATAAGATGCTTGCAATTAGCAATTTTGTAAAAATGGAGTTCGTGAAAAGGCTAAATGTCCCTACCAAAAAAATCTCTGTGCTTTACAATCCAATAAGTCCAGAAATAGTTCCCAATATTTCAAAAGAGGAGGCTCGACAATATTTAAACCTTCCAGAAGATAAGACAATTGTTTTATTCGTTGGAACCCTTACAGAGCTCAAAGGAGCCCATTTAATACCAAAGATAGCAAAAGAGGTACCTGGGCATTTGTTTGTTGTTGTAGGGGATGGACCCCTAAGAAAGATGTTTACTAAATCTCCCTTAAAAAACGTCCTCTATGTGGGGTACCAACCAATGGAGATACTAAGACACTACTACAAAGCCTCTGACATTCTTCTCGTGCCCTCTCTGTGGTACGAGCCCTTTGGGAGGGTTATCATAGAGGGAGCGGTCAATGGTTGTTACGTTGTTGGAAGTGATAAAGGTGCCATTCCTGAGCTTATTCACTGGATAGGATACGGAACATCTGTACCCCCTCAAAGCAAGTATTTCGCAGAAGCAATAAAGAATGCTCCCCAGACCGCTAAGCATGAGAAATTAAAAACAAAAATAATTGATTATTCCAACAAATACGGAGAGAAGTTTATAAAGGCAATCATGGAATAAAGAATTGTATGGGCGAAAACAACCTCCTAGTTATCACAAACATATTCCCAAATGAAGATGGTTCCTACTATCAAGGAGTATTTGTAAAAGAACAGATAAAATTTCTGAAGGATTATTTTGATAATGTGTATGTTATAAGTCCCTGGCCCTATGGATGTAAAATGTTTCTTAAAAATTATTCCTACGAGAACGTTTACGTATATTATCCTAGGTTTATTCACTTTCCCATAGGGTACTTTAGAAGAAGACTTGGGGAGAATTATTACAAGGCTATTCTAAAGGTAATAAAAAGAGAGAATCTGAAATTTAAGATTGTTCATGCTCATTTCACATGGCCGAGTGGATATTCTAGTGTAAAGATTTCAAAAAAATTTAAAGTACCGATTATTATAACAGTTCATGAGAATCAAGAATGGTTCCTACGGGAGTATAAGTCTAATAATAGAAAGATATACTGGAGTTGGAGAAACGCAGATGCTTTGATTAGAGTGAACAAAAAGGATGCTATATTGTTAAAACAATTTAATCAAAACGTTTATTCAATTCCTAATGGATTTAGTTCTGATAGACTTGTTACATTTCCGAAAGAAAAAGCTCGAAAAGAATTAGGAATTCCTACAGATTTAAAAATTATTTTTAGTCTGGGAAACCTTATCGAACGAAAAGGATTTCAATATTTAATTGAAGCAATGAAGATCATAATTAAACAAAGAAATGACATTCTATGTTTTATAGGTGGTGATGGTCCATTAAAGAAAAAACTTCAAAAACAAATACGAAAACTTAATTTACAAGAACATGTAAAACTTCTTGGACCAATTCCAGATGATAAATTAGCATTATGGATGAATGCGGCTGATCTGTTTGTTCTACCAAGCTTAAGTGAGGGCAATCCCACTGTTATGTTTGAGGCCTTGGGTGTTGGATTACCTTTTGTTGGTACCAAGGTCGGTGGAGTCCCAGAGATAATAACTTCCGAAGATTACGGATTACTATGTGAGCCAGCAAATCCACAAGATTTAGCAGAAAAAATTTTAACAGCCCGAAACAAAGAATGGAATAGAGAAAAAATAAGAAAATATGCTGAGCAGTTTGATTGGAAGAACATAGCAAAGCAAATTTTTAAAGTGTATGAGGATATTTTATCTAAGTATTGAGGAACTCTACTAGCTTATCTTTCAAATATTCCCAACTATAATAAGTCCTAACAAATTTTCTTCCAGAAACGGCTTTCTTTCGTAGAGTTTTTGCATCGAGAGTTAGGAGCGCGTTTGGAAGCTCTGAATTATCATCAATGAGAACAGCAAATTTCCCATTTCTCGTCTCATAGCTGAATGACCCATAGTTTACGGTAATTACAGGTTTGCCCATTGCAATGAATTCTTTCAATTTGAACGAGCTCCTAACAGTATCTGTAAATTTTTTACCTACTGGAACTACGCAGATATCCATAGCACTAATATAAAAAGGAATCTCTGAGTGCTCAACATACCCAGTAAATATGAACTTATTAGATACCCCTTTTTCTTCTGCATATCTCTTTAATGTTTCAAAGCCCTCTCCAAACCCAATAATTAGAAATCTGAAGTATTCAAGCATGTTCGATGTTTTTAACTGTTCAGCACAGTCAACTAACTCTTTTCCAACAAAGGTGTTTTTTCTCCTGCTTATTCTACCAACAAATCCAACGACTATTTCATCATCCCGAATTCCTAACTTTTTTCTCATCTTTTCTCTTTCTTCGTCATACTTTTGCTCAGAAATTTGCATATCTACACCGTTTGGAACATAGATCACATTACCCCTATTTTTCCCTAGATGAAGAGCTATCTTCTTGAGCTCTGGGCTTACAACGACGACTTTATCTGCAAGTTTTATGGCTAAATATTCCCAGAATGAAATTTCCCAGGATCTGGGTTTATTCTTTCTAAAATCCACAAATGCATCATCCCAGTCCACTACTAATGGGGTTTTCTTTAATAATTTTGCAATAATCCCTGGGATTGAACTTGCTATTAAGGGAGCAGAGACATAAAGAATATCAACCTCAAATCTTGGATCTAATACAGTCATTATGTTCCTGAGGATTATAGAGATTTTCTTAACAATTGAGCCTTCCCATTCAATTGGAATAATTTGACGTGTTCTGATATTTTTGTCTTTTATATCGCCCAGTAATTTCTTTAGTCGGATAGAAGTTGCATACTTCTCGGGCAACCCGTATACAACTCCAATACTTCTCATTTCTCTTCCTCCATTTTAAGAATCTTCCTTGCCTTTATTTGCCCATATCTGTTTGCAATTACTGCAATTAAAAACAAAGCAAGCATTAATAGTTTCCCATCTTTTAATATCATGAGGGGGATGTTGTAGTTAGGCGCCGCTCTAATATTTTTCAGTTCGTCTTTGTTAAAAAATGACTGCCACTTTTTTCTAAAATAGTAATTTCCTATTCCCCTATTAACTTGCTGCTTCCAAAATCCTTTAAGAGTGTAGTCTTGGATGTGAATAGCCTTTAGTGGAATAAATGCAAATTTGTAACCTTTTAGAGCTATTCTGAGTTTTAAATCGGCATCTTCCCCAGCAGCTACTGGAAATGTTTCATCAAATCCACCCACCTCCTCAAGAACTTCCCTTTTATATGCAACGTTACAAGTTGCTCCTCCAAAAGTTTCAAAACTTCCAATATAAATGGTTCTTGGCATATTGTAAGCAAGCCTGGACATATAAGCCTCATACCTTGCGAAGATATTCTTTTTGAGAATTTCTTCAGGGGCTTCTACATAACCACTTACCGCCACAACTTCAGGATATTTGCTAAAAACATTCAAGAACTCTCTAATCCAATTATTAGGAACAATTACATCATCATCAACAAAGAATATTATTTCTCCTCGGGCATTTTTAATCCCAAGGTTTCTAGCCGCAGCAGGTCCTTTATTTTGTTGCCTTAATACTCTTAGGTTTTGGATTTCTTTTCTTTTCTCTTGAAGAAACTCGTAAGTTCCGTCTGTTGAACCGTCATCTACTACAATTATCTCATATCTTTCCTTGGGGTAATTTTGATTTACAAGAGCCTTTAAACATTGCTGTAACTTTTTCTTGCGGTTATAAGTTGGAACTGCAATTGAAACATACGTCTTCATCTAAACCCCCCGTAATAGATTATTTAGAGCAGGCCAAACCTTTTAAGTTCATTATATAAATTCTCCCCATAATTGTACCAAGTATACTCTTCCACATGTTTTCTGGCGTTTTTTCCCATTCTCTTGACCTCAGACGGGTTATCATAGAAATATTGAATTCTGTCTTTTAGGCTTTTGACATCTCTAATCGGTATCACAAATCCATCCTTTTCATCTCGTACTATTGAACCACTATTATATGTAACTACGCTTGGCAACCCAGAAGCCATAGCTTCGTAAGTCACTAATGCAGATCCTTCCTCGATAGATGGGAATACAAACACATCAGACTCTCTAAGTATGGGGACAATATCCTTAACCCTACCAGTAAATATAATACTTTTGAGTTTGCTGTACTTCGCAATAATCATTTTAACATCTGGAGAAATCGCTCCAACTACATATAGTTGAGCATCTTTTAAATTAAGCTCACTCCAAGCTTTTAAAAGATAAGGAACACCTTTTCTTATGCTAACAGTGCCAACGAATACTGCTCTAAAAATCTCATTGTTATAATTATCTTTAGGTTGAAACTTTTCTAAATCCACACCAAAAGGTATCTTAATAAGCTTCTCTTCTGGGATCCCGTTCTTTATGAAAGTCTCTTGAACAAAATCCGAAGGGATTTTTATAAAATCCGCCTCTTTGATTTCTTTTAGGGCTTTCAGATAAATTTTTTGGCTTCTAATCTTAAAGGGAATGTTCCATTTTCGATACTCCTCCTCCAATATCTTTAGCTGATAGAGAGGATAGGAAGAAGCACACTCCACAATTGTCTTAATCCCTAACTTTTTAGCTCTTTTAATTTGATTTAGACTCATATTCATCCATCCGTAAAACACTTCAGCCCCATCTACATAGCGGGATGCAATACTGTCAAACAAATTATTCATAACCTCATACTGAGGCAATACTGGAAATATTCTTGCTCTTGTAAAACCAAGAGGCATGTCTAGATACTTTAAGTATTTTAGTTTTTTGATTTTCGAGCTTGGAACCTTATTCTGCTTATAATCATAAGCTATTGCATACCTTAAGGCTCCATTTCGATACAATCCTTCCACTTCATAGTATGCGGTATCCCCTATCCCTCCTCCGAAAAGAACCGTTCCTATTGTATAAATAACTTCAGACAACTAAATTTCCCCCTTATACCACTCTATTGTCTTTTTGAGCCCTTCTTCGAGTTCGACCTTTGGTTTCCAGTTTAGCAGTTTTTGTGCTTTGCTAATATCTGGGCATCTTCTTGGGGGATCATCCGGTGGCAGTGGGTGGAATTCTATCGGCGAATCAGAATTAGTAAGCTTCTTTATAATATGAGCAAGCTCAAGAATACTAACCTCCCTAGGATTCCCTAAATTCACAACTTCCCCATTACCATTCTCCAAAACGGCAAACTTCAACACTCCCGTTATAAGGTCAGTAACATAGCAGAAGCTTCTCGTCTGGCTTCCATCTCCAAAAACCGTAATTGGCTCCCTATTTAAGGCTTGGCTTATAAACCTTGGGACTACCCTACCATAAACTCCATCAGCCCTCATTCTCGGCCCATAAGTGTTGAATATTCTAACTATTCTAACGTCAACTCCATATTGTCTATGATACGCCATAGTGATGGTTTCTCCGAGCCTCTTCGACTCATCGTAGCAACTCCTAATGCCAATTGGGTTCACGTAACCCCAGTATGTTTCAGGAGTTGGAACAACATCAGGCTGACCATAAATTTCGCTCGTTGAGGCAAAGATAAAGCGGGCATCGTTTTTCCTAGCTAACTCGAGCATGTTCCTGGTCCCAAGGGTGTTTGCGTCTATTATCTCTAGGGGATAGTGCTCAAACTCAAAGGGTGATGCCCTTGAGGCGAAGTGAAAGATAAAATCAAGCTTTTCCTTAATCTCCAAGGGTTTCGAAACATCGTGCTCTATAAATACGAAATTCTCCTCACTAGCTAGATGAGAGATGTTTTCCCAACGACCACTTGCAAAGTTATCAACACAATAAACTCTTGCCCCAAGCTCAATTAAAACATCGCAAAGCCAAGAACCCAAAAACCCAGCACCACCAGTAACTAATACAGCCTTTCCCGAGAATCCTTCATCTCCCTCAAATCTTTCGATAATTGTTTTTACATCCCCCTCAATCATTTCACAAGCCCCCTTATTAGCTCTCTAAGCTTTTCCCCGATTTCTTCATCCTCTAATCCCAACTCGATATTTGCCCGTAGCCAGTCAAAAATGTTGCCAATGTCATAACGCCTGCCCTCAAACATATACCCATAAATGTCAATTCCATCTTCAATCATGAGCTCGAGCGCATCTGTCAACTGAATTTCTCCTTTTCTATCTGGCTTAACTATCTCAAGATACTCAAAAATTTGGGGAGTTAAGATATACCGCCCCAATATGGCGAGGTTCGAGGGAGCACTTTTTGCATCCGGCTTTTCCACGAGATGCTTTATCTTGAATATTTCCCCATCCTCTGCCCTACTCACGATTCCATAGAGCGAAACATTCTCCCAGGGCACTTCTTCAACGGCTATTAAAGGCGCATTGATGTTTTCATAGGCTTTTATGAGTTCAGCTGTGCATGAGGGAACTGTAATAGTATCCCCCAGAAGGAGAGCGAAGGGTTCATCGCTAACAAATGCTTCCGCATATTTGATAGCATCTCCTAATCCCCTTTGTACTCTCTGTCTAGCATAATAAATATTTATATCATCAAGAATTTCATCCAATTTGTCAAGATGTGGATTTTTCACGTCATGGCCATATCTATCGAAGTGATCTTCGATTGCTCTTTTGTGTTTTCCCGTTATTATCAAAACTTCTCGTATCCCAGCCTCATAAGCCTCTTCAACAACATATTGAATAGTTGGCTTTCTTACTACTGGAAGCATTTCTTTTGGTTGTGCTTTAGTCAGTGGTAACATTCTTGTCCCAAGACCTGCGGCTGGAATGACTGCTTTCCTTACCCTCACCAGCATACCCCCTCATAAATTCTTGCAGTTTTCTCGGCAGCCCAAATTCTCCTTCCATCAATAACAATTTTTCCAGAATAATCTAGCTTTTCGAACTCGTCCCACTCTGTAACTATCAAAATAACACCAGACTTTTCAAGAACTTCTTCAGCTGAACCAGCGTACTCTATCTTCTCTCCCACATCCGGATAAAAGCGCTTGAAATTCTCCATGGCCTTTGGATCATAGGCTATAACGTGTGCTCCTTCTTCCAAGAGTTTCTTAATTATAATGTAAGCCCTAGTTTCTCTTACATCATCAGTGTTTGGCTTGAATGCTAAGCCGAGCACTCCAACAGTTTTTCCTTTTAACTCTGGAACGTGCTTCTTCAAGAGCTCAATCATCTTTAGGGGTTGTCTTTCATTAACTTCCATGACAGCCTTGAGAATTATTGGATCCTCTCCCAGTTCTTCCGCCTTCCTAATTAAGGCTCTGACGTCTTTTGGAAAGCATGAGCCACCCCAGCCAATCCCAGTCCTGAAGAAGTAGGGGCTTATCCTATGATCCAGGCCAACTCCTTCAAAAACTTTCCAAGAATCTATTCCAAGTTTTTTACAAATGTTTCCTATTTCGTTGGCAAAGCTGATTTTTGTTGCTAGGAAAGCGTTTGAGGCGTATTTGATCATTTCAGCAGTCTTAATGTCAACAATAAGTTTTGGCGCGTCAATTGGCTCGTAAAGCTTCTCCAAAACTTCTTTGGTTTTCTCATCCTTAACTCCAATGACTATCCTATCAGGGTTCAGGAAGTCTCTTAATGCTACTCCTTCTCTTAAAAACTCTGGGTTCATTGCAAGGCCGAAGTCTTCAAAGGCTTTTTTTCCTGAGTACTTTTCGATGTTTGGTTTTACGACTTTTTCGGTGGTTTCTGGGAGGACAGTGCTTTTAACTATAACAACATGGTAATCCTCCTTCTCTTTCAAAGCTTTACCAATTTCTTTTGAAGCTTCTTTAATATAAGTTAAGTCAATTGATCCGTCTTCTCTTGATGGAGTACCTACACAGATAAACGTGGCATCAGAGTTTAGGATTGCTTCTCTGTAGTTTTTGGTTGCATAGTATTTGTCCTTGAATTTTTTCATTAATTCTTCGAGGCCCTCCTCGTAAATTGGAGGCTTGGCATTGTTGATCATTTGGATTTTTCTTTCATCCACGTCAACGAAAACGACTTTATTCCCAATCTTGACAAAGCCCATTCCAGTAACAAGACCAACATAACCAGAACCAATAACGGAAACCCTCATTTTGAATCACCCCATTTATTTGAACGTTGTTTGTTTAAAAGTATTTTTTACAGACAGAGCTGAGAGAATAAGTGCGAGTCCTTGTGTGCATAATGTTGCTATCGCTGCGCCTTCTGCTCCATAATTCAAAATAAGGATATAATTGAGCAGAACGTTTAATAAAGCCGTTACCCCTGTTATTTTGGTAAAAATCAACTCTTTTCCAGTTGCATTTAAAAAACTCCCAAAAAGAGAATTCAAAAACATAAAAGGTATAGCAAAAGAGAGAATTCTAAGCACTGGAACACTCGCTAGGAAATCCTCACCAAACACAATAATGATACCCAAGCGAGCAAAGACAAAATACCCTGATAAGCCAAAAACACCCACCACCGTCAGCATTTGAAGGCTCCTCTTAAAGAGAGCACTCAGCGTTTTCATATCTTGCTCCCACAGCCTCGCTATTGAGGGCATCGTTGTTGAGACAACAATACTTGGGACAAATAGGGAAACTTCAATCAAGGTATATGCCGCTCTATAGATTCCGGTCTCGTAATCTCCCCTCATTAAGCTCAGCATCACCATGTCCGTACGGTAATAGATAAGCGTGAAAAGCCCAATTAGCCAGAAAGGGTACGATTTTTTCAAGATAGAGAGCCATATCTGGGGATTAAACCAAATGTTGATGTTTTTGACATATCTAACTCCCCATTTCATCCTTAAGAGCTCTCTAATTATGTAGCCAATGAGAAGTGCAAGTATAAAAGGTGAGAGAGATCTGTACAAGTAAAGAACGGCCCCTCCAACAAAAAACGCCCAAAGCCTCTCGACTGTTCTTGCTATGGCCTCATACTTTGTCACTTCATGAGCATACATAAGGTTTACAAACACATAGGAGACCCAAGTAAGCACAGCCTCAGCCCCGACCAGTAGTATAAGGGCTTTAATCCACCTTGGTTTTGGGAGGAAGAGAGTTAAAACAACTATAACAACAAAATTAACCAACGCAAGCACAATCTTAAGCCCCAACACATCTGGAAGAAGCTTATCAGCCTTGCTTCTATCCCTCGCAACCTCCCGCATAAGATAGTAGCTGACTCCCAAGTCCGAAAAAATCCCCAAAAGTCCCACATAGTAAAATATGAACGAGTACTGACCAAGCCCTTCTGGGCCGAGAGTTCTGCTCAAAATAACTATCACACCATAAGCTAGGAGCTTCGAAATAACTTCAGCACTAAAGAGCCAGCCCGCGTTTTTAAGCAACTTCAATTTTAAACTCTCAGTCATGACAACTTCTCAATAGAAGAGAGAAATTAAAAACCTAATCCCCTCTCTGTATTTTTGCATGTCCACCAACCAAACTTTTCTTGAGCTCGAGGTTTCTTATCTCGCACTTCTCATCGATTATGGAACGCCATATCGTGGAGCTCCTTATAATCGTGTCGTTAAAGATTATTGAATCGCTCACGTCGGAGTTCTCTATGATGCAGTTCTCCCCTATGTAAGCGTAGGGCCCAACTATCGACCTGCCCAAAATCTTTGCACCCCTCTTTATGACCACCGGAGGAATGATCTTTGAATAGGGGCTTATTTGAATCTCCTCAATCTGGCTCTCCTTCAAAAGCGTCTTCATTGCCTCAAGATAGCTGTCCGCGGAGCCTATGTCATACCAGTAGTCATCGAACTTGTAAGCGTAGACCTCAACCCCTTTCCTAAGCAGCCACTCTATGAAATAACCCGGAGAATCTCTGTTGCCATCTTTAAGGTATTCATCAACCATCCCAATGATCTCCTTCGGGAGGGCGTAGACGCCGGTACTTATCAAGGTTGACTTTGGCTGCAGAGGCTTCTCTTGGAAATCAACCACCCTATCTCCTTCAAGAACAACAACTCCGTACCTTTTTGCAAGCTCGAAGTCACCAACGTCGTAAACGGCTATGAGCGGCTTTCCATTATAGCGCTTCAAAAACTCATCCAGGGAGAATGAGAACAGGTTATCACCCGCAACTATTAAATAATCATCGAGTCCAAGCTTAGAGATAGCGTATCTAATTGCCCCAATGGTCCCTAGCTTTTCCTCTTCACTAAGTGTTTCCTCGACGATGAGCTCGACGTTGTTTTCTTCCGCCCACTTCTTGAAGTGCCTCTCAAAGAACTTGTTTGTTGACACGTAAACCTCTAAACCAAGTTCTTTGGTCTTCTCGAGGATGTAGTCGATGATGTATTTATTCCCGACTGGCAAAAGGGGTTTGGGCTTTCCCTTTGTTATGGGCCACAACCTTGTCGCATAACCGCCGGCCATGATTAAGACTTTCATGAGATTTCCCTCCTGTAAATTTTCAAATAATAATCATAGTCGTGATACTCCCTTAAAGTCCATTCCTCAAACTCGCACCTAGCCTTTTCATCTTTGCTGAAAAGAAGCTCTCCTTCGAGAACTTTAAACCTAAAAGTCACCGGAGCATTATTTAGAGTTCTAACATCAACAGGAAAGCCCACAAGCCGCGTTAGTTCTTCCTCCAGCTCGAGCTCATAAGTTAAATCATGATTTCCATCAACATAAATGGCAACATCAATGTCCCTAAACGGGCGATCCTCAATGAAAGAGCCATGAAGGTAGGCAAA
>LDZQ01000029.1_pt1 | contig 13742 bp, 10 predicted proteins | sample 615361 | NCBI WGS metagenome assembly LDZQ01 (sample SAMN03408297, study PRJNA278302) | terrestrial metagenome | isolation source: oil reservoir sample I2 | place: USA: Alaska, North Slope, Ivishak formation | collected 2013 | reverse complement strand
TTACGCGTGGTTGTTCCTGTTACCAAACCTTGTCATATTCACCATCTTCGTGGTCACCCCGGCGCTGAGTAGTTTCTTCCTCGCACTCACAGACTACGACATGATCAGATTTTCCGGAAAGTTTGTCGGATTTTCAAACTTTCGCTACCTCTTCAGCAATGCGAGTGATTTTGGAAAAGTCTTGCTGAGAACCTTCGCCTATTCGGCGATGGTCGTTCCGATCGCGTTCTTCACTTCGCTTTTCTTAGCCGTGGTCACGAGCTCCGATCTGATCAGAGGCAAAGCGTTCTTGAGGGCTCTCTTCTACTGGCCCTGGCTGCTTTCTCCATCCATCATCGGTGTCTCGTGGAAATGGTTTTTGGACTACGATGCCGGACTGATCAATATATTGTTGTTGAGGAACGGTGCTTCACCGATTCCATGGTTGCTCGATCGAAGACTCGCCTTTTTGAGTGTCGTGCTCGTGACCGTCTGGAACGTTGCGGGCTACTTCATGGTCATGTTCAATTCTGCTTTGACCGCGATCCCAACCGAAGTCTACGAAGCAGCCGCTTTGGACGGTGCGAACCGATGGGTGAGGTTCTGGAAAATCATTTTCCCGTTGCTTAAACCCACAGCGGTCCTGGTTTTAGTCCTGAGCACGATCATGTCCATGAGAAGCTTCGAAATCATCTATGTCTTCACCGCAGGCGGTCCCGGCACAGCGACAACCGTGCTCGCTCAAAGGATCTACTATACCGCGTTTCAGGAATACAAACTGGGTTTGGCATCAGCGATGTCCGTGATCCTGTTTGCTATATTGATAACGCTATCGCTAATACAGATCAGGATTCTGGAGGAAGAGGCATGAAGAAGCTGATCATCATTCTGCTGAACCTAGCGGTTTATCTGTTTGCCTTTCTCTACGTCTCACCGATAGTCTGGACGATCCTCTCCAGTTTCAAAGAAGAGGCGGACCTTTTCGCCTGGCCACCGAAGTTGATCAGCAAACCAACGCTTATCAATTACCGCAATGTTGTTCGTCAGACTCAGTTCACGCTGTTCTTCAGAAACTCCTTCCTGGTCTCTGCGTCGGCAACCGTGATTACCGTTATAATAAGCGTTATGGGAGGATACGCACTTGCGAAGTACCATTTCAGGTTCAAAAACCAGGTCTCGACCTTCATCCTTTCGATGTTGATGATACCCCTGCAGGTCATCATGGTGCCCATATATCTCGTGCTATCGAGGCTGGGCATGGTGAACACGCTCTGGGGACTCATCATCCCACCGGCCGCAACGCCCACGGGGATCTTTCTGGCACAGAAGTACATAATATCCGCAATACCGGATTCTGTGATAGAGAGCGCGAGGATCGACGGAGCCAGCGAGATCAAGATTTTCTTCAGAATCATTCTGCCTTTGACACAGCCTCTGATCGCCGCTCTCGCAGTACTGTCTTTCACCTGGCGCTGGAACGACTTCCTCTGGCCCCTGATTGTGGTGGGTTCACCGAAGCTTTACACGATCCAACTCGCCCTTGGACTTTACGCAGGCGAACACATCGTTCAGTGGGGACCTCTGCTGGCGATGACGGTGCTCTCAATGGTACCGGTTCTGATCGTCTTCATAGCCCTTCAGAAATACTTTGTCAGGGGTATCACCACGGGTGCAATCAAGTGAGGGGAGAACCATGTATTACAGAATCTCGGACGCACAGATAGTTTACGAAAACTGTATCGACGATTACGTGCTGTCCAACGTCGAACTCATCTTTCATCTCAAAGGTGGGCTTCCACACAGACTGTTCTCGTCGAGGAACGGTCTGCTGATGGAATTTCTCAGCGTCGAACTTCCAAGACCGGTGCGTTCCCGACTCTGGCCAAACGGCTGTGAGTTTCTCGGTGAAAATCGCTCTTGGTCTTTCTTCACATCGGCCTGGATAAGATCGGTACTGTGGCAGTTGAACGGTGTGAAAAAATTGATGCTTTCTTTCAGAGCACCGCTGGAAAAACAGTTCAAGGTGCCTTTCGGAGAAACCTACAGTTTCAAAAGACCTTTGAACGTCGATGTGGAAGGTACAAAGATAGATCTGTCGAATTCGATCACGATCGAGATCCTGAACGGAAGGATTGATGAACTGAAGAGAGAAGGCGAGATCTTGAGTTTGAAGCTTTCGAGCGGAAGCGGAGAGCTTCAAATCCGTTTTGCAACGCAAAAAACAGCTGTTGATGAACGAGCCGAGAATCTCTCCTACAATCGATTCTTGAAAGAACACGCTTCCAAGAACCTGAGCGAGCTTGAAAACGCTCTGGCGATCTTTTCGCTCCACACCGCGCTCAGCAACTGGAAAGATCTTGGAAAAGCCCATGCCTTCGCCGCCGGCGTAAACTACTCCTTTCCACCAAGAACGTACTTCAGAGACTCGTTCTGGACGTGTCTGAGTTTGCTCGGCGTGCGGGCAGATCTGGTCAGAGAGCAGATTCTCGCCTTAGCTGGTGCGGTGCACGACGATGGCTGTCCGAGCGGCGTGATGTTCCTGACCGACGAAGAAAAGATGCTTCTTGCCCAGCTGAAGAAGGAATATCCCGATCTCGCTGCGGGTGTGAAGTACGAAAACGACTGGTGGAGTGGACACCACGATTCCGGTTTTCTCTTCGTGCTGCTGGTCTCGAAGTACGTTGAGAAAACTCAGGATGTTTCGATCCTGAAGGAACGTATCGATTCAGACACGGTTCTCGAAAAAATACTCAAAGTGCTGAATTACGCCGAAAACTTCGTTGAGAAAGATCTTTTCAAGAAACCTCACGACTGTCTCGACTGGGCCGATAACGTATTCAGAGACGGTTTCGTTAGCTACGACGCCGCCTTGCATGCGGCTGCTTTGAGGGAAGCTTCGAAGCTTTTGAAAATGATGAACAAGCGCGAGCAAGGAGAGTTCTGGGAATCTCGGTATCTTTCAACAAGAAAGAAGTTCAACGAACTTCTCTTCGATAAGAGAAAAGGTTACTTCGTTGATTTCATTGGAAGCTACGTGGAAGACCATCTCGCACTCGACACTGTGGTTTCTATTATCTTCGATGTTGCCGACGAAGACAAAGCAAGATCCACACTTTTGAAGATGGAAAAGCTTTTGGAAACCAGAAACAATCCGTCGCAACCTTACGGTGACTGGGGCGTCATGGCCGTCTGGCCGCACTACAAAAAAAGATCGCATCTGTTCGGCAAGAGCGCCTTTCCTTACAGATATCACAACGGAAGCTGCTGGCCTTATCTCAGCAGCGCCTATGCGCTCGCGAAGCTCAAATACGATCTGGACCACGAGTATCCTTTGCTGAGCTGGTGGAGATACTCGCTCGAGAACGGCTGGGTGAACCTGGTTGAATACTATTCGCCGTGCTATCCGCGTGGATCGCTCCACCAGGCCTGGAGTAGTTTCGCGCTGGCCGTGATGTCACAATCAAGGTGAAATGGAGGTGATCAAGATGGTGGAAAAATGGAACCATTTTTCGGTCTACATGTGGGCAGGACCAGGAACGATCAGGATAAACAAAGTGAAGTTCCCGGGCACCGCGATCGACGAAAAGGTCCACATGGAGGGAGGATTGAAAATAGGTGCGAGAAGACTGAAAGAGATGGGCTACAACTGGGCCTATTGCACGTACAACTGGGGCTTCCCACCTGAGATCGAGCACGAAGATCACGAATACTTCAAACGGACGGTGGAAGAATACCACGAAGAAGGTTTGAGGGTGCTGGGGTACGTTCAGTTTTCCAACACGGTCTTCGACGGTTCCTACCTCACCAAGAGATGGTACGCGATGGACCAGTTTGGGAACAAGATCAACTATTACTCCGGTCGTTATTTGACCTGTCCGACGGACGAAGAATGGAAGGAGCATCTTGCAAGCATTGTCAAAGAAATCGTCGAGGTCGGAGCAGATGGGGTGTTTTTCGACAACGTCTTTGGCTCATGGTTCGGCTTCAGACCGTGTTACTGTGATAGGTGCCAGAAGCAGTTCAAAGAATTCGCGAAATCTCTGGGCTTCAATGTCCGCGGTATTCCGGAGTATTTGTCGGAGAACGAAGAATCGAGAGCGTATTTGATCTGGAGAAGAAAGGTTCTCTGGGAGACCATAGAAGAGCTCGCAAAACTTGCAAAGTCCATCAATTCGAACGTGGTCATCTCTTCCAACTCCTTCGAAGCGTGCCTGAGCAAACTTGCGATCATGGCGGGGGTGGATCTGAGAAACGCCTTCGAAGTTCAGGACTGGGTCATGATCGAGAACCATCAGCTTCCAAGAAAGTTCAAGGGCTTACAGATCTTCAACACGATGACCTACAGGATCGCACACGCTCACTCCCATGGAAAGCCGGTCACTTCGGTTCCTTACATGCTCGGCATCGGCACAGACACAGTCTATCCCATCAGAAACTATCTGCAGGGAATGGCGGAAGCCTACTCGAACGATTCGGTTATGGTCCTGAAGGGTACTGAATATTTCCACGACGGAAAATGGACGCTCATCACCGACGAACAGTTTGGAGAGGTGCGAAAACAGATCGCAGATTACCACAGCTGGTTCAAGGGCGAGAACGGCGTGTGGAAAGATTGCTACGGAAAGAGGGCCACAAAGATTGCGATCTTCCAACCGTACGATTCGCTCACCTTCCACTGGGAAAGAACCTATCTTCCGTTTTTTGCAGCACAACACGAACTGATCAAGAATCGAATCGACTACAGGGTAGTCTGGGACGACTTTGACAACGTTGAGATCCTGCTCGTACCCCCGATCTTCGAAAAGGACGAGATCGAAAGGATCAAAGCCTTCAAAGGAAAGAAAATCTTTCTGGGATACTCCCCGTTCGAGAACGAAACGACCATATGGAAAGAGTCCTACGAAAGACTCGCACAGCTTTCCAAGCCTGAAGAACAGCTTTATCTCGAACAGGTCCTTTCATTGCTGAACTTCTCCGCCTACTTCAACGATCCAGACTGGAGAAAGAGGATGCAGAAGGCAAACTTTTTGGTCTTCAACCACCTCAACTACTGTTACGCCTTCGTTCATCCGTTCGAGGCGCAGCAGCTGATCGAACTGGTGAAGCCTCACCAGCCCTGGAGCGTGGAAGCAGACGGTTTTCTCATCGTGAGCAGTTTCGAACAGGACGGCATGTTGAAGATCCATCTGGTGAACCTCGAAGACAGACAGACCAGCGTGAATCTGGTTCTTCCAAAAGGCTGGCGCGTTGAAAGAATTGACGGCTACGAGTACGACCACGCGTTCGTTCACAGAATTTACCACATCAGCAAATGAACGTGATTCGAGAAAATCATCCTCGCTGGCCGTCCGTTCCGAGCGGATGGCCAGCTTTTTGTTCCGATACAGGCTCTCATTTGGACCTTTGACGATCTTTGTACACAGAGACAGCGTCGGACCTGGCGAACCTTTTGATCAGCAGCGGCTGAGAAAAGAGTGTGAAGGCCACCCCGAAACCGATACCGAGCATGAGCAAGAGCGAAACGTTTCTGAAAAGGGCGAGCTTTGAAAACATGAGCACCGAGAAACCACCGATCAACCCCAACCCGTTCGCGAGCACCGGCATCGAGATGTTTTCGATGGAACGGAACACATCCTTTGTCCTTCTCATGTCGTGCGCGAGATGGATCGAGTAGTCCACCACCAGACCCACGAGTATGCTCGCCACGATGGACGTCGCGATCTCGAGTCTCAGGCCAAACAGACCCATGAAGAAGAAGTTCAAAAGCGCTGTCAGTACGATTGGCACAACGATCAGGAGTGACAGCAAAAGGTTTCTGAACGCAAACAGAACCGAACCAAAGATCAGCAGGAGTGAGATCGTGAGGCTCTGAACCTGACTTGCAACGATCCTCGTGTTGATCTGTTCCACCACGAAGGCCGCACTCGCCACCGTGAAGGTGTATTCAGGATACTTCTCGAGGACCGCTCTCAATCTGTCCTTTAGCTGTGCTGCCTTTCTGTAGCCTTCCTCGGTGAGATTGACAACGATCCGGATCGTTCGTCCATCCGCAACAAATTGATGGATCGCCGGCTGGAGCCGCGACATGAGCACCAGACTCGGTATTGGATAGGCTGTGGGGAACTGAACCGAGGACACACCATCGATCCGCCGCAGATCTTCAACGAGTTCGCTTATCCGTTGCGAATCTTTGACGTTGAACAGACTTTGCTTTTCAACCATCACGTACACGGGCTCCCGGTACGAAAACTTTTCGGTCAGAATCGTCAACGCCTGACCGATAGCACTGCTTTTCGAAAAATATGCAGCCTGGTCCATCCCGACCTCTATTCGTGGAAGGAGAAGGAAAGTTAATGCGGCACACACCAGCGAGAAAACGAGCATGATCTGACCCAGGTTCTCGCTCCTGAGACGCAGCAAGAGCGTTCCACGCTTGATGGGTTTTTCACTTCGAAGCAGCTCGTAACCCGAGCTGAACAGAATGACGAAGACCAGCGCGAGCCCTGAGCTGACCATCAAGCCAAGATGCCTGAAGGCCGCTATTTCAACGAAGAGAAACGAAAGAAACCCGACGCTCGTGGTGAACATGGAGAAGAAAATCGGTGTGAGCATCTCTTTTCTCACTCTTTCTCCGAACCTCACCACGCCGTTGTAAAAGTGAAGTCCGTAGGCAGAACCTATGATGATCAGAAAGCTCACACTCATCACGCTCAGCGTGTTGAGCTCCACACCCAGCAGACTCACAACGCCGTAAACTATCACGTTCGCAAGCACAGGAATCGTGAGAGACACAAAGCTCGCCTTCAAGGACCGAGTTTGAAGATAGAAAATGAAAAGTATCACCAGAAAGATGATTCCAGGATAGACGAAGACCTGCCGTATGATCTCTCTAAACAGATGCCTGTTTATGACGATCTGGCCAAACGAGAGGGCTTTCAAATCCTTGAAATCGCCGAGAACCTTTTCTATCGCTTTCAAAGCCTCGTCCTCATCACAGTCAACGCTCAGGGTGCAGTACAGAAGCAAATACTTTCCGTCCTTCGAGACAAAAGAACTCGCCTCTGGGTCCTCGAGGATTGCTTCATTCAGCGTTGAGCCATCGAAATAGGGCTTTCTGAAACTGTAATTTATGACGCTTAGCAGGTTCTTCATGCACGGAAGGCTGGAAAGTCGCTCTTGAAGTTCCACGGCCCTCGACAAAACCTGTGGAGAGAAAAAACCTTCAGGATGGTGCAGGACCACAACGAACTGTGAGCCGTCGTTGAATTTCTGTACGATCTTGAAGAAAGCTCTGAGCTCCTCGTTGTCTATCTCCTCGACGCTCGCTCCCGATCTGTAGCCCGGAAGGAAGACAAAATAACTGGCGTTGATGCGCGCCTTAGAATAGATGATCGTTGCAAAAATTCCACAGACGATCACGACCAGAATCGTGAATTTGTACTTTCTGAGCCACATAACTGATATTCTATACGAAGCATCTTTCAATTCGATTTCCTTTCCGGCGCCAGATCGTTTCACCAGGACCGTCTGGCCTTGATCCTTTCCCAGAGCTCCTTCGCCAGCTGTGGCGAACGTTCGTTTATACTGCTCAAAAAATCGAGCAACGCAGAACCGTCCAGCCTCGATGTGATTTCAACCATCGCGTCGATGCTCAGAGTGCCCTCCCGCAACCACTGCACGAGCCTGTCCACATCCAGCGTCAGAGATGGCAGGGTCGTCTTCACAGCGAGCTGAGTCTGCGGCTTCCACTTCGGCATCTTGCCAGAATAGCTGTAGTTGGAAACCAGCTGAGACCAGACCGGCGCGGCGTGCACACCTCCTATCAGATCCTCACCGTCCACAGCGACCGTCATGATGAAGGTTTGATCTCCCCCGACGAACCATGCTGTTCTGAGCGAAGTTCCGGTCTTGCCTGCCACCGGCACTCTCTGCCTGGCACGCACGCCGGTTCCCTTCTCGACTACCTCGCGCATGACGCTCAGCAGAACCGCGGAAGCCTCCATGGGACTGAGCCTTCTTGCTCGAACGATGTTCAACACATTCGGCGAAGCTTCGTAGATCGTTCTTCCATTTACGTCCTCGATGCGCTTCACGACGTACGGTTGTAGAACCACTCCGCCGTTGAAGATCGCAGAGTATGCTTTGAGAACCTCCTCTGGAGCCGTTTCAAGTGTGCCCAGAGCGATCGTCATATCTTCGGGATAGTGACCGGCGATCTTCAGCTCGTTTTTGAGAAAATCCACCACGTTTTCTCTGCCGAGCTGCATGAACAGATTCACCGACGGTATGTTCAGAGAATCCACCAGCGCCTGTCTCATCGTGACGATCCCACGATAACTCTTGTCGAAGTTCTCGGGCGTCCAGTCTCCAACCTTCAACGGCAGATCCACCAGCTCGCTGTCGGTCGACCAGCCCTCCAGGACCGCCAGATAATAATAGAAAGGTTTTATCGCAGAACCGAGCAACCTTCTACCTTCCGGATATGTCAGTCCCACACCCTTGTACAGCAGAACGGCCCCGGACATGGGATCGATCGCTTCGGCGACAACCGTTGCCGGTAAGCTCAGAGCTGCACGGGAAAGCGTGCTGTCCAGAGTCGTGTAGATCCTGTAGCCCTGTCTCAGTTCGTTCAATCCGTAACCGAGCCGGTCGAGCTCTCTAGCGACCCTCCAGAATATCTCTTCGTCCATGTCGATACTAACTTTGCGTGTGTAATCCATGTTTTCGAGTTCTTCCACAGCCTTTGCGTGAACCAACTCGCTTATGTAACCTTCCCTGAGCAGAGCATCCAGAACCGTTTTCGCCTTGCGCTTCGAAACTTGCCAGCTTCTCAGAGGGTTGAAGTTCTCTGGCGATCTCACCACTCCCACCAAAATGGCGGCCTCGTTCAGCGTCACATCGCTCAGTTCTTTACCAAAGTAGTAACGTGAGGCGCTGGCAAAACCGTAAAGGCCGTTGCCCATGTAGACGGAGTTTATGTACATCTGCAGGATCTCTTCCTTCGTTCTGTGTCTTTCGAGCCAGAGCGCGATGAACATCTCTTTCACTTTCCTCTGCCAGGTCACGGTCGGTGTCAGATAGAGAGTACGTGCCAGCTGCTGGGTGATCGTGCTCCCACCCTCACTGATCGACATGTTGCTGATGTTCCTCACGATCGCCCTCGCAATCCCGATCGGATCCACACCCGCATGGTAATAGAAGCGCTTGTCTTCAGAAACGAGCAAGGCGTTCAGAAAGTAAGGTGGCACATCTTCGAGCTCTATCCAGAACGATCTTGGGAGCATCATAGGCGTGCCATCCGAGTACATGAGCAGCAGGCCCGTGGGAATCCTCGACTCGGGCGGATCAAGATCTTTTGTGAAATCGACGTAGAAGTAGAAGAGTAAGAAAACCGTCAGAAAAAAGCCACACAGAAAGCCTATGAGTTTCCAGCGCATCTTTCACCACGCTCGAGCGCGAGCAAGTTCTTCTTCCAATTCAACCCGGCACTGAAGCCCCCAAGAGAGTCTTTACTCACGACTCTGTGACAGGGAAAATACAGCGGCAACGGGTTTCGCTTCAGAGCCTGACCCACCGCTCTGGCCGACGTGTTGAGCCTCTTCGCAAGTTCTTTGTAGCTGACCGTCGAGCCGTAAGGTACGTTTCTCAAAGCCCGCCAGACTCGCAGTTGAAACTCCGTTCCGCGAACTTCCACAGGAAAGTCGAGTTGCTTTCTGACACCTCTGAAGTATTCTTCCAGCTGTTTAACAATTTCTGAATCCGGCTGAGCACCAGCACACCTTTTTCCAAGCTCTATCTGATAGACTCTGCCGTCTTTCAGACTCACGCATATGGGTCCAAAGATCGATTCGTACGTGAAGCTCTCCACCACCTGACCTCCTCAATCCTTCCCGCACGATGATAGCACGAACTTTTTTCCAACGCTCTATCGTGGTGAAAGAGTTTTTAGAACGTCGACAGTTAAACATTCTTTTATCGCAAGAGGAACCGTTTCTTAACCGGTGCCGTTTTTCCCGTAGGAGTATACGTTCGTATATTATATTATGGGAGCGCTCCCCCAACCAAAGAAAGCTTGAAGACGGCCCGTTCTGTGAACGGATCGTACGGGCGTGGAAGTTCGACGTATCAATTCTTCGAACCAGAGGAGGTGATCGTGTGAATTTCGTGGAAGTCCTGAACACCATAGCCAAGCTCCTGGCACTCGCCATCTGTCTGGTTGAAAGGCCAAAGGATGGAGCGAAGAAAAAGCAAGAGGTCAAAGAGATGGTGTATTCGTTCCTCAAACAATTCAACGTGAAACTGCCCGTGCCACAGTTCGTGTTCGACTGGATCCTCGACGTCGCCATAGACAACATCGTCAGGTACTTCAACCAGACCATCTGGAAGGAGCAAACCACGTGAGAAAATCGATCTCAAATTTTTCGAACTGGAAGAAGTACGAACCGTATCTGAGAAGTCTGTGCAACGTGATCTATGCAAGATACGGCTGGAACATAGAAAGTTACGAAGACCTCTATCAGACTGCGTGCTATCTGCTTTTGATCGCGCTGAGTGATTTCGACGGTCGTGGGGACGAAGCAGGCTATGTGAAACAGTACGTCAGAAGAAAACTCTTCAACATGGTCAAAGATGGAGAAAACGCTCCCAAACACAACAACCATCCGTTCAGCTTCGTCAGACACAGGAATCAGAAAGTTCGGTTCGTTTTGTGTGAGGAAGAATCTCTGGAACTGTATCGGTTTTAGCCCCCTCCGGGGGGCTTTTTTCATTGAAAAAAGTCTCAAACCGCGGCCAGCACTGAAACACTTTCAGTGATCAGAAAGCTCGATGCGAAAAGAAAAGCTTCATTCTCCGAGCAGTTTCACCTTCAGCATCTCTTCTTCTCTCTTCAATTCTTCATCGAGCTGCAGATTCTGCCTTTTAATCTGCAGGATCTTTTTCAAAGTGTCGTGCATCTGCCTCGTGAGAGGATACTTCAGCGCAAAGAGCAGAGCGATCGTTAAAAGCAGCACGGGCAGAAAGGCGAACACGAATCTGAGCACAAGCAGAAACGTTTCGCTCTGTTCCTGGCCCGGTCTGTAACCCGCCGCGGAGATGATGCTCGAAACCAGAAACAATCCCACCGCCGAGCTGAGCTTTCTCATGAACGTGAAAAGTCCAGAATAGATTCCCTCACGCCTTTGGCCACTCTTCAGCTCGTCCACATCTGGAACGTCCGCGAACATGGAATAGATCGTTATGACGACTCCACCCGTTCCGATCCCACTGAACGCGGCGAAAAGGTATATGACCAGCGTCGAACTGGCTGGTGTGATGGTCAAGCTGTAGAACATCGCCACGATCCAAACCATGACGCTGGAAAGAAAGGCCACGCGCTTTCCATATTTCTTCGCAACGAAGCTCCAGAAAGGTATGAAAGCTATCTCGACGATCAGAAGCGTTCCGAGCGCGAGGTTGGTTATGTTACCTTTCCCCAGATAATAGGTCGTGTAGTAGATCAGCACGCTCATGATCACGTCCATTGTCAGGAAACTGAAAAGATACATCAGCAGTATGTAGACGAAAGTTTTGTTCCTGAAAGGCTCGAGAAACTCTCTGAAGGAGAACTTGAAAACCTGCTGCCGAAACTCCTTCCTTTCTCTTGTCGCGAGGAAAGTGAACAAAAACGGGATCGCGAAAAAGGCGCCGAAAAACATGCCCATCGCCATGTAGCCAGCTTTTGGAGAATCGAACCTTTTGACTATCTCCAGGGGCAGCACCGCGCAGATGACCGAAGAGAGCATGGAGAAAAACATCCTGAAGGCCGTCAGAGAAGTTCTTTCGTTGTAGTCGAGTGTGAGCTCCGGAGCGAGCGCGTTGTAAGGAATCATGACCATCGTGATCACCGTGACAAAAAATAGATAAGAAAAGAGCATGTAAGCGAACCTTTGCCACTCCTGAGCAAAGCCTACAGGATACCACAGCAGCCAGAAAGAGATGAAGATCAGAGGTATTCCCATCAAAAAGTAAGGTCTTCTTCTTCCAAACCTCGTTCTGGTTCGATCCGATATGATGCCCATCAAAGGATCGCTGATCGCGTCCCATATCTTGCTGATCATGATGATCAAACCCGCCAGAACGGGTGTGATTCTGACCACGTCGGTGAGAAAGTGCAGATAGTACGTACCCACAATGATGAACGCCCCTCCACCGTAGAGATCGCCGAGACCATAACCGATCTTGGTCTTCAAACTGAGCCTTTCACCCTGCACAGAATCACCCCCACAACGGCCAAGAATTTCGATCCTTCACATTTCATTTCGACACCGTTTTCAGGACGAACCGCTCAACAGCCTGCACCATCTTCTCAGGCTGATCGATCATCGGAAGATGACCGGCGTTGTCCAGCAGTACTACTTCGCTCTCTGCTATTCTTTGTGCCAAACAGTCTGCACCTTCCACAGGTGTCACGCAGTCCTGCACACCCCAGAGAATGAGCACGACACGAGCAAGCTCTTGAAAGTGTTCTGATAATTCATAAAAACCAGTCTGAGAAAGATTCGAACAGACACGTTGTCCAAAAAACTTCTGTTTTCACCCGTCACACAGATCGAACTGCTCACTGAGATCAAAGACGCCACGTCCTCGAAGCACATGATACTTTTCGATACCCTTCTTCTCGAGAAGCTCGCCGACGACCCACGCCATGTACCTGCGCGAGAGCGGTTTCGATATCTGTTTATCGCTCAGACCGAATCCAGGAAGATCGACCACCAGCAGATGAAAGTTCTCAGAAAGGTGTGGAAACAACTTTTCGAAATTCGTCGGGTTGCCCATTAAACCGTGTATCATGACCAGGGCGGGATTGGACGGATCTTGAAGCTCCTGGTAAGCAATCTTCACACCGTCCAGCTCCTCGAAACGATAAAAACGCATGTTCAGATATCTCTTCCCGCGCTTTGCAATCTTCGGATCGCAAGAAGAAAGCACAAAGATCAACAATAGCGCCGTGATCAAAAGGAAAAGCTTGTTCACCACCACACCTCTAAATTTATTCTACTACGTGACGCAAAACAGTTTGATCAATCGCATCCCTTAAGGTATACACTTGTTGAGTAGATGCGTTCATGCAAGCGACACTTTCTTTCCCCGCAGGATTTTTTCTGAACGAATCTCAATAAAATCAGAAACATATGATGACTGAGAGTGTGCTCGAGCTTCTATCTTCATGGTATCTTTCCAAACGTCAGATTCAACCTCAGCGATGTACGTTTCTGTCCCTTACAGAACTTTCTAAACCAAGGCCACGTACAAACAACTGGCGTTGAAGCATCATCCTAAGTTTCCATCCCTCATAGGATCCTTCTAAACATTACCGAAGTATGTACCTACCTTGCTTTATGCGCCAGGGTTTCCATCCCTCATAGGATCTTTCTAAACTATCTATTTTGATGCAAGGGTCAACAGATGGCGTGACAGTTTCCATCCCTCATAGGATCTTTCTAAACCAAGAAGTACACTGGGATGCAGTTAGCGACATAGTATATAAGTTTCCATCCCTCATAGGATCTTTCTAAACCCTAACTCCGTAAGTGTCCTGGCTAACGGCAACAGATTCGTTTCCATCCCTCATAGGATCTTTCTAAACACGATTACACAGGAATCGAGTTCATCCGTGGTTGGTGGAAAAGAAAGTGTTTCCATCCCTCATAGGATCTTTCTAAACATACTTGAGATTGCTCATTACACAAGGGAAAAGCAAGGGTTTCCATCCCTCATAGGAT
>LDZQ01000623.1_pt1 | contig 13802 bp, 14 predicted proteins | sample 615361 | NCBI WGS metagenome assembly LDZQ01 (sample SAMN03408297, study PRJNA278302) | terrestrial metagenome | isolation source: oil reservoir sample I2 | place: USA: Alaska, North Slope, Ivishak formation | collected 2013 | reverse complement strand
TCCCAATTTTTGCAGCAAGCCTCGCCAGAACCTCCTTCCTCTTCGCCTGAACGAACTTTATTGAGCCAACCACCAGATGTCCTCCACCATCGACGCCAGCAACTATCTCCTCCCTAAGCTCTTTAACAATCCTCGGAATGTCCAGCTCCACTCCCTCGCTCCTGATAACAGCAAAGTCGGGGCCGTAGCCTATGGTTACGATCCTCTCATACTTCTGCTTAAGCCTGTCGTGCACCTCTCCAGTCAGCTTTCCCGGCGGGGGGAAGGTGAACTTCTTGGCGTAGTTCTCAACGTCCAGAGCGGCAAGGGCTATTCCGTTGGGTAGAATCTGCACCTTAACGCCCTCCATCGCCGTCTTCACCTGCTCCTCAATCGCCTCCTTGGCGTATTCAGAGAGCATTCTGACAAGCTTTACGTGCCTGTCCTGCCTTCCAAAACCGAGAATCTCGTGCATTATCTGGCTTGCAGTCCTGAATCTCAGGTAAAAGCCCTCGTACTCCACAGCAAGAGCTATGTCGGCAAGCTCCTCTCTGCTTTTCCCTGAAAGCTCAATGTACCTCTCGACCTCCCCCTCAGCTCTATCTCCAACAACGGAAATGGCTGCGAGGTGCTTCATGTCCAAGTCAGATATCATCCTCGCAATCTCAACGCAGAGCACTCCGGAGGTGTAGTTGCTGTCCCCACCGACCTTGTAGGGGTTAACGTGGTAGAGAAGGTAGCTGTCCACCTCCTCATCGGGAAAGTGGTGGTCGATTGTGATTACATCTGCCCCAAAAAGCAGGAACTGCCTTATCGCAGGAACATCCTCAAGGCCCGAGCCGTTATCAACCAAAACAACCAAGGGAATCTTATCTCCGTGCCTCTCTACATCCTCTAAACTTTCATCCAGATCCCTTACAACATCCTCAAGTTCGTAGAAAGGAGCCCTTGAAACTCTCCTCTTAACGAGGTAGTACTTTGCTTCGCTGTCCGAGTGCACTCTCTCAACCAAATCGGTCAGGGCTTTCTCAAGGGCAACTCCGCCACACGTCCCGTCAGCATCCCAGTGGTGCCTGATAATTACGGGCCTTGACTCGTAGATGGCCTTCTTCAGCTCCTTTGCCACCTTCAGCATGTCCTCTTTAAGAGCCTCAAGAACCTCGCTCTCGATGAGGAATCCCCTGAAATCAGGCTCGCATGCCCTCTCTATCTCAGCCTCAACCCTCTTCCTCACCTCGTAGGCTTCCTCTCCGAGAAGTTTCTCCATCTCAAGAATCTCAATCTGGAGCTTGTTCTCCCTCCTCTTTACTATTCCAATGACTCTAACAACATCATCAACTCTTACCTCTGGATAGGCCCTCTCCCCTCCCTCAAAGGCCGCAGCCTGAACGCTCGCCCTGCCATCGAGGAGCGTGAAAATCGTCGGCCCTCCTGTAACTTTGATGTGCGTAACCAGCCCCCTTACCTCAACCATCTTCCCTATGTAGTTCTCAAGCTCCGCTATCTCAACTCTCCCAACTTCCTTCGAGATTTCAACAACCTTGTAGCCATCCATTTTAACTGGTTTCAGGTCAATCTCCCCGCTCAGCCCGATTCCGCTCACCTGCACTAAAATCTCTTCATCCTCCGAAAACCTGTTGTTTCCGAGGTTCCTTCTGTGAATGAGACCCCTCAGCCTTTTGTTCAGGTTTACGAAAACGCCTATGTCTGTTACTGCTGAAACTGTCCCAACATAAACTCTGTTTATTCTCACATCCTCAATGCCGCAGCTGTTCCTCAGCCTGTAAGCGTGGGGCTGCCTTCTGCACCTGCTGCAGAGGTCGTGGTTGCCAACAACCTTCTCCCCGCAAATCTTGCACCTTCCAGCTTTCCCCGTTCCATTGCACTCCCTGCAGACATCCATTATTTTTACCTTCCCCGTTCCCCTGCAAACTCCACAAACACCACTCATGAACATCTTTATCTGCTCGTCGGAAAGCTCGGCCGTTATCTTCGGGTCAAAGCTCTTTGCCTTCCCTGTTCCACCGCAGATCTCGCATTCCTTCTCGATTTCGATATATCCCTTGCCCCCGCAGGCGTTGCAAATCATTGGTTTCAGAAGTGCAGCTTTGTTAATAACACTATCCTGATTGAAACTGCAATGGTTGTGAAGATTACTGCAATTACTGTGAGTCTTACAAAAGCCTTTATCGCCCTTTCAATGTCAGCAGCACTTGGCTCTATGCCCGGAAGAGAGTAGTATCCTGGCTTCTCAAGCTTAACGCCAAGCAAGTAGGACATCGCCGCTATTGCGCAGCCGTTCAGCTTCACGTTTCTCTTCAAGCCGTAGGAAAATGCCCCCCTCTTCAAAAGCTCGAAGAAAAGCAGGGAAAGCCTTGCGGGAATGTAGTTCAGGATATCGTCAAGCCTTGCGGCAAACTTCCCGAAAGCCTCGTATCTGCCCTTCCTGTATCCAACCATCGCATCGCAGGTGTTAACAGCCCTGTAAACCACCGCTCCCGCAACTCCGAAAATTGAGAAGTAGAAGAGGGGAGCAACAACTCCATCAACATAGTTCTCCGCAACGGATTCAATTACTGCAGAGCAAAGCTGCTCCTCGCTCAGCTCTTCCGTATTTCTGCTCACAATCATCTGCACGGCTTTCCTGTCCACTCCGCTCTCTACACACACTCTGGCGTGGTTCACCATGCTTTTCACCGATATGGAGGAAAAAAGAAGGTAAACGGCCCAGAGAAAGTTCAGGGGGTAAGGGAAGGGAAGCAAGGAGAGAATCAGGGCGAAGGTTATGACAATTAAACAGCAAAAGGCTCCATAAAAAATCTCTACCAACATCTTTCTGAATTTGGCCCTCTCAAGGAGAGAGATCAGCTTTCCGTACCACACCACCGGATGTAGCAACGCCGGAGGCTCTCCAACTGCCGCATCAAGCATTAAAGAGGTGAGCAGAACCACGACCTCAATACCCATCAATTTCAGAGGTGTGGGCGTGTATAAAACTCTTGCAAACAAAAACTTGTTATATTGTAATTGCAATATTGTAAGTATGGAGAAAACAGACCTCCTTATGATGACGTTCGCAATCGTGAATCTTGCCGACTACATGACAACGGTGAAGGGCATCGAAATGGGATTTCATGAGCTTAACGAGTTCGTATCATCCCTAAATCCCGCTTCATTCCTTCTTCTCAAAATCGCTATTGTTGCCACAGCCTTTGCCCTCCTCCTCTATACTCGAAGGCTAAGCTTTTCGCTCGGCAGGGGAATTTATATAGGCCTTGTTGCAGGCCTTGCAATCTCCACAGCCGTGCTTGGGATATGCTCGGTGCACAACCTGCTTTTGTTGACCGGCTTCCCCGAAGTGGAATTCTTGGTAAAAGTGATGACCGGTGTCCTGGCATTAATTTAACAAAATTGTAAAAGGGGATTACTCTATCTGGTCAACGTATTCAATTATCTCAGCCTTTATGTTGCCCTTCCCGCCTGTGGGCTCCGCAACGGTCCTTCCGCAGATTATGCACTTGACGATGGTGGAGGGGTGGTCGAAAATTACCTGCTCGTGCTCGCAGTCAGGGCACTTGACCTTGACAAACCTGCTGTGCACACCACCACCCCCTTTACCTCTCAATTAGTTCAAACCTCTTCGCTCTCCACGTCGGGCGGTGGTGAGCTTTCTTGCACTCAGTGCAGCGAAATCTGATGTTCACCCTCTTCGTCGGCTTATCCCCACCGGGAACCTTGCTGAACTTACCGAGGTTACCAACTTTTCCCCTCCTCTTCTTCTGCCTGTTGATCCAGTTCAGTGAGCTTGCCTTCCCCTTGCTAACTCTCTCGACTTCGTGGAGAGTGTGTTTTCCGCAATATCGGCAGAACGTCTTAACCTTCTTGGGATACTTCATCCTCTTTCACCTCTATTCTCTCAGCGATACCACCCTTGATTAGAGCATCAGCGTTCAACTGAGGGAGTGTAACCACATCTTCCCTCCTCAATTTATATGTTTTTCCGTCAGCCCCCTGTATCTCAACATCCTTTTTAATCCTTACAAGAACTCTGTCGGAAATTTTCCTTTTTCCTCCTTCGAGAATGCTCCTTTTGAACTCCTTTATTATGTCAATCAGCTTTTTGAAAAATACCCTTTCATCGCTGCACATGTTCTCGACATCGCTGCTGAACTGCTGCCCGCAAACCTCAGCCCAAGCAGCGCTGATTATCTTTCCGGTTCTCAGCTCGAAAATTTTCCTCTGCAGCCTTTTCAGCGTTCTGATCTCATCCTCGTACCTGAAAAAGTCGCTCTCTCCTGCGGAGCTCTTCATCTCTTCCAGCTCTGCTATCCTTTCTCTCAGCTTTTCGTAGAAATCATCATCAATTTTTGATAGCTGAGACCTGTTCTTTTCGATGAGGAGCAGAAGCTCATCCAGGTTCATCGCACCACCTACACCTCAGGAAGTTTAAGGTTGTTCATAATCTTTAAATCTTCGGTAGCCAAGAACATACATGGAATTTCGAAAAGAGGTTGAGGTTGCGAAGATTCTTGTTGGTGGCAAGGTTGAAGAGAACGTTGTTGAAATACGCTACGACCCTCTGACGCTGCAGACGTCGAGAATTCTGAAAAAGACAATTCCGATGCAGAGTGGGGATTTTCAGGAGGAGATTGATAGCACGAGGTCCTGGTGCCCTTTCTGCCCAGAAAGGATTGAGCAGATGGTGTCTCGAGACCCCGAGATAATGGAAGGTGAGCTATGGAAGAGGGGGGAGGCTGTGCTTTTCTCCAACCTCACGCCGTATTCGAAATACTCCCTCGTTTTGAGGCTGACTGAGGAGCACTACGTTCCCGTTTCGGAGTTCAAGTCGCAGCACTTCTTCGACGCCTTCAAGCTGATTCAGGAATACGTGAAGAAAGTTCCCGAAGGGAAGTATTACGTAACCATCGGAATGAACTATCTTAAGCCCTCCGGAAGCAGCATAATGCACCCCCACATTCAGGTAATGATAAGTGAGGTGTCAACCGACTACTTCGCTAGACTCGACTGGAGCGCTCTTGAGTTCAAAGAGAGCAACGGCGTTGACTACTGGAAAAAGCTTGCGGAGGTTGAAAAGGGAGGAGAGAGATACATCGGCAGCACCGATAAAACCGAGTGGGTCGCTGCCTTCGCTCCGAAGGGGTTCTTCCACTTCACAGGCATACCCGAAGAGAGGGAGTTTATGCAGATGAGCGATGAGCAGCTGAAGGGCATCGCTGAAGGAATAGCGAAAATTTTGAGGTACTACGGAAGGAAAAATCTCAATGCGTTCAACTTCTCGATGTTTTGTGCTGACAGAATCGGCGATCACTTCAGGACTAACATCAACATCGTTGCCAGAACACCTTTCGCAAAGTACTACTGGTGCGACGTGTTCTATCCGAAAATGTTCCACGACGAGAGCGTTGTCTTCTTTGTTCCCGAGGAGTACGCGAAGGAAATTAGAGAAATCTGGAGCGAGCTATGATAGTGAGGTCGTACCTTTACGAGAAGCTTAACGGAGATGTAAGGTGCAAAACCTGCTGGCATCGCTGCATTATCAAGGAAGGAAAAACAGGAATCTGCAGGGTCAGGAAGAACGAAGGAGGGGAGCTGCTGGTTTTAAACTACGGAATGGCATCCTCGATAGCTCTCGACCCAATCGAGAAAAAGCCACTCAACAACTTCAAGCCCGGCAGCAAGGTTTTGTCATTCGGCAGTGTGAGCTGCAACTTCCGCTGCCTGCACTGCCAGAACTTTGAGATTGCCTTCGCCGATCTTGACTACTCCTACCTTAGAGAAATCGACCCGGATACGGTTTTGAGGATGTGCATTGACAGAAGGGCGGATGGGGTTGCTTGGACATACAACGAGCCGGCAATCTGGCATGAGTTTGCTCTGGACAGCTCAAAGCTCGTAAAGGAGTCTGGATACTATGTGGTTTACGTCACCAACGGCTACATGACGCCAGAAGCGGTTGACCAGTTTGAAGGTGTGCTTGATGCAGCCAATGTTGACGTCAAGGCCTTTAGCGAAGACTTTTACAAAAAAATATGCAAGGCTAAGCTTGAGCACGTGCTTGAGACGGTCGAGTACCTTCACCGAAAGGGTGTTTTTGTCGAGCTGACCTACCTCATCATTCCCGGCGAAAACGACAGCAGAGAGGAGCTGAGAGACTTCTGCAGGTGGGTGGCAGATTTATCTCCAAAAATCCCTGTCCACTTCTCCCGCTTCCATCCAGATTACAAGATGCTCGACAAACCGCCAACGCCCGTTGAAAAGATTGAGGAGGCTGTAGAGATAGCCAAGAAGGAAGGAATTGAGTACGTTTACGCGGGAAACGTCTGGGGGCATAGGTACGAGAACACCTACTGCCCCAACTGCGGGGAATTGCTGATTGAAAGGGAGGGATTCTACGTTTACAACATCAATCTGGTGAGGGACAACCCGCCCAAGTGTCCTAACTGCGGCTATGCTCAGAACATAATCCTCTGAACGTTTTTCTCAACTTTTTCGTAGTCGTAGGTGCACTCAACAACGTTTCCTGCAAGCTCCCCCTTCAGATTTTTTGGATTGAAGGGCATTCTGCCGCCATAAACTATGAGGGTGTCGCAAACAATGCTTTCACCATCAATCTCAACTCTCTCCACCCTCTTACCACCGTAAACTTCTGCGGGGCTTTTGGATTTCAATAGCTCAACCTCGTAGTTTTTAGAGATTAAATGCTCCTCCAGCGCCTTGAAAATCCCCTCCTCTCTCCTTACGAGGATTAGAACCTTATTTCCGATTCTCTTCCCCATCGCCAGCAGTCTGATTGCGGTCTCAAGGGTGAAGATTCCCGCCACTCTCTTACCATAAACCTCCGATGCTGCAGGGGTCAAGTCAACGGCTCCTGTGCAGATGAAGTAGCCCTCAGCCTTGCCAGTTTCTACTCCTCTCGGAGAAATTACCTTTAAAGGATAGGTGGAAACAACGCAGCCCTTTGTAACCTCAACGTCGCTTTCCTCAATCACCTCTATGAATTTCCCGTAGTAATCTCTCAGCTCCTCTATCCTCGCAAATTCTGCCAGCTCCCCTCCCTTTCCCCTCATGTCGTAAACCTTAGCCACGACTCCCTTTTCTCTGAGCCTCTCTGCCATCAAAATACCCGCGTAACCACCACCAACAACCACTACCATACAATATCACTTCCCTCAATCTCCTTCCTCGCCTTTCCAGTCTTCTCCTCTATTAGCTGCATGATCTCGGCATGGCACTTGCAGCAGTCCATTCCCGCCCACGTGAGGTGCCTTACAGTATCAAAGCACTCTCCCTCCTCTACCGCCCTCAAAATCTCAGCTTTGCTGACCATGTTGCAAAGGCAGACTATCTCTCCGAAATCCTCATTTTCCTCTATAGCCTTCCTCACTTCATCCTCATCCAGCTCGGCCAGCCTAATCCACTCCGGCCTTTTAATCTCCTCCTTTCTCCTAAGCTCAAACCTTGATGACAGCATTTCAATTACCATCTCGGCGATGGCCGGAGCAGCAGTCAGTCCGGGGCTCTGAATGCCTGCAACGTTGATGAATCCCTCAACGGGCTGGTTGATTACGAAGTCAGTCCCTGCAATCGACCTCAGACCAGCGTAGAAGGCTACGACACCTTCAGGCTTCCTCTTGAAGAGGGGGGAGAACTTCTCGATTATGCCCTCAATCTCCTCCTTCTTTACGGAGGTGTCCTCCTTGCTTTCCACGTCAATCAAATTGGGCCCCCAGAGCGGCTTTCCGTCGAAGCCTATGAGCGCTCCTCCCCCCTTCGTCCTCTTATTGGGCTTGAGGGGGATTGCGACGGTGAGGTGGTTTGAGAAGCCCCTCTCGGCAAAAACTATGTGCGTTCCCTTTCCCGGTGTGATGGTCATCTCGTAGCCAACCATTTTCGCAATCTCGTCAGCGTAAAGGCCCGCACAGTTTATGACGCATCTCGCCTCAAAATCGCCCTTGGTTGTTTTAACAATGAATCCCTCTCCTTTCCTCTCAATACCAACAACTTCACAGTCGTAGTGAACCTCAACGCCGTTTGCCTTCGCAAACCTTATTGCTGATGCTGTCATCTCGACAGGATTGACAACTCCAGCAGTCGGGAGGAAGAGTCCGCCCCAGATGTCCTCCCTCAAATTGGGAACCATTTCAAGAACCTTTTTCTTGCCCAGCCTTTTCGAAACCACTCCGTTTAGCCTGAAGTAAAGCTGGATGAGGGGAATTGCAAGGAAGGTTATGATGTTGGTAGCAACGAGAATTAGCCCTACCCTCTTGAAGGTGAAGCCGAGCTCCTCAGCCTCCGCATCCATCATTGCGTTGCCCTTAAGGCAGAGCTTGCTTTTTAATGAGCCGAAGGGGAGCTGGAGGGGATGAATTATCCCAGAGCAGCCCTTCGTCTGGTCGAGGCCGGGGCCGGACTTCCTCTCAACAACCACAACGTCGAGGTGGTACTTTGAAAGCTCCTTTGCGATGAAGCTTCCCGTTACACCAGCGCCAACAATGAGCACGTCCTTCACGGAGGGTGTTGAGCGGAGATATTAATAAATTTTTACATTTTCGAAAAGTTTAAAAATACACGATGCCAGAACACAGCATGCCCACTGCCATGCAGGCTCTGGCGATTTTGAGGGATGCGGGACAGTTTCAATGGTCCCAAACAGGCTTTTCTACGCCATCGTGCTTTCGGCAGCATGCGTGGCTGTTGAAATCATTCTCAATACAGCTGGTGTCCTAACCTGGGAGTATCCATGTTGGAATGCCAATGCCTGTGCTAATCTTCCTCATCGGCTACCTGCCCTTCTTCCTCGCCGCATACTGGATTTACGACATGGAATCGGTGAGAAAGCAGGCTATTACGGCTGGAGCAATCCTATCCTTCGATGCTGCGATGCTTGCAATCTTCGGCGGCATTCTGGGCTGGATATAACTCAAGGGTCATAAACCCTCACCACCAAGCCTTAACATGAAAGTAAAGGAGGTCATATTCGCAGGCAGGTCAAACGTCGGAAAGTCAACCTTATTCTCAGCCCTCTTCAAATTCGAGGTCAGGAAGGGAAAGAAGCCCGGAACGACCATCAGACCGAACTCCTTTCAGGTTGGAAGTGTGATTTTTACCGATTTGCCCGGATTCGGCTACGTGAGCGGCTACAGCAGAAACTTCAGCGAGAGAGTGAAGGATTTCGTTGTTGAGTACATCGAAACCAATGCAAGGAGGATAGTGGCATCAGTCGAGGTTATTGACGCAAGCTCCTTTATTGAAATTGCCGAGAGGTGGGAGAAAAGAGGATACATCCCCGTTGAGATAGAGATGTTCGAGTTTCTGAATGAGGTAACGCCGAGAGTCTTTCTTGCAGCCAATAAAATGGACAAGGTTGATGATATCTCCACACTCAACAAAATTGCCGAGAAGCTGGGCATGCAGCCGCCGTGGGAAAAATGGAATCACGTTATTTATCCAGTCTGCGCTAAAAAGGGAGAAGTTTCGGCCCTGAAAAGGGACTTGAAGCAGTATCTTTTATCTCTCAACCTGAGAGATGCTGTCAAAGCCTTTCGATAGCGATATGGGAGAGAGGAGCAGAGTTGCTACAGCAAGAATCAGCATCATGCTCTGAAAGCTGAGAAATCCTGCCATAAATCCAGCTAAGGTTGTTCCGGCGAAAATTCCTGCGTTGAGGACTGTGTTCGCCACGCCCATCGCATAACCTCTGTTCTCGTAGTCGGAGGCTGCAGCAAAGACTGCGGTGTTCACAATACCATTTCCTGCGCCGCAGAGCAGAGAGGCGAGAAACAGGAAGGGAAAATCGGGCTTAAATGCGGAAAAAAGCCCCAAGCCTGTGACTACCATCCCCAAAAGGGCGGTAACATTTCTTCCAGCCCTGTCTGCCAGTATCCCTGCGGGAACTCTAATGATGGCTGAGAAGAGGAAAAGCACAGCAACAAGCAATCCTGCCTGCTGCTGGGATATGTTAAGCTCTGGAGCGTAGAATGGAATGGCGAAGAGTGCAAGAGAAGAGCCGGTCGCCATTCCCACAAACATCACCGCAAACAGCGGGGCAAGCTTTCTCGGAAAGATGAACTGCTTTCCAATCTCCCCGCCCTTGCTCCTTTCCCTCACCCCAACAACAGGAACAAGTGCTGCAGCAGAAAAGACCAGAGCGAGCAGGAAGACTGCCTTAACACCAAAGAAATCCGAAACAAAACCCCCTGCAAGCGGGCCGGCAAAGAATCCGAGCATCAATGCGGTTTGCAGCTTCCCCATGGCCTCTCCCCTTCTGCTCTCCTCTGAGATGTCAGCAACCAATGCATTGATGGAGGGGATGTAGAGGGCACTCCCCAAGCCATGTAGAGTCCTCGAAAAAACGAGAAGTTCTGCAGTGCTGGATTGCAGATAGAGCAGAGATGCAAGAAGGCTTGTAACTGCCCCTGCAACAAGAAAACGCCTCCTCCCGTAAACCTCGCTCAGCATACCGAAGGGTGTCATGGCTATTGCGGGAAATAAAGCGAAGACTCCAGCAGCAAAAGCTGAGAGAAAGACGGAAGCTCCAAGTGAGGAGGCGTAGGAGGGGATGATTGGAATGACGCAGCTAAGCGAGGCGTAGGCAAAGAATCCCGAAAGTATGAGCCTGAGCATTGCCCCTAATCTTCGCTGGAGTATTAAAGCTTTAAACCTGAGTCGTTAATTGTAGAAAATTATAAATATTTTGCAACTCAATATTATTGATGGCCTCCATTCTTGCAGTTGATGTTGGGACCACCTCCATTAAAGCCGGGATTGTTAGCACCGAAAATTTTGAGGCTGAGAGTACTCAATCAACAAGGGCTGTTGTGGAGTATCCGAAAAAGCACTGGGCCGAGAAGGATCCGGAAAAGCTGTGGAACAGTATTGTTGAAGTTTGCAAGCCTCTGGCTGAGAAAGCAAATCCCGACGCCATTGTGTTTGGCGCCCACATGGCGGGGGTTGTGCCTGTTGATGGAGAGGGCAACGCGCTGAGGAACATCATAACGTGGCTCGATGAAAGGGCTGCGGGACTGCCTGAGGACGTGTGGAAGGGTTTGATTAAAATTCAGGGCTACTCATTAACCAAGCTAATCAAATTTCTGCGTTTGACGGGGGGAGCACCGTCGAGGACGGGTAAAGACCCGATTTCAAAGATAGTCTGGATCAGGGAGAATGAGCCGGATGTTTTCGGCAAGACCTTCAAGATGCTCGACGTTAGAGGATATTTGGTTGCGAGAGCCACCGGAAACTTTGTTACGAGTCCCGACGAAGCACACCTAACATGGCTTGCAGACACCCGCGGAGGGAAGGCGAGGTGGTCTGAGAGCATCCTTAAAGATTATGCCTTGTCAGCCTCGCTCTTCCCTGAGATAAAGAACTGCACAGAAATTGCCGGCTATCTTCGCCCTGAGGTGAGGAAGGAATTTGGATTAGAGGGGGATGTGCCGGTAATGGTTGGCTCTGGAGACGTTGCAGCTGCAGCCGTTGGCTCTGGAGCGGTGAAGGACTACGAGTGCCACATTTACGTCGGAACGAGCGACTGGGTTGCTGCCCACATTCCACAAAGAAAAACTGACATCTTCCACTTTATAGGGAGCCTGCTGAGCGCCATTCCTGAGAAGTACTTGCTGATTGCCGAACAGGAAGTTGCTGCAGGCGCTCTGGAGTGGGCGATGAGGCTTGTGGGAATTGAGGGGGACTACGAGCTGGTGAAGGAGCTTGTGGAGAAGGCTCCTGCAGGAAAGCTGATATTCATGCCGTGGTTCTACGGCGAGAGGGCTCCAATCGACGACCCCTACGTTAGGGGAGGGCTGGTAAACGTGGGCCTCGACAGCGGGAGGGAAGAGGTTCTGAGGGCGATGATGGAGGGGGTTGCATTGAACATCAAGTGGGTCTTTGGCTATGTGGAAAAGATGACCGCTCCGCAGCAGATGGTGAGCATTGTCGGGGGAGGGGCGCTTTTTGACATCTGGTGTCAGATTATATCGAATGCCGTTAGAAGGCCGCTGAGGAGGATAAAGCATCCTGAGGAAACTGGGTTGAGAGGTTTGGCTACAATGGCGGCGGTTGGGCTGGGGGAGGAGAGCTTTGAAAGTGCAGCAGCGAAGTTCGAGGTTGACAGAGTTTTCAAGCCCGACGATGAGGAGGCAAAGGTTTACGACAGGCTTTTCGAATACTACAAGGAGCTTTACAGCAAGCTGAAAAAAGTTTACAGAAAGCTGAACTCAGCGGAATATTAGCTCGTTGATGAATTGCTTGAACACGCTCTCAACAATCTCAGGCGGCATGGAGTGGATTAGCTCTGAAATAAGCTCTGAATCTTCTGGCAGTCCATCCTCACCGAATTTGAGCTTTGAAACGTCAAAGGACGACATTTCTGGATAGCTGCACTCGCACTCTGGCAGCACCTCCCTCATGTCCTCAAGAAACTCGTCAACAACCTCCGCATGGCCCGGAATTACCGAGAAGTGCAGACTCCTCGGAAAGCCCAGTTTCTTGGAACCGGGCTGCGACTGCACATACCACCCTTTCTCAGCCATGAGAGTGCTCACTTTGAAGAGGTTGTGCCTCTCAGAGGTAAATGCTAAAACAGCCCCCTCTGGACTGCCAAGCAGCTCCAGCCCAAGCTCTGTAAGCCCTTCTATCAGCCTTTTCTTTGCGTAGAGCGTTTTCTTTGCAAGTTTCAGGTAGCCGTCAAAACCGAGGTAGCTCATAACCGCCCACGCTGCTGCGAGCGTTCCCGCAGAGCGGGTTGAGAGCACAGCGGTGTTTACGAGAGGATAGCCCGGCCATGAGGCCATAACAAAAATCTGCCCCTCTCTGAGCTTAGCATTCCTGTAGAGAATCACAGAAGCCCCTCTCGGCGACAATCCGTACTTGTGGAAGTCCGCTGAAATTGAGTGCACTCCCTCAACGCTGAAATCGAAATCCGGGATTTTCTCTCCAAGCTCCCTGAAGAAGGGGAGATGAAAGCCTCCAAGGCATGCATCGACGTGCAGCCAGAGTTTCCCGTCAACCGCAACGTCAGAGAGGGCTTTAATGTCATCAACAACGCCAAAGGGGTAGTTTGGGGCTGAGCCGACAATCATGGCCGTCTTATCACCAACAAGCTCCTTCACAGTCTCCACATCAGCTCTCAGCTCATCATCGAGCTTTGCTCTAAGACACCTCATTCCAAGATACTCGGCACTCTTCCAGAAGGCAGGATGGGCCGTTGCGGGCAGAACGATTTCGGGGACGACATTTCCCCCTTCCTCCTTCCTGAACTTCTCTCTTGCCGCTTTAAGGGCGAGCATTATGCTCTCAGTCCCACCGTAGGTGAAGTTTCCCACAACCTCCTCGTCCCCATTCAGCAATGATGAAGCCATTCGCACAACTTCCCTCTCCATCCTCAGAAGGCTCGGAAAGCAGGTAAAGTCGAGCATAGTCTTATCCATGTACATTAAATAGGCCTTCCTCGCAAGCTCAACAACATCCTTAAGCCCGGCGTAGTAGATGTGTCCCCACATTCTCCTGCTGTGCGGCTCAAAATCGTTCTTAGCGTAGTCTTCAAGCCTCTTCAGCACTCCCTCAGCATCGCTCCCATTGGGAAAGCTCATGATTTTAGTTGTGTGGATTCTATAAATTTTTACCTCAAAGCTTTTATTGTGACCTCCCTTATTTAATACAATGTCCACCGAGCTTGAATCCATTGCCTACGCACTAATCGCCTTCGGAGCCTACTGGGGCTTGGTTGAGTGGCTGAGAAGAAGAGGAACTCTTGAGAGATACAACATAACCGCTTACGGGCCAGTTTTGATGATAAGAACGAA
>LDZQ01000028.1_pt1 | contig 13887 bp, 13 predicted proteins | sample 615361 | NCBI WGS metagenome assembly LDZQ01 (sample SAMN03408297, study PRJNA278302) | terrestrial metagenome | isolation source: oil reservoir sample I2 | place: USA: Alaska, North Slope, Ivishak formation | collected 2013 | reverse complement strand
CAGCTGCCGTCCAGCTGGCATACAGCGCATTAAGGGCTACTGCTAAGTAGCCCATTAATCCACTCACGTGCCAGCTTCGTTAAGCTGTTTTGGCTACCTCACCCTCACCCCAGCCCCGACCTCATGCATCGGGGAGAGCAGCACCGCCGTGCCATCCACATCGGCAGCGAGCACCATCCCCTGCGACTCTATCCCGAATATCTTTGCTGGCTTGAGGTTTACCACCACCACGACCTCCCTTCCCACGAGCTCTTCTGGTTCGTACGTGTTGGCAATGCCAGCCACGATCTGCCTCACACTATCGCCCACGTCCACCTCGAGCCGCAGCAGCTTGCTCGCACCCTTTACCCTCTCTGCCCTGATGACTTTTCCTATCCGAAGGTCCATCTTTGAGAACTCCTCATAGCTTATTTCCCCTTCCTGCACTTTTTTACCCTCCATCGCAGCCTTTATGCGCTCTCGCATTGCCCTCTCGAGCATCTTCACCTTCTCGTCCTCTATTCTCTCGAACAGCACCTTTGGAGCTTTAATGTGTGTGCCAGCCGGAACCTCCACGAGGGCGTCTTCGAGCTTGGCATCGTGCACGCTTCCAGAGAGTCCGAGCATCGCCCACACCTGCTCCATCTTGTGGGGCATCACGGGCTCGAACAGCACCGCCAGCGCCTTGCACAGCTGCAGGCAGTTCTTGAGCACGTGTGCACACGCCTGCCTGTCCGTCTTTATCAGCCTCCAAGGCTCGCTCTTCTGGAAGTATGTGTTGGCGAAGTCCGCCAGGCTCATGGCGGCATCACACATCTGCTTGAACTCATATCTGGAGTTTGCCTCCACCATATCATCGATGATTGACGAAATCCTCTCGAGAATCTCCTCATCCACCTCTCCACTTGGCACATCGCCGAAATGCCTGTGGGTGAACGTGAGCACTCTGTGGATGAAGTTGCCCAGCGATGCCAGAAGCTCTCCGTTGACCTTCTCGGCAAACAGCTCCCATGAGAAGTTGAGCTCCTTTGTGTGCGAGGTGTAGCTCAGGAGGTAGTATCTGAGCAGGTCTGGATGAAAGCCAGCGTTGAGGTAGTCCTCGGACACCCACACCACATATCCCCTGCTCTTGGAGAACGTCTTGTCCTCTATCTTGACCATTCCAGAGGCAACGACCGCACTCGGAAGGTTGTAGCCCGCTCCCCTGAGGAGTGCCGGCCAGAAGATGCAGTGGTGGTACACTATGTCTCCGCCTATGAAGTGCACTATTTTGCCGTTGCGTATCCAGAAGTCCTTCCAGTCCCTGCCGTGCTGCTCGCACCACTCCTCAGTGAACGATATGTAGCCTATTGGAGCATCCACCCACACGTACACCACGAGGTCATCGCGGCCCGGGAAGCTCACACCCCACTCGAGATTTCTCGTGATGCACCAGTCCTTGAGCCCTCTTCTCACCCACTCCTTGGCGTAGTTGATGGCATAGGGCGTGCCGTCCAGCCCATCGAGGTACTCCAGCAGGAAGTGCTCGAAGGCGGAGAGGCGGAAGAAGTAGTGCTCCTGCTCCCTGTACTCGGCGGGGGTGCCACACACCTTGCACACGGGCTCGAGAATCTCCCCTGGCTCGAGGTGAATGCCACAGCCCTGGTCGCACTCGTCCCCCCTTGCCACCGCCCCACACGATGGGCATATTCCCTCCACATACCTGTCTGGCAGGAACCTCTCACACTCTGGGCAGTAGGCGAGCTTTATGTTCTTGGGGTATATGTAGCCATTCTCCATGTTTGCCTTCACAATCTCGTGGGTCCTGTGGTGGTTGGTGGGTGAGTGAGTGCTTCCAAAGTAGTCAAAGCACACACCCATCGCCTCGAACACCTCGAGAAAGTGGGCATGATACCTGTTCACAAGCTCCTCTGGGGACACGCCCTCCTGCTCGGCATTGATCACGATGGGGGTGCCGTGAGTGTCCGAGCCACACACGAACAGGGGGTTCTTTCCCTGCTTTCTGAGCATCCTGACATATGCATCTGCAGGTATGTATGTTCGAAGATGTCCTATGTGCGCCCTTCCGTTGGCATAGGGTAGTCCGCACGTTACGAGCAAGTTTTCACTCAAGGCTACATCTCCCCTTCCGCTCATCATCCTTGGTATTTATATCCCTATCGTATGGATACCGCATCACCCTGCCACATGCAAGACACGTGATGCACACCCTCCCTTTCTTGAGCCTCACCCTCGCGCTCCTGCCCGGCACCAGCAGGCGATGGCAGCTCCTGCACATCCTGCGCTTGAGCTCTCTCGGAATCCTTACCCTCGTCCTCATGGAGATTCTTCTCGCAAGCTCGAGCCATGTGTGGCTGAGTTCTGGGTCGTGTCTGAACTCTCGCTCTGCGAGCTCAAACAGCCTCTCGATCCGCTCCTTTGCGATTCTTGTCCGCCTCCTTGCTGACACGCATGCAGCTCTTCCGTGTCAATACATAAAGCCATCGCCCGCGTGCCTTGGTCTTTTGTGGCTTGTTGGAATCAACTCTCACTTTTACAGAAAATAATCTTTGAAATAGGTGTATTTAAATTAAAGAATACTTAAAAAATTAATTATTTAAAATATTTTTAATTATAAATATATTAAAAAATTAATCTTTTATTATTAATTAATAAATTAAATTCAAATATTTAAATTTAAAAATTTTAGAAGAATCGCCTGTTTGCGCATGCAGGCGGGATGATTGCGTGAGTATTCAGTGCCCATATCCATTGGGGATTACAGAGCAATCAACTGCTGCATACACAGTAAGCATTCTCATATATTATGAAACAGATTTCATTCTTCGAAGTCTTTAGTAGGAAATTCATTTCATCTATCATAGGAATATGCGCTTTCTGGAGTGCAAAAGCGGGCTTCACGGCAGAAAATCGGCAGAATCGTACCCGCGGTGATTTTGTTCATATATATTGTGTAACGAAGATTTGATGCATAAATTGCATGGCAAAAATTAGAATTCAGCATATTTTATAACTAAGTTTATGGCTCTTTCATGGGCAAAATCGCACAGATTAAAAAGTATATATTTACTCGTATTAAAATTTATTATCTAATTTTAGTTTTTTATTTTTAAAAATGAATTCAATTATTTAATCTGATATAATCTATTTTATTATTAAAATACTTATTATTAAAATTTTATTACATAATTATATACTAATTATTAAATATATAAATACTATTTTGTGCATCTAAATCTCCACTCTGACCCCAAAAAAGTGAGAGTTAGAGGGTAGGCTTAATATCGAAGAGGGAAAGGTGTGGGCATGAAGCAGATTGTGGCGGTGCTTGGACATCCAATCGGGCACACGATGTCTCCCGTGATGCACAACGCAGCCTTCGAGGCGCTCGGCATCGATGCCGAGTATCTGGCGTTCGACGTGCTGCCAGAGCGGCTTGGAGAGGCGATAGAGGGGGCACGGGCGCTCGGGTTTGTGGGGCTCAACATCACCATTCCCCACAAGGTGGCGGCACTGCAGTACTGCGAGCCAGATCCGCTCGCTGCGAGCATAGGGGCTGTGAACACGCTCGTGTTTGGAGATGAGGTGAAGGGGTACAACACCGATGCCACGGGGGCGATGGAGGCGCTCAGGAGGGCGAAAGTGAGGGTTGGGGGCAAAGAGGTGCTCGTCATGGGAGCTGGAGGGGCTGCGAGGGCGATAGCCCATGCGCTCGTACACGAGGGTGCGAGGGTGGTGGTGGCAAACCGCACGAAACAGAGGGCTGTGGAGCTGTGCGAGGCGCTCGGAAGAGCCACGGGAACGGGGTTCGATGAGCTGCCAGCACTGGTGCAGAGCTGTGATGTGCTCATCAACGCCACCTCTGTGGGCATGAGGGGTGAGAGCCTCGTGAGAGGTGAGTGGCTGCACGAGGGACAGGTGGTGTTCGACATCGTGTACAACCCGCCCGAGACCCCGCTTCTCAAGGCTGCAAGGAGCGCTGGCGCAAAGACGATAGATGGGGTGGCGATGCTGGTGCATCAGGGTGCAAAGGCGTTCGAGCTGTGGTTTGGCGTCGAGCCGCCCGTGGACGTGATGGAAAGGGCGGTGAGAAGGGCGCTGGCAGAAGGGTGAGAAATAGCTTCAAAATTCAAAATCTTTATAATTTAAACACTATAGGAATTTAATGGGGATGTGGTCATTTGCCAGACGAATATGAGCTTGTTTTGCTTGCGGCACTTTTGCACGATGTAGGCAAGTTTTGGCAACGAACTGGCGAGCAGGGAGCTCATCAGCAGCTGGGTGGGAGGTTCATTCACCAGTATATTCCACCTCAGTGGCAGGGGTGTGCAGGCATAATCTCGAAGCACCACGACGTCTCTGCATACCTCAGCGAGGGCTACAATCCCCTGAAGATAGTGATAACTGCTGATTGGCTTTCCTCTGGTGAGAGGAAGAACCTAAACAACGAAGAATCTGCCAATGTCGTGAACACCCCGCTGATAAGTGTTTTTCCTGAAATAAGGAAGTCTCAGAGTAAGAACAGAGACATATCGCCTTCGGAGTATTGCTACCCACTGAAGAAGCTTGAGATTAGATATGATGTGCTGTTTCCAGTCCCCAAGGAGCAATATCCAAAAAGACAACTCTCTCATGAGTACAAAGAGCTTTGGAGTGAGTTCGTGAGAGAAGTGAGCAAGATAAAGGAGGTTAGTGAGTTCGAGGTCTATTTCAATACGATGTATTATATTCTGCAGAAGTACACGTGGTGCATACCCTCTGCAGTATGGAAGTCAAGGCCAGACATATCTCTCTTTAATCATCTCACGACTACGTGTGCCATAGCGGCGTGCCTTCGTGATATAGAGCTCGACCTCACATACTGTACTGCCCTATACAGATATGTGAGTAAGAAGGAGCTGACGGATGCAGAGAAGGAGTCTCTGGATGATGAGCGATTCTTGCTCATAGGGGGCGATGTGTGTGGCATCCAGAGGTTCATATACTCTGTGGTCTCCAAGGGAGCTGCAAAGGCTCTTCGAGGCAGGTCGCTGTACATTCAGCTGCTAAGCGAGACAATTGCCAAGCACGTGCTGCTTAGGTTGAATCTTCCGATTACAAACCTTCTGTACTGTGGGGGCGGCCATTTCTTAATTCTTGCACCCCACTCTGCTGCACCAAAACTGGAAGAAATCGAGAAGTGGATTGCGGAGAAGCTTCTTAAGATTCACAAGGGCGAGCTATATGTGGTGCTTGGGTCGGTGGGACTTTCCAGCAGCGACCTGTTGAGCAAGAGGTTTGGCTCGAGGTGGCACGAGCTTTCAGAGAGAATTGCATGGCAAAAGAGGCAGAAGTTCTCCAGCATTATGAACGAGGAGCACTACGATGAGCTGTTTGGAGCCACAGAGGAAGGCGGTATTAAGGACATATGCAGCGTATGTGGTTCCGAAGCTGCACTAACACCCGATGAGGATGATCCATCTCTCAAAAAGTGTGCGTTCTGCAGGTCTTTGGAACATCTTGCAAAGCAGGTGGCAGAAAAGAGATACATGCTCGAGATTCCCACCCCCACGGATGTGAATGGTGCCCCAGAGGACTCGTGGGAGCATACCCTCGGAATGTTTGGAATGAGGTACGTATTTGTGGATGAGGTTGGCACTCTACCAGAGGGTGCCCATGTTTACACGATCAACAGTACTGCCATGCCAACTGGACTGTGCTCATGTGCATCTGCTGGCTTCAGGTTTCTGCTGAACACGGGGCTCAAGGAGATGAGTAATCTTGCCAAGGGCTCACAGGGCATGAAGAAATGGGGCGTGCTGAGAGGTGATGTGGACGATTTGGGTGTAATCCTCTCCGAGGGCCTGGGAGATGACCAGAGTATCTCTCGAATATCCACTATGAGCTCCATGATGTCTCTCTACTTTTCAGGATGGGTGCACGTCATATGTGAGAGCTTCTCCAAGGAAAACAGCGAGGGTGATCTCTATGGTATATACTCAGGCGGGGATGATCTTTTTATCGTGGGCTCGTGGAGTGCTCTGCCAAAGGCTGCCGGAAAGATATACGATGACTTCAGGGCGTTCACGTGCAACAACCCAGACATCACACTCTCATGTGGTATCACCATAGCTCCCACTGAGAAGTATCCAGTGTCCAGGGCTGCCAGCTTGGCCAAGGAGTCGCTCGACAGGGCAAAGCAATCCCCGGGGAAGAACTCAATCTGCTTTTTGCGTCCCATGAGCTGGGAAGTGTTTAGTGGTGGAGTAGCACAGCTGAGGGACAGGCTGTTGGAGCTCATTAAATCAGAGTCCATTGATTCCACTGTGTCCAGGTCGCTGCTCCAGAGACTCTATGCCATCTGCAGAATGTTTGAGGATGAACGTAGCAGAGGGGGTACATTGGCTGCAAAGCATGACGATAGATATGGCAGGTGGAGGTGGATGCTGGCATATGTGATATCCCGTGCGAGGAGTGGTGGGAAGAAGGACGAGTTGCTGGAGGATGTGAAGGCGCTCGTTCAAAGCAATATAGAGCACGCCATTGTTGCTGTTCGCTGGGTTGAGTTTTTGACCAGAAAGGAGGAGGTAAGATGAATGGAGGAAGTTCCATCGTGGAGAGCACTATCCATGATATAGAGGCCATCCTGGATGGAGACAGCGAGAAGCTCGTAATGCATGCAGAGAAGCTGGGCCAGCATTTAGGTAAGGGAGTATCGACCTCTCAAATCAGGAATGTGTTCTCAGAGGTAAAGGCTATGCGCTCCTATGACCCCCACAGGCTGAACCTTCTAAGACCCAAACTGGCATACACTGCGGGAAGGCATGGGAGGAGAAAAAATGGAAAACTCACTGGAGAGATAGTGGACCTGCAGAAAATCCTTGACCACGCCATCCGCAAGGTGAATGGGGAGGAGAGGTTCAGAAACTTTCAGAGGTTCTTCGAGGCGATACTCGCGTATCACAGGTACTACGGAAAGGAGTAGGGGGCAGATGAATGGATAATGCAACATTACTTGGAAAGGTGATAGTCCGTGGGAAGATAAAGGCAGAGACTGGGCTGCATATTGGTGGCCCAAGCGTTGGGCTCGACATCGGCGGTGTGGACAACGTGGTGATAAAAGATGCGGAGGAGAAGCCCTATATCCCTGGCTCGTCTCTGAAGGGAAAGATGAGGTCTCTGCTGGAGAGGATGGAGGGCAAAAAGCCCAACAAGAACATAGGTGGGGTGCGGATACACTCGTGTGAGAATAGGGATGACCTTGCTGGCTGCAATGTGTGCAAGATATTCGGGCTGCCAGCAGATGAGTTTAGCGAGCCCACACGGCTTATTGTGAGAGACGCACACCTCACGGAGGAGAGCGAGCAGATGCTGCGCGAGGCAAACACTGACCTCGAATATACCGAGGTCAAGTTCGAAAATGCCATCGACAGGATAACCTCTGCAGCCAATCCAAGGCAGACGGAGAGAGTCCCCGCGGGTGCCGAGTTTGCCTTTGAGATGGTGTATAACGTTTTTGATGAGCAGGACAAGGATATGCTTCGATATGTGTTTGAGGCGATGGCTCTGCTCGAGGACGACTATCTTGGTGGACAGGGCTCGAGGGGATACGGGAAGGTAAAGTTCTGTGAGCTGAAGGTGTGCTGGAACTCAAAGGAGGATTATGAGTCGGGCAATGTCGATGTGGAGTCCAAAGCGGTGGGGTATGAGACACCTAAAGCCATTGTTGCGAGATTCAATGAGCTGAAGAGCGCCATGGGGTGGTGAGTACAACGCCCGAGTTCATGCTGTGCAGAATGGAGCCCAGAGCCCCATTCCACGTGGGCGAGAGGGAGATGGCTCTCGAGAGCACCGAGCACTACATACACTCGGACACACTTTTCAGCGGCATCTGTTGTATGTACAGGCTGCTCTATGGAAGGGAAGAGCTTGAGTCACTTTTGGAGAGATTCTTGCAACATGATGTCCCATTTATGATATCCTCTGCATTTCCATACGCAGGCAATGTGCTGCTGCTACCCATACCAAAGAATGTCAACTTAGCACAGTATGTCAATCAATCGCTGAGAAAGCAATACAAGAAGCTCGAGTTCGTCTCGCTGGATATTTTCACTAAGCTCGTCAGAGGCGAGGACATAGCCGAGGATGTCGTGAGGGGCAAGCTCGTACAGAACGGGAGGGTGCTCGTGAGCAGCGATGAGAGTGTGCCAGATAGAGTCTGGTGTGTGAAAGAGGTGCCAAGAGTGACAATAGACCGAAAAGACAACGCCTCCAGCCTGTATATGTTCAGTGAGGTGAGCTTTGCCCCAGGATGTGGGCTGTGGTTTCTCATGGACATGCGGGAGAAGAGGTACACAAAAAAGGTGTGGGCTGCAATTCGCCTGCTGGGAGAGGAGGGGATTGGAGGCGACAGAACGTGCGGGAAAGGACTGTTCTCGGTGTCTGAAAAGAAGATGGACGTGAGAACAAAAAGCACTGCTGACCATTTCCTCACGCTCTCCCTGTATCACCCCTCGAGAGACGAGCTATCTCTTACACGCCCCTCATACTACGAGCTGGTCAGGCGAGGAGGGTGGATATCGGGTAGTAGGGGTATGAGGAGAAAGCGTGTGCGCATGTTCGCTGAGGGGTCTGTGTTCAATGCCCCATGCGGCACATATGGAGAGCTCGTGGACGTTACCCCGGATGCGTTTTTTGACCACAGGGTATACCGCTACGGGTATGCGTTCTGTATGCCCATGGAGGTGCATGCATGAGATGTACCCTGGAGACTCTTTCACCCCTGCACATAGGAAGCGGTGGCCGTATCAGCCCCATTGAGTACATCGCTGATGACAGGCTGTACCGGCTGGATATGGACAGCGTGTTCAGAGATGATAGGTTCGATGCAGAGAGATATATCAGGGAAATGATGGGTGGTGTGGTGTATATAGGCAGCATAGATGAGGGTGTCCATAGAAGGAGCGAGAACATCCGCTATGCCGTGGACGCTGAGAGGAGAGTGCTTTCTGAACTCAGAAATCTGGCATCTCGAGGTGCTAAGGACGCTGAGATTTATGAGTTCGTCAAGAGTGCGGACAGGCCGTACATTCCTGCGAGTTCTGTAAAGGGTGCCATAAGAACGGCCCTGCTCTGGCACGCACTGAAGAACGATAAGAGGGCGCTCATGGATGAGTGCAGGTATCTGGAGAAGAACAGGAGAATAGACAAGAGAAGAGCAGACGACAAGATAGAGGGGCAAATATTCAGGGGACCCGACGGCAACACCCATCCACCCACGCATGATGTGATGAGGTCATTGCGGGTGACAGACAGCACTGCACTGCCCCTGGATAGCCTCACCATCTTGGAAGTAAAGACACTCACCACGAGGCGTGGAGGATATGGATGGAAGAAGTTCTCCACCTTTGTGGAGGCCATGAGACCAAAAACCACGGTTCATCTTGATATCTCTCTGGATAAGTTTCTGCTTGACGACTCCATCGCGAGGGAGCTGGGCCTTCAGGACAAAATCGAGATGATGAGGAGTGTTCCAGAATCCTGCAACTCCTTTGCATACGACCTAATAGACCACGAGCTTCGCTTTTTCAGGGAGCACTGTGCCCAATCGAATATGGGTGCGCGAATGCTCGAGTTCTATGAGCACATGAGGAGGCTGCCGCTTACAGGGGGAGAGTTTCTGCTGAGGTTGGGATGGGGAAGTGGGTGGGACGGAATGACGGTGGGAAGGCTGCTCAAAGAGTGTCCCAATATGGACTTTCACGAGCTACTGATGAAATTCCACCTTGGAAAGGGTGTAAGAAACATTCCATTCCCAAAAACGAGGAAGGTGGCATTTATGGGCATAATGCCCTATCCATTGGGGTGGGTGAAGGTGAGGTTGGAATGAAGGCACTGATAGCGACTGTTGGCACTGGGATAGGTGGGGGAAAAGAGGGTGTGGAGAGCCTTGCGCATGCCATAGCAAAGTCGATAAGGAGCCATAACCCAGACCTCGTGGTATTTGTTGTAACAAAGCAGAGCGAGGAGAGCACCGTCCCCGAGATAATAAAGCAGTGCCCCAACATGCCAGAGTATGAGCTGATACGCCTCGAGGATATGAGCGACATAAGGGCTGCATACGAGCTGGTTTCCAGAAAGATAAGTGAGCTCAGGGAAAAGCACTACGAGGTGGCTGTGGACTTCACATCGGGTACCAAGGCGATGAGTGCGGGTGCCGCGATTGCTGGGGCTGGGCATCTTTGCATGCTGACCTATGTGGGTGGAAAGAGGGGTGATAACAATCTCGTTCTCAGAGGGGAGGAGGATGTAAAGACGCTTGAGTTCACAGGAGTGTATGTAGATGCCGAGATGAGGCTGATAAGGAGGCTTTTCAACTGCCACCAGTACTCCTCCTGCATCGCCACAGCAGAGAATCTGCGAAGACTCACCGCAGACCCGAGTGTGGGAGAGGAGCTGGACAGATACCAGAGGCTCGCAGAAGGGTACTCGGCATGGGACCTCTTCGACCACGAGCGAGCATATGGGATTCTGAAGGGTGAAGGAGAGTGGGTACCTCCGGGAAACAAGGAGTTTCTCGGAAGGCTCAGGAGGGCAGATGAGCACGAGAGGATGGACTTCCTCATTGCAGACCTCCTGAACAACGCAGAGAGAAGAATCAAAGAGGGCAAGTATGACGATGCTGTTGCGAGGCTGTACAGGACTGTGGAGCTCACTGGTCAGACTGTGCTCTTGAGGGAGTATGGCATGAAGACATCAGAGGTAGCCATCGAGCGCCTGAGGAGGCTACTCGATGGGGTACAGCTTGCAAGGTACGAGCGGATGGCGGACGAGGAAGGTAAGCTGCAGCTACCCCTCCAGAAGACGTTCGAGCTGCTGAGGGATTTGGGCCATCCACTCGGAGGGATGATGGACACCGAGCTGAGAGACAATCTAAACAAGAGAAACTACTCAATACTCGCACATGGGCTTGACCCCGTGGGAGAGGAGAGGGCACTCATTCTCATGAATAAGGCAAGAGAGCTCGCGCGCACTGTGGTGGGCCCCTCACGGCTCGATGAGCTGATGGAAAAGAGCAGGTTTCCTCAGATTGTAGAATGTCCCTGAGCTCAGATTGTAGAATGTCCCTGAGAGTTCTCGTGCTCACATTGGACACAGGGCGTCCAGTGCGTGAGGATGCGAGCAAGCTCAGAGGGTATATTGGCGGCACATTCAGAGAGCACTTAGTGCTGCACCATCACATGGAAGCGGGCTACCTGTACACCTATCCAAGAGTGCAGTACAAGGTCATCGAGGGAACACCTGTCATCGTGGGGATTGAGGAGGGGGTGGAGCCTCTGAAGGAGATATCTGGGCAGATTGAAGAGCTGAGGCTCGGCAAGAGCACCTACAGGGTGGAGGGCGTTCAGATAACTCAGAAAAGAGCGCCCTTTGGGCCCTGCAGGAGAAACGTGCAGTACACCTTCATCACTCCGTGGCTGGGTCTGAATGCAAAGAACTACGAGAAGTTTCGTGCTGAGAACGAGTGGAAGAAAAAGAAGGAGCTGCTAAATGCCATTCTCGTGGGAAACGTGCTCTCGATGTGCAAGAGCCTCTCCTATGTAGTGGATAGAAAGCTGTATGTGCACTCTCTCTTAGACATGCACACTGCTGAGTACAAAGGCGTGCCTCTCATCGGGTTTACAGGCGAGTTCAGGTTGAACTTTCGCATCCCAGACCTGCTGGGGCTCGGAAAAGGCGTCTCTCAGGGGTTTGGCACCGTAAGAGCCAAGGTGTGAGTTTTTCCATAAGGATGATAGAAAGGCGGCTACGAAACGTTGTGATATCCGCCCACGGCTGTAGCCTGCGGCGCGAGGGGGATATGCTGAGGGTCGTGTGGGTGGATGGGGATGAGGAGAGGGTGGTCAGAGTATCGCCCCACGAGGTCGAGCAGGTAATAGTGGCAGGCGAGGCATCGGTGAGCACTGGAGCCATCAGGCTGCTTGTGGAGAACAGCACAGACCTCGTCTTCGTGAGCCACAGGCCCAGCTTTTTTGCAAGGGTCGTGCGCAGCGACTCCAACATGATAACTGAGCTGTGGCGGAGGCAGATAGCGATGGGGCTGGAGGAGAGGATGGCGATAGCACGGGAGATTCTGCTGTGTGCCACGTACAACAAGCTCCGCATGCTGCAGAGCATCGCAAAGAACCGAGATGTGGACTTCCATGATGAGATTGAGCACATCACGTCGAGAAAGGAGCAGCTCGCTGTGGCGGAGAGTACTGAGGAGCTTATGGGAGCAGAGGGCGAGGTAGCAAGGGTGTACTTCGGGGCGCTTCGCAGGGTGATACCCTCTGAGATGGGGTTCGAGAGGAGGGAGAAGCATCCACCCCACGACCCAGTGAACTCCCTGCTGAGCTATGGGTACACCGTACTGCACTCTCGAGTGGAGTGGGCGCTCATGCTCGCAGGGCTGAACCCCTATGAGGGTGTGCTTCATGTAGCATACAGGAACCGTCCAGCTCTCAGCTTTGACCTCATGGAGGAGTTCAGACAGCCGATAGTGGACAGGGTGGTGCTCACACTCATAGCACGAGGAAGTGTGAGGGTGGAGGACTTCGACAGAGGGCCCGAGATGTGCTACATGAGTGAGAACGTGAAGCGGATGTACCTCGATGCTCTGTACACGAGGATGGAGCAGCGGTATATGTATGGGGGCAAGAGGGTCGAGCTTCTGGATGTGATACATGGACAGGCAAGGAAGCTCGCGAGTGCAATCAGGGGGGATTGCGAGTACAGGGGGTTCAAGTGGAGGTAGTGTGCGGTGTATGAAGGCCTGTGGGGCACTGACAACAGGAGGGTAAAGGTATGGATGAGGGTGTGCATCTGTACATCATGTACGACATAGAGGATAACGCCATCAGAGGCAGGCTTGCGGCTCGCCTCATGTTCTACGGGATGAGGAGGATACAGTACAGTGTGTTTGAGGGAGTTGTGAGCCCAAGAGAGAAGCTAACAATCGTGGAGGAGATAGATGGGCTTGCGCTTGGGGACAACGACAAGGTGCATATAGTGGAGCTGTGTGCCCGCTGCGTGAAAAAGAGGATAGTAATCGGGGATATGCCAGAGGAGAGAGAGCATCTCGTGCTGTGATTGGCTGGTGTGGTGTAAAGGTATATAAACTATGCGCACAGATACATACCAGCCAGCACCCATGCACGTGGTAAAGGAGGCCGTATAGACCTCTAACACGAGAATAGGGTGCGCAGAGAAGGATTGCATTCACTGTCCAAAAAAACAAGGATTGAAACGCCGTAGTGCCTGTCCCTACCGCAAAATGCGTATATATTGCATTCACTGTCCAAAAAAACAAGGATTGAAACTTGCTCATCTCTCACTCCTCCAGAATCTCGTAATCCTATTGCATTCACTGTCCAAAAAAACAAGGATTGAAACCCACTTAAGCAAGAGTTTAAGCTCAAGACGCATATCCTATTGCATTCACTGTCCAAAAAAACAAGGATTGAAACTAGAAATGCCTTCTATCATTCAATCCTCCTCCTTTTCATTGCATTCACTGTCCAAAAAAACAAGGATTGAAACGGAAGGTCTGTTAGCGCCAAATACAGCCGAACCCAGCTATTGCATTCACTGTCCAAAAAAACAAGGATTGAAACTCGAAATCGACACGGTACTCCCCGCCACGGTACTCAAATTGCATTCACTGTCCAAAAAAACAAGGATTGAAACCGGCTTCTGCACCGCAATAACAACACCTCATACTTCTTCACATTGCATTCACTGTCCAAAAAAACAAGGATTGAAACTCTCCTCCGATGCCTCAACATCTGTGGCACACCCAATTGCATTCACTGTCCAAAAAAACAAGGATTGAAACGATGATGCGATGCGTATGGTCAACTTCTGCGTTGTCTATTGCATTCACTGTCC
>LDZQ01001487.1_pt1 | contig 13965 bp, 14 predicted proteins | sample 615361 | NCBI WGS metagenome assembly LDZQ01 (sample SAMN03408297, study PRJNA278302) | terrestrial metagenome | isolation source: oil reservoir sample I2 | place: USA: Alaska, North Slope, Ivishak formation | collected 2013 | reverse complement strand
GCTTGAGAGAAAAATTGGAAAACTAGGGAGTGGGCAGGTGGGTCAATTTTGTTGTCCGAAAATGGATTAAATTTTTTGGCCATTGACACTTCATTTAAGGTGGGGATAATTACAGAGATTTTTTTAGGTATATCTTCAAATTTATCTACATCGCTTAAAGTTTGCAGAAGTTTGTAGTTTTTAACTTTAGCTAGGGTTTGTTTTAGTACTTTTCCGGTTCCCCAGTCTATGTTTTCAAATAGTTCCGGAATAGGTTGGTTTAATCCAAGCAAATAATAACCACCGTCTTTAGCAGGCCCAATTACACAGTTGTATTTAGCAAGCAGTTTAAAGGCTTTTTTAGCAATTTGGCTCGCAAGTTGGGACAATCACTTCCTATTAAGACAATGTTTGTAAATCCTTCTTTAAAACCTTCGGCAAAGGCCTGTTTTATTTTTTCACCCAGGTCTCCCTTACCCTGTTTAGAATATACAATATCTTCTCCCAGCCACTCCTGCATTTCCCTTTTTGTCCCGCCAGTGTACTTGATTTTAAAAGGTAGGTTTGTTTTTTTTACCTGAGAAACTACAAAGGAAGTCATCACTCTTTGTAGATTGGCTGCACCTGCAGGGCCCAGCTTGGTAATTAGGCGTGTTTTTGTTTTTCCAGGAACAGGATAGCGAGTAAAAATTATAATAAGGTTTTTGTGGTTTTCAGCAGAGAAGCTCATCTTCTTTGAAACTTAAGCCACCACTTTAAAATCTTTGCTACCAGCGGGGTGAGTCTGCTTTTCTGGTAAAGACTTGCCATCCGTTTTATGGCTTCACTTTGAGTTGGGTAGGGATGTATTACCTTTGCAAGTTTCCTAAGCCCCAGGTTATAGGTCATAGCGATAGTAAGTTCATTTATCATTTCACCTGCGTGTGCTGCTACGATAGTTGCTCCCAGGATTTTGTCTGTTCCTTTTTTAACCATTACTTTTACAAAGCCAAGGGTTTCACTTTCAGTTTGTGCACGATCATTTTCATGCAGGTCAAATTTAAAATATTCCACAGCCAAACCTTTGCTTTTGGCCTCTTCTTCATACATTCCCACATGTGCCACTTCAGGGTCAGTATAAGTACACCAGGGTATGACAAGAGAACTCAAGCGTTTTCTTCCCTTAAAAAGGGCATTTTGAACCACAATCTGAGCTGTTGCTTCTGCTGCATGGGTAAACTTCCACTTCAAACAACAATCACCTGCAGCATAGATGTTTTTATTGGTGGTTTGAAGAAAGTCATTAACCTTTATTCCCTTTCTTAAATCGTATTCTACCCCTACTACATCTAGATTCAGGCCTTCTACATTGGGAGCTCTTCCTGTAGCTACCAAGATTTCATCAGTTTCTATGTTTATCCTCTCCTTGTCTTTAATCTTTTGGACAGAGACCACTTTTTTGCCATTTTTTATTTTTTTTACTTCAACCACTTTTGACTCACTTAACATTTCAATACCATCTTTTTTTAAGACACCTTCTACTAGTTCTGCTGCTTCGATATCTTCTCTTGGTAAAACCCTTGAATATTTTTTTACCATTGTTACTCTGGCGCCCAACCTGCTAAGAGCTTGGGAAAGCTCACATCCAATAGGACCGCTACCAATGACAAGAATATGTTCAGGAAGCTTTTCTAGGTTAAAGATAGTTTCGTTTGTTAAATAACCACTTTCTTTTAATCCAGGGATATCAGGGACAACAGCCCTTGCTCCAGTGGCAAGGACAGCTTTTTTGAATTTTAAGACTTTTCCATCCACTTGGACTGCATTATCCCCAACAAAGCACCCTTCTCCTAAAAACACATCTACACCGAGTTGAGAATACCTTTTTACAGAATCATTATGGCTGAGATTAGCTCTTATCCTTCTCATCCTTTCCATCACTTTAGGAAAAGCTGACTTTGTCACCTGCTGGCTTTCAAAACCATACAGCCAGGCATTTTTTAATGTGTGGGCTATTCTGGAAGACTTAATAATGCTCTTGGAGGGTACGCAGCCCACATTAAGACAGTCTCCACCCATCAGGTCCTTTTCAATAAGAGCAACCTTTCCTCCAAGAGAGGCAGTGATAATGGCACTTATTAGACCAGCTGTACCTGCACCAATGACAACAAGGTTGTAAATTGGCTCAGGTTCAGGGTTAAGCCAATCTTCTGGATGCACATTGCTTAGAAGTTTTTGGTTATAAATATCCTTTGGAGATAAACTTAATCTAGACATAATTATTCCTTAATCTTTTTTCTTGCTCTTTTAACTACAAAAAATAGAATTATAAATATTAACAAAACAATAAGTATGAGCACCCAGGGTACCTTGCCTTCCTGGATAGAGGTAGTAACAGCATCAGTTCCAACCACATAAAGTATTGTTCCTGGCAACATGCAGATAAAAGACCATAATACATAAGTTATAAAAGGAACTTTGGTGAGTCCAAAACCATAATTGAGCAGGTTAAAAGGGAAGAGGGGTACAAGTCTTGTAATGGCAACTATTATGGCGCCATTCTTTTCGGTCATATCGTCTAGCTTTTTAAATCTTCCGTTCTTTTCCAAAAGCGATGCAATAAAGTCTCTGGCAAGATATCTTGAGATTAAAAAACATAAGGAAGCTCCAATGGTTGCTCCAAATATAACTGTTATTACACCTACAACTGAGCCAAAAATAGCTCCAGCCATTATTGTTAATGCTGAACCTGGTATTGCCATTACAGTTGCTATAGCATAAACACCCATAAAAATAATGGGGCCCAGGGCTCCTTTTGAGGCAACCCATTCTCTAAACTCTCCCAGTCTGTTCCCAAGTCCAAGTGCTTTACCAGCAAATACAAGGGATAAGATAATTAAAATAGCTAAAAGGGGTTTAATATATCTTTTCATTTAACATCCACAAGTACTTTTAAAGTTATCACTATCCTGTTTTTTAGCACAGTCAAACAATCCATAATGATGCGAACGGTCTCCAATCACTTTAAAATGTTTTGCATATCTTGTCTGAGATAATATTGATGCTGTATTGCCACAAACAGGCACTGGTTTGCCTTTTTCAAAGAGATGATTGGCATCTAGTTTAAAGAAGTGGGGCTCCTGGGGTATGGTGCCAAGATAAATGGCGATTTGTCCGTAATCTTCACATCTATCTTCCAGGTCATTGAGTTTAAATACCCTTAGAGTTTGGGAGTAGAGTTTTACCCTTCCAATTTTTTGCTTTATTTCTGGATTGGTTATTTCTATCTCTCTGGAAGAGACAATCCTGAGATCAGGATATCCAAGTTTTGTAACTTCTCTTCTAAAATCTTCAATATAAAAAGCTCCTGCAATACATTCACTTATAAGTACAGGGTTGTTTTTTAATTCTACAGGTATTCTTCTGGAGGCAAATACATCAGAAAAATAAAGCTCTCCACCTGGCTTTAACACTCTAAAAATTTCCTTTAAGAGCCTTAATTTGTCAAAAGAGAGGTTTACCACGCAATTGGATATTATTACATCTACAGAGTTGTCTTTTATCCCCAGCTTATCAAGTTCTTCAATATAACCTTTTTTAAATTCAATATTAGGTTTTTCAAAACCAAATTTTTTGGTCATTATGTCTATGTGTTTTTGAGCTATCTCAAGTTGTTCATCTGTCATATCAATACCAAGTACTTTACCTGACTCACCTACAAGCTTTGATAAAATATAGGCATCTCTTCCTGTTCCACAACCAAGGTCTATCGCTGTACATCCTTCCACAGCTAGAGGAATAGGAGAGCCGCAACCATAAAATTTATCTAGAATCTCTTCTTCAATCTCCAGAAGTATACTTTTTACATAATCTGGAACATCTTCAGTAGAGCAGCAGGCAGATGTTTTTAAATCCCTTTTGGTTTTTAAAACTTTACCATAATATTTTTTTATATCATCTCTATCAACAGATTCTTTTTGAATAAGGATGCTTTTTTTATTTGTTATTTTATCTGACTTATTGATAATTTCGCTACAAGAAATACCATCAGAATAACAGATAAAACATCTATGGTGCTTAAGAGCTACTTTTGCCTGCATTGTTTCCTGAAGTGAACTTCCCAAAGCATACTCCTCGTCATCATCCACCAGAGTGCAAGCATATACACTTACTTTTCCCTTCTTTTTTAAAATCATTTTACTGTAGCTACACATGAGGCTTTCTATTTCTTCTCTGGTTTTAGTAGAGTAAAATTGATTTTTGGTTATTTCCGGTACCTTAAGGTTCGCATGGGGACGCTTTAAATCCACAAAAGTTACAACTTCTGTTTGCTCAGGCAGGCCTATTTGCTTAAAAAGTTCACGGAAATTTTCACTTATTGACTTGGAAGTTTTGTTTAAGTGGGCCTGACAGGCAACAGATACTTTAAAGCCCATTTCATGTAGTTTTTTTATTAACCAGGTTGAGAGCTTAAATTTGCCTTTACCTCTATTCTTATCATGAAGGGATTCTTCATAGGAATCAAGACTTACTCTAAAACTAAGCTGGTTGGGCTTACGGGCAAGGGATTTTATCTGGTCTAAATTGTTAAGTAGAGGCTCTGTAGCATTGGTTAAAACCAAGCAATCCCTGAACTCCAGCGCATAATCAAGTATTGCCCCAAACTCTTGATTAACAAAGGGCTCTCCACCAGTGAAAGCAAACTTTTCTACATTAAGCTCTATTGCTTCCTGCACAAAGGGTTTAATATCAGCAAGGGCTAATTGTTCTATTCGATTGTTTCTGGGAGATGAGCCTTCAAAACAAAAAGGACACTTAAGATTACAAATTGTACCTGTATGAAACCAGAGCTCTTTTAATTTAGCTGGCTTTACATATGCTCTAATTTCACCACTTTTAGTAAAGTTCCAGCTATACTCTTTTATAGAATTAACAGATTTTGAAAGTTTTTTCATATTTTCTCCCTGACATGAGGTTGTGTGTTTATTTAGTTTTTTATTTAACTTTTACAATTTACTTATAAAAATTATCCTTTTGCCAGAACAAAATAAGTAAAGAAAAATAAAAAATATATTTTTACAGCAATAGTTGGTGCTAAAATAAAGAAAAATAGAAACATATTTATAAAGTAAAAAAGTTAAATTTTAATTCTAGTTATAAGATTTAGCTATAGATGTTATTATAGAATGCTTAACCTTACTAAATTCAGGGTTTCTTTTGATTTGAATTTTCCTTTATGGAAAAAATGTAAAAATATTATTTAGTTGTCAACAGGTTTTGACAAAAAAAAATAGAAACATTCCATATCTTATTTATGGATATTTTTTTGTTTGCTGGAAGAGCTAAGGTTTTTAACTGTAAAGATATTTTTTGTGCTTATATAGTTAGAATGATGTCTGATTGTCAGGATGGGGTTTGTTTTTAGCAAAAACAGTTGATGGTTCTGTGACTAATGTGAATATACTAATAATCTTAAATAGTTACCAGGTGAGACTTGTTTGTAATTTTAGCGATAACTTAAGAGATCTTTTGGGGTTATAGCCTATTTTTTATGGGTGTTATTTAGGAGAAAGTTTTAAATAAAAAAAGGATTGCAACTAGAGTTTGCAATCCTTTGAGGTTCAAAAAAATGGTGCCGAGGGACAGAATCGAACTGCCGACACGGGGATTTTCAGTCCCCTGCTCTACCGACTGAGCTACCTCGGCACCAGCGAGGAATACTTCCTATAGAACTTTTTTTCTTTTGGCAAGTTTTTTTTAAGGGTTTTGGTGTTTTTTATTTTTTTATTTTTTCAAAGAAAGTTTCAAATCTCTAATCTTTGTTTTTTGTCCTTTTAACGAATTAAGCTGGAAGGTTCTGGAGTTTTGGGTTTTTAGTTGAGCTTAAATTTTGGGGTAATAGTGCATTATGTTTAAAAACCTATTTTTCTTCTTTTTTAGTTTTATATTTTTCTTTTTTGGTCGCTTAAAGCCTGCGGCCAGAAAAGGGGGATAGGTTTACCCCAAAAGAAGCGTGAGGGTAAAAAAGGCCGCAGGAAAAACCTAGCGGCCTTTTTTTTTGACTTTTTAAATAAAAGGGGAGGTGTTTTTATGTTGGGTATGGGAAGTGTAGAGATGGCTCTAGCTTATTTACTTTGTTTGGCTGCGTCCGCCTTTTGTGTGGGATATGGAATCTTGCACTGGAATGATAAGGGAAAAACTGTTGAGCAGACCATTCTGGTTTCCAAGGAGGAGAAGTAATGACTTACAAAATCTTAGCAATTTTGGGCTATCTGGGCGTAGTACTGTTTTTAGGGTATAGAGGTTATAAGCAGACCAAAAGTAGCCAGGACTATCTCTTAGCTGGCAGAGAAATGAATGCCTTTGTCATGGCCCTTTCTTACGGAGCTACTTTTATTTCTACTTCTGCTATTATTGGTTTTGGCGGAGCAGCTGCTCTTTTTGGCTTTCCTTTGCTCTGGCTTACTTTTTTAAATATTTTTGTGGGTATTTTTGTGGCCATGGTCTTTTTTGGTAAAAGGACCCGATTGATGGGGCTGGCCTTGGATGCCCATACCTTCCCAGAATTTCTAGGAAAAAGGTATGGCTCCAGGTTTATTCAAAACTTTTCAGGGTTGATTATTTTTCTTTTTATTCCTCTTTATGCTGCTGCGGTTTTAATTGGTATTTGTAGGATGTTAGAGGTTTCTTTTGCTGCATTGGGAATAAGTTATGAAGCGTGGTTACTCATAGTTACCCTTTTGGTGGCAGGATATGTAGTCACGGGTGGCTTAAAGGCCGTTATGTATACGGATGCCTTTCAGGGATGTATTATGGCGGCAATGATGCTCTTTTTAATTGTCTTTACCTACTCTAAACTGGGTGGGATTATAACTGCTCATCAAACCCTAACAGATATGGCCCATTTGGTTCCTGCAAAATTAAAGGCTGGAGGATTGCTGGGCTGGACCCAGGGGGCAAAGGTGGGAAGCCCTCTCTGGCTGGTTATTTATACCACCATTATCTATGGAGTAGGTATTGGAGTTCTGGCTCAACCCCAGCTGGCTTTACGCTATATGACTGTCCCCTCTGATCGGGAACTCAATCGAGCTGTTCTGGTGGGAGGTCTTTTTATTCTGCTTATGACTGGAGTAGCTTTTACCGTAGGAGCCCTTTCCAATGCAGTATTTTTTAAAGAGTTTGGCAAAATCTCCATTGTGATGGCTAAAGGCAATATGGATAAAATAATTCCTCTTTATGTTGAAAAGGTTATGCCTTCCTGGTTTTCTGGGCTTTTCCTGATTGCCATGTTTGCTGCGGCCATGTCCACTCTTTCTTCCCAATATCATGTGGGGGGAACTTCCCTGGGGCGGGACTGTATAGATAGCTGGAGAAAAAAAGGCACTTTTACCTTTAAAAGTAGTCAACTGGGGGTTTTTATAACTGTATTTGCGGCCCTTGTTTGGGCCTGGATACTCCCGGGCTCAATCATTGCCAGGGCAACCGCCTTCTTTTTTGGGCTTTGTGCAGCTTCTTTTTTGCCCATTTACTTTCTTGGTCTTTACTGGAAAAAAATGACTCCTGTGGCAGCCAAAGTATCTTTGGTGGGAGGTTTTTGTAGTTCCATGTTCTGGCTTTTGTTTATTCACCTAAAGGAAGCTCAAGCCATTGGGCTATGCAAATTTTTAACTGGCCAAGACACTTTGGTTTCCCTTGCTCCTAAGGGCTCCTGGCTCTGGCTTTTGCAATGGGTAGATCCCAATGTGGTGGCTCTGCCTGTATCCCTTATTTTAGCCATAGTTTTTAGTTTGTTTTCTAAAAGTGACTTAGAGAGGACTCAATTGGCCTTTAAGTATTTTTAAAAACTGAGTTTTAAATACTTATCATATTTTCTAGATGAATCAGGTCAGGATGGAGTTGTATCTAGCCAGAATTCCTTCAGGTTCACCGCTGGACAAGAGTGCTGTTTTGAGTTATAAATAATAGTTTGAACTTTGAGGGAAATCGAAAGGAGGAATTTATGGCTAGACATAAAAAAATTGAGCGTAGAAAGGAACTGGATAGGAGAAGAAAAAGAAGGGAAAAGAGATTAAAGCAGAGAATTAAAGAAGCCATTGAGGCTGCCAAAAAAGGTAAAAAATAATCTAACTTGACAGTTCTGATTCCAGTTTTATTTGTTGCTGCAAGATTATTGCTGGAGGTGCGAACATGCCTATTTATGAGTATCAATGTCAACAGTGCGGGCAAGTTTTTGAAGAGTGGCAGAGTAATTATGAAGAAAAAGAACTTAGTTGTCCTGTGTGTAATGGAGTAAGTAAGCGGCTTATCTCCAATACTTCTTTTATTTTAAAGGGGTCTGGCTGGTATGTAACTGACTATAGCAGGGGATCTTCCAATGGCAATAGCTCTTCAGCTAGCTCTTCTACTTCTTCCACCAGTAGTGCCTCTAGCACGAGTAGTGGATGTAGTACTTCATCTGGTGGCAGCAACAAGGGATGAGGCGTTTAATAGGCAGCTAGTTTTAGCTGCCTTTTTTATTTTTTCAATTGGTTAAATCTGGAGAAAGGGGAGAAAAGCAGCAATGATAGATCGGTATACTCGTCCAGAAATGGGAAAAATCTGGACGTTAGAAAATAAATTTAGAACCTGGCTGGAAGTGGAAATAGCTGTTTGCGAGGCCTGGCACAGACTGGGAGTGATTCCTGCGCAGGAGATGGAGGAGATAAGAAAAAAGGCAGACTTTGATTTAGAGAGAATTTTGGAAATTGAAGAAAAGACCAAGCATGATGTGATAGCCTTTTTAACTGCTGTAGAAGAAAAGGTAGGACCTGCTTCTAGGTTTATTCATCTGGGTTGTACCTCTTCGGATATTGTGGATACAGCCAATAGCTTGCTCCTTTACCGCGCTGGAAAACTTATTGCCCAGGCCTTAGAAGAGCTTTTAGAGGTTTTAAAGGAACTATCTTTTAAGTATAAAAATCTTTTGGCCATGGGTAGAACCCATGGGGTGCATGCCGAGCCCACCACCTTTGGGTTAAAATTTGCTGGATTTTATGCAGAGTTTAAAAGGCATCAAAAAAGATGGCTGGATGCTTTAGAAAATATTCGCGTGGGCAAGATTTCTGGAGCTGTAGGTACCTATGCCCACCTGACCCCGGAGGTAGAGGCCATTACCTGTGAGCTTTTGGGATTAAAGGTGGACCCCATTTCCACCCAGATAATTCAGCGAGACCGCTATGCTCATTATTTCACCACCTTGGCGCTTATGGCTGGAGGTATTGAGCGGCTATGTGTGGAGCTTAGGCATCTGCAGAGGACTGAAGTGCTGGAGGTAGAAGAAGGTTTTAGTAAAGGCCAGAAGGGCTCTTCAGCCATGCCTCACAAGAAAAATCCCATTTCAGCAGAAAATTTAAGTGGCCTGGCCAGATTGGTTCGGACCAATTCCCTGGCTTCCATGGAAAACATGGCTCTCTGGCATGAGCGGGATATCAGTCATTCTTCTGTGGAGCGGGTGATTATGCCTGATTCCACCATTCTTATTCACTATATGCTGGGCAGGTTAAAAGGTGTACTTAGCAATTTAAGGATAAACGAGGAAAATATTGCCAGGAATTTAATGGCCTCCTTTGGCCTTTTTTATTCCCAGCGAGTGCTTTTGGCTTTGATAGATAAGGGGTTAAAAAGGCAGGAAGCCTATGAACTGGTACAAAAAGAGGCGCTTGCTTGCTGGGAAGAAAAGGTGCCTTTTGAGGATAAGGTGCGCAGCAGCAAGAAGATAGTAGAGATTTTAGGGGAAAAAGAACTGGATAAACTCTTTGATCCTCAGTATTATGCCAGGCACGTGGATTTAATTTTTAAGCGAGTATTTGAGGGATAAAGGTGGAAGAATTAAAGATAGCTTTGGCCAAATTACTTTATGAAAAATCCTATAAAGAAGGCAAGTTTGTTTTGACATCTGGCAAAGAAAGCGATTATTATTTTGATTGTAAACAGACTGCCCTGCACCCTGAAGGTGGCTACTTGATTAGCAAGATTTTTTTACACCTGTTAAAAGAGCATTGTCCTCAAATAAAAGGTGTAGGTGGCATGACCCTGGGAGCAGATCCCTTGGTAAGTGGAGTCAGTGTACTGTCTTATGTGGAAAACTGGCCCCTGCCAGCGTTTATTGTGCGCAAAAAAGCCAAAGGGCATGGCACCAATCAATACTTAGAAGGGCTGGCTAACTTTCAAGTCGGGGATGAAGTGGCCCTTCTGGAAGATGTGGTAACTACAGGTGGCTCTGTGCTTACTGCCTGCAAGCGGGTCCAGGAGGCAGGTCTTAAAGTAAAACACATCTTTTGTGTTTTGGATAGGGAAGAAGGTGGACAGGAAGCCTTGTCCCAGGCAGGTTATAGCTTAACAGCTATTTTTACCCGAAGTAAACTTTTGGAATTGGTCAATGCTTAGAAAAATTAGTTTTTGTCTGGTTTTTCTTTTGTTCTTGGGCGGGTGTAGTAAGGAGAAAATCCCTCAGGTTCTGTGGCCCAAGGAAGAGAGTAATTATTATCAGTTGAGTAAAAAGTGGACCAAAGAAAAGGTATTTTATCTGGGGTTAGATGGTAGTACCCAGGTAATGGTCCTTTATAAGAGTGCAGAATGGCTGGAAGGTTTCTCAGAATTTTGGGGCAAGACTTATTTGCTGTCTTCAGCCGAAAAAGAAGCTTTTACCGAGCGCTTGCTGGCAGAAAATAGAGATTTTTTTTCTTTTGTTGTGGGTCTTTCCTCTTCTCTTGAGGATGTGGACAGGTTGAAATTACCTTCTTCTTTGTGGAGTTTGTTTTTAGTACAAAAGGGAGTAAAAACTTATCCTCTGGAGATTAGGCCCCTAGAATGGCCAAGAGCAAAAATAGAGATTTTTTATCCTTTAAGTGAGCCCTGGCAAAATCTTTATGAAGTTAAATTTGAGAAAAAGGAAGAGCATTTTGAACAATTGGTCCTGGCAGGCCCACAAGGACAAGCTCTATTTACTTGGTAGCCTAATCTTTTTTTTTCTGGCCTTAGCACCTCTTATGGCTGAGGCTAGCTGGTCTCCCTCTTTAAAAGGCAATAAATTTCTTCCCTCTCTTTTTTTTGTGGTCAATAAGGATACTCAGAACCTTTTTCTCTTTTCCAATCAAAGTCCTCTTCAAGAGGTCTGGCATTTACCTTGTACTACAGGACAAGTTAGAGGCGATAAACTTAGAGAAGGGGATAAAAAGACTCCAGAAGGCGTATATTTTTTAGAAAGTAAACTGACTCAAAATTTGGATTATTTTCTTTATGGAGGGGTAGCCTTTACTTTAAATTATCCTAACCCTATTGATCGTTTAAAGGGGAAAACAGGGCATGGAATCTGGATTCATGGTAGGGGACAGGAAATTCAGGCTTTCAATACCCAGGGTTGTGTAGCGGTTAATTTAAAGGATATTCCTTTAGTAGAAAAACATATAGTTTTTGCTCAGACCCCAGTAATTATTACTAAAAACTTTTCCTGGGCTCCTGGCCCAGAAAAAGACCAGGAAGCTCAAACTTTGGTAAAAAAAATAGAAGCCTGGGCTAAAAATTGGAGATTGAAAAGTAAAGACTTTTTTTCCTTTTATTCTTCAGTTGCTTATATTGAAGGCAAAAAGTCTTTTAAATCTTTTCAGCGCCAAAAAGAGAGACTATTTGAGGCCTATCCCTGGATAGATGTATATTTACGAGATATCAAAGTGGTTTCTGGGCCTGATTACAAGGTTACCTATTTTAAGCAATATTTCCGTTCTCCCAATCTGACTTCAACAGGTATAAAAAGACTTTATTGGCAAAAACAAGGACAGGAGTGGAAAATTTCAGGGGAAGAATGGAGAAGTCTGCCTTCTAAAGAACTTGAAGAAGAATATTTGCAAACCAGGCGAGGAGAAATATTGAACTGGCTTGTTCGATGGGTGCAAAGTTGGCAGAAGGGAGATCTTGAGAGTTATATTGCTTTTTACGATCCTCAAGCTAAACAAGGAAACTTAATAGGACGTAAAAAAATATATGAGCATAAGCAAACACTTTGGCAAAGTGATGCTCCGAAAAGAGTTTATCTGGGGAATCTAGAAGTAACTTTGCATCCCAGGGGGTTTAAGGTTTCTGGAATTCAAGAATATGAGAGTCTTAAAGGTTATAAAGATAGAGGAGTAAAAAAAATAATTTTAGTTCCTTCTGGATTAGAGTTTAAGATTTGGCAAGAAGATTGGAAAAAGATTAAATGAAATTAAAGAAAAATATATCTTACAATATTATAGTCCTTAGAGATGACAAGTCTATTACCACATTTAGAGTAAAAAAGTGGCATATAAATAGTGTAGTTACTGTTTTAGTTATTGTGTTTCTATATTTTTTTATTTCTCCTTATTTTTTGTTAAATATATCAGAAAAAAATAAAAAGAATTTAAAAGCCTTGGAAGAATGTACTTTTAGTTTAAGCCAATCTCAATTTGAACTAAAAAGATTGAATAACGTAAAAAAAATATTAGATAAATATGATGAAAACTATTTACAAGAAATAATAGCTGGAATATCTGAAAATAAAGAGAAAAAATCTATAGATTTAAAAAATGTATTTGAAATGATTGATTTGAATATAGTGAAAATAGATAATGTACAATGTATTAAAAGAAAAGGTAATTATGTTCTTATTTTTGAATTAAATAATTTAGAAGCAGAGAAGGAATCTAGGGGAGAGGTTCTGATTGATGCCATTAGTCGAAATGGAGAAGTTTATTCTCTCTCTATTAGAGATGAAGATTTAAAATTTGTTATTGTGCGCTTCAAAAGGGTAGAAGTTAGTTTTTCTTTACCTGCTTATTTAAAAGAAGAAGATCTTTTTGCTTTTAGATTGACAGTGAGAGAAGAAAATCAAAAAGTAGTATTCCGTGAAACGTATCTTTTGGATAGTATTCTTATTTAGTTTTTTTGGCACAGAGCCTCTTTGGGCTTTATTGAAAACCTATTTTAGTCCCACTTTTTTCCCTTTAGATGTTTATTATTTACAAGGAGAACTGCCTGGTCCAACAGTGATGGTTCAGGGTGGTATCCAGGGAGATGAGCCCAGTGGGGTAGTTTGTGCACAAATTCTTACTCTGGCTAAGGTAAAAAAAGGTAATTTAATTATTGTTCCCAGAGCCAATTGGCCCTCTTTACTCTTGTACAAAAGGCAGATTAATGTAGATTTGAATAGAAGATTTGATAAGGATTATCATCAGTATTATGAAGATACCCTGGCTAAAGCTATTTCCTATCTATCCAGCATAAGTGATGGTCTTATTCACTTACACGAAGGAAGTGGTTTTTATTCTCCTACCTATATTAATATAGAAAGAAATCCCAGAAGATATGGACGATTATTATAGATACTTCTACCTATCAGCGTTTATACCTGGCTAGTCTGGCTGAAAATGTTTTAAGCACAGTAAACAATCAATTACATCCCCCAGACTATGCCTTTTCTCTTTTTAATATGAACACCTTTTCCAGCAATACTCTTTATCCAGAACAAAAGAAGTCTTTAACTTATAATGTCTTAAAAAAATATCAAAAACCGGCTTTTGCTGTAGAGGTAAGTAAAAATATTAGAGATCTTACTTGGAAAATAGAACACATGTTATTAGTGGTAAAAAAGTTGGCTAAAGAAATGGATGTGGAGATAGATCTAAGTGGCATAAATGTCTCTTCGTTGGTGGAAAATTGGTATGATTTGGGGGTAGATATACAAAAAGTAGATAAAAAAAGTATTTATTCTTTCCAGATAGATTGGGATTATCATGGGCTAGCTAAGAGCGGGTTAATTGTAGAAGGAGTGGAATATGATTTTAGAGGTCAGGAAATTATTGTTTTCCCAGGAGAAAGTAGAAAAGTATCCTTAGTCCTTGACGGTAATAGGGTAAAAGAATTTTTTCTTTCTGCACCTAAGATAGATTCTATTCAATCCAACATTTTAGTTTACGCTCTAGATGGAAAAATTCATTTTGCTCTACCTGGAGA
>LDZQ01001216.1_pt1 | contig 13995 bp, 15 predicted proteins | sample 615361 | NCBI WGS metagenome assembly LDZQ01 (sample SAMN03408297, study PRJNA278302) | terrestrial metagenome | isolation source: oil reservoir sample I2 | place: USA: Alaska, North Slope, Ivishak formation | collected 2013 | reverse complement strand
GCAGACCTCAGGGGCCTTGAAACAGAAGAAGCAGAAGTCTTCCACAAGAAAATAGCAAAAACCTTAAAGGGTATCCTAGGAAGGTTAGATCTCAAGGCGGACATGATATACGCGCGGAATTTCCCAGGAACCTACATGGTTGTTGGCATAACCGCCAGAAGATTCTGTGGGAAATGCAAAAGAGAACTTGGAAGCATAACCTCACGTCCAGACATAATAATCCTCAAACAATAGTTCTAGAGCAGCCTTGAGATTATTAACGCAACCTTTTCGAGCAAGTCTTTGTCAAGTTCGTCAAAGGCGGCAGGCCGGTTACTGTCAACATCAAGAACTCCAAGGATCCTATCATCCCTTTTGATAGGGATGGCTATCTCAGATTTAACACTTTCGTTACACTGAAGATAATCATCATCAGATAAAACATCATCAACAATAGATGCTCTACCAGTCCTCGCAACTCTCCCACATACTCCACGTTCTAATGGTATCCTAACATGTGGCGTGGCCGGACCCATATATGGGCCTAATACTAGCTCATCACCCTCCAGGAGATATATTCCAACCCAGTCAAAGTATGGTATACTTGAAAGTATTCTTATTATTTCATCAATGGACAAGTCAGGTCTAAGTTTCCCTTGGACTCTACCAATTATAGTCTCTTTAGAATCCATACAATGACTATATTAGGGGGTAATTCCTATAAAGTTTTTCTGATGATAAGATCGAAGTATAAATACCTTGAAAGGCTTACAAAGAAGATTAGACTGAGATCATCAAATTTTGAGAAGGAAATGGAAGGATCCACACCCCCATCAGTTTTCATCGGAAGCTATAATTATCCGAAGGTCTATGCAGGGCCTCTTGTAACATCCAAGGGTGATGATGTCCATCTCATGGATTTACCAGAGGAATGGATACCTAAAGGTAAAAGTATCCAGGATATCATAGGATATCGTCTCAACCTTGTAAGGGGAAAGCAGAGGGTCCATGTCAAAGATTTCAATAACAAACTAGTGGAGAAACTCCAGGAGATAACACTCGCCAAATCCCCTGTTGACAGCGAAGTCTTATTCTCACATAAGCCAAAGGGACTGCACTTTTTTGGTGATGAACATCCACCACATGGGCCTAGTGCCCCAATAGAATACTTCCAAGTAGACAATGTGAAATGGGATCGTCATCTTGAAAAGGCCTATTATGATAGCGACCTTAAAGCATCTGATGCAATATACGACCTCTATAGGATGGGAGTGCCATTCTCCACTATACAGAAGAGTCTATCAGTGGGTGTCCTAGGCATTGAAGGGAAGCGCAAGCTCGTACCCACCCGCTGGTCCATAACAGCCTGCGACAGCATACTAGCAGGCAGGCTCCTTAAGAGAATCCAAACTTATAATATTATCGACTCCTATAGGGTATATGAGTTTGAAAGTTTTAAAAACAAGTATATTATAATATTAACGCCTACGAGATGGCAATACGAGTGGATAGAAGTCTTCTTGGGTGTTATAGGATCAGAAAAGCTTATATTTTCTGACCATGAAATTGGGGATTCAAAAAGAGGATACTCAAGGGTTGGCGGCTGTTATTACAGTTCAAAAATGGCCGTGCTTGATGCCCTTGACCGTGAAGAGAAACAGGCTGGTGCAATAGTATTAAGGGAGGCATACAGGGGATACATTCCACTTGGAGTGTTCAATGTACGCGAGAGTGTGAAAAATGCCATGAAACAGGCCCCCATGGAATTCAACACTCTCGGGGGCGTGTTAAAGTGCATTGGTGGATGTTTAAAGCTTGGACTTGATGAGTATATTAGGGAGAGCCGCCTCCTCAGAGAGACTGGTAGGCAGACAAGCCTCGACGAATTCACATAGAAAAGGTGGGAGAGCCTTGAATCTCAAATTTAGAAGACCATCAAAGGCCGCTATGAAGGCTCTCTGCAAGGCCGCCATGGAACCATCCAAAACAAAGAAGATCCTAGAAGAGGCTGAAAGTAGAATATCGGGATTAACAGGGCATAGAATGGTTAAGCTCGTGAATAGTGGGAACGCCGCATTATTAGCTGTTATGAGCAGTCTGCCATCACCTTTCATCATACCAGACCAGGGGGGTTGGAGAGGCTTCAGACAAATCCCCAGGTTTCTCGGTAAAAAAACGATAACATTAAAAACTAATCTTGGCATTATAGAACCCAGAGAACTCAAAAACACAATCAGGGAAAGAAGGCCTTCAGCGCTCTTTTTAACAAGTTTCGCCGGTTACACTGCTGAACAGCCAGTCAAGGAGATCTATGACATCTGCTCTGAGAATGGTATAGTTCTCGTGGAGGACGCCTCAGGGAGCATAGGTGACCCCCTTGGCCATCTATGTAATAGCAACTATAATGATGTTATAATAGCGTCAACAGGATCCCCTAAGATAGTGAATGCTGGTGGCGGGGGCTTCATAGCAACTTCCAACCAAAGAATACTCCAAGACAATCTACTTTCAAGGACTTTGAAGATCGACCCTTATCTGCCAGCAGCAATAAACGAAGAACTCAAAAGGGCGCCGCAAACACTTAAAAGGCTCCTTGAAGCCACAGAATACCTTAAAAGGAGAATAAAAAGGGTATATCATCCGAGGAGCAGAGGGGTGAACATAATAATACCCACAGAGGATCCCCTAGGGGATTCTCGGAGACTCCGTAAGATCCTAGAAGTGGATGGTGGGAATATTTTAACTCTCTGTCCCAGCTATGATCGCCTGAAGAAGAAGGCAGTGGCAGTGGAGATAAAAAATTTAGAGGTTGAATCACTCACAAAGGATAACCTTGATGGTCTGATAGAACTGATAGAGTCTACGATTCAAGGATGAGGAGGGTTGTGCGCTCTATAAGTGCCCCTGTAACACCCACAAGTTCTATTTCATCTTTTGTCAAATTATAGAGTTTTTTAAGGTATCTTGTATCTGGTTCGAGGACGGTGTCGTCCCGCTTGAAAATCCTTGATAATGTATCTAATCTATCAGAGTCTATAAGAACTGCGCATATCTCCATCGGCCCCTCCTTGAGGCCCACCATCTTGAGGGCTTTGCTTATTTGCCTTGTGGCGGCTGTCCTTAGGCATATTTCCAAGCCAATGTCATTTGCTATGTTCTCTCCCCTCTTGAATGCTTTGATTGCATGTGCCGTGGCGTGTAACACGTGCTCTCTACCAGCCACTGCCTTGGCATCCATCAATTGCACGATACCATCATCTTCCAGCATACCTAAGGTTTCGTTTATATCTTCTATTCGGCCTTTAAATCCTAGGATTTTTATCTCCATTTTTTTCTCATTTTTTCATTTGATAATAGGCGGTTAACTCCACTTATGAATGCCTCTACACTGGCCATTATAATGTCTGGTTGTGTGCTTCTTGCGCTTATGATCTTGTCTTTGTATCTAAGCTTTATTATCACGTCGATGAGGGCGTCTGTACCTCCTGTTATAGCATCTACGTGGTACTCCTCCAATTTTATATCTGCAAAATCCTCTAAGCTCTTTTTTATGGCTACTATTGCCGCGTCAACCGGTCCCACACCTATACCAGCTTCTAGGATCTCTTTTTCATTTATTCTTAGTTTTACTGACGCTGTTGGGGTCACTTTATTACCTGATATTACTGTAACTTCTTCAAGGTTCACCATTTTATCCTCTACAATGCCTACCACGTCCTCTGCTATGGCCTGGAGGTCCACGTCTGTTACACATTTACCCATGTCACCTAGGCTTTTAACTCTCTCAAATATTTGTTGAAATTGTTTTTCATCAACTTTAAAATCGAATTCTTCTAACTTTTCTTTCAGTGCGCTAGTCCCGATATGTTTACCAATAACGAATCTTCTCTCACGGCCCACGAGTTCGGGTGTTATGGGCTCATATGTCTCGGCTTTTTTAAGGATGCCATCGACATGTATGCCTGATTCGTGGGCGAATGCATTTTCGCCGACAATAGCCTTGTTAGGTTGGATGTATACTCCTGTAAGTCTTGCCACCATCTTAGAAGTTTCATATAACATTTTTGTATTAATGTTTGTCTGAACATCATATAGAGAGTAGAGGGCTACTACAATCTCCTCAAGGGCGGCATTACCTGCTCTTTCACCTATACCATTTATGGTTGCATGTACTTCACTTGCACCTGCCCTTAGGCCCATAAGTGAATTTGCAACTGCGAGTCCGAAGTCATTGTGGCAGTGAACGCTTAATGGTGCTTTAAGTTTTGAAAGTTCGCCATAGAATTCATAGGCTCTTTCTGGTGTTAGGATTCCTACGGTGTCGCATGCACAGATTCTCTCAGCCCCCGCACTTATACTTTCTTTTAATATTCCCTTTAGGAATTGCATGTTGCTCCTTGTCGCGTCTTCAGCTGAGAATTCCACGATCAATCCATGGTCTTTTGCATATTCTACGGATTCCAGTGCCTCCTCTTTTACTTGACTTGGGGGTTTTCGGAGTTTTTCCTTTATATGGAGTTCAGAAGTTGGGACTACTAGGTGTATGCTGTCAACGTCACATTCTAGTGCCGCGTTAATATCACTTTCGATGGGACGTGCAAAACTACATACTTCAGCGTCCAGTCCCTCTTTCGCGATCCTTTTAAGGGCTTCCCTTTCGCCTTCTGATGTTATGGCTGATCCTGCTTCGATGATGTCAACACCGAGATCGTCTAATCTTAATGCTATTCTAAGTTTCTCTTCTGGTGTTAATGAGACTCCTGGTGTCTGCTCACCGTCTCTGAGTGTTGTATCTAATATTTTCACTTGCAATGAGATGAACCCCCAGTTTTTTCTAGTGTATATATGATCCTAGTAAGGCTTTTATGCATCCTTATAGCATGTTTTTCTTTTATCGTGAATTCATCTGTTATATCCTCTAGTTGGAGGTAATGTGGTGTTGCCATGCATATTCTACCATCTTCTTGTAGGTTATATTTTGCTGTTTTGAGAAATTCTTTATAGAGTTTTTCTTGTTCCTCTCCCATGGTGGAGGCGGATATCCCATAGGGTGGGTCGGTTACAATGGCCTTCACGGGTTTTTCAAGTTTGAAACTCCTGGCATCAGCCCTTATAAGCTCATAGTCTCTTATACCATAATATTTGAGGTTTTCTTCAGCTCCTTTAATCATCTTAGGGTCTATGTCGACTCCTATTACCTTCGCCCCTATTAAGCCTGCTTCTATGAGTATGCCCCCTGTCCCGCAGAAAGGGTCGAGGAGTGTTTCCCCTTCTCTGACACCTGAAAGGTTGACCATACACCTGGCAAGTTTTGGACTCATGGAGCCAGGATAAAAAAATGGTCTTTTATGGGGCTTCGCATTGTTGAAGTGTTTCTTGTCGGTTTTATAGAGTCTTTTTGTGATAAATATTTTATCATTTTCTATGATCAGACGGATTAGTGTCTTGGGGTTTTCCAAGTTTACGCGGAAGTGTGGGTGGCCCTTTTTTATGATGGTGCCTATCCTTTTTTCTATAAGTGGCGAATCTATGGGGGTTTTATCTATTTTTTTTACTCTGACTGCGAAGTCATCCTCTATCAGCTCCTCCCAAGGGATGGATTTTATTGTTTCTTCAAGTCCCCCGGGCGCTGTTTTTGATATGACCTGGGATATTTCATGTGTATAGGCTAGCCTAGAGAAGATAGGGATTTTATCTGCTCTGGTTTCGAGTGTCATTAGCTTGTCTCTGAGATATTTTACCTTGTATTTTATATTTTCTGCTCTTAGCAGGTTCTTGACTTCACTTGGGGGTAGTGTTTTGTGTTCTCCTGACAGTATCATAGCTATTTCCATATTCTTGTCACCTTCTTCCAGATTAGGGATGGTATCAGTGATGTGATAAGGCCTCTTTTTAGGAATTCTTGTATTAGTGGTGTTTGATCGTCCATGTCACCGTATGTTATTATGATGTCCTTGAGGTTTTTTTCTTTCATCTTTAGGATTGCATTGTCCAGTTCTTCATTACCTAGGAGTTTAAAGGTTTTCTGGAGTCTGAGTTGATTTTTGATTTCCTTGTCGTGGATTTCATGGTACCTTTCATGATATTCTCTGAGTATACTATGATCTCCCTCAGTTATGGCCTCTTCTATGGCCTCGGCCGCTATCCTAGCTGCTCTAAAACCTAATATGAGGCCCCCGCCGGTGGTTGGTTTTACCTGGGCTGCTGAATCGCCTATGAAGATGCATCTGCCCTTGTATAATCTCCTGTTGGGATCTGGTGCTGGTATGTTACCGTGGTATTTTTCAATTATCTTGAAGTGAGGTGAAAAACCTTTTATGAACTTGATTAGGAAATCCCAGGGTTTTCTAGACTCTGAAAAGAAACCTATCCTTGCCTTTGTCTTCGATAGGGGTATTCTCCAGAGGAAGCCCGGGCTAATATTCGCGTTGATTTTCAAGTCGAGGAACTTCGGATCCATTATGGTATCTTGGTATTCTATAAGGTATTGTTTTGCATGGAATCCTCTCTGACCTGGTTTGAAGCCCATTGCATCAACGAGGATGGGGGCTGATAGGGTATCTGTTCTGTTTATTGTTACTTCGCCATGTTTATAATCAACTTTTGTCACTTTACTGTTTGTTAAAAGTTCAACTCCATTGGAGACAGCCTCCTCGGCCAGGTGCTGGTCATAGGATACTCTGTCAATTACATAGGCTTCCACGTCATCCTTGGAGATCTTCAGGGTATGATCTGATGGTGAATGTATGATAGTACCCTTTATCCTGTTTATTATGAACTCATCTGGTAATATGTTAACCTTTTTTATCTTCCATGATACTAAACCTGCACATTGTAGTGGTAAGCCTACTATCTTCTTTTTTTCAACCAATCCAACTTTGAAGCCTTTTTCTGCCAAGAGTCTTGCGAGGGTAGATCCGATCGGACCAGCACCCATGACGAGAACATCATAATCCCACATCTATACCCATCCAAGTTACCTTAATCTTTTGAACTTATTTGAATGTTTTTTAAGCGCTGACCCCCTACTTGGGGGCTTATTCCCTCTCAAACCCTTAGACATGGCTTCATATTCCCCAGAGATTAACTGGTTTATCAGTTGATCTATCCTCTGGGGGTTAGGGGCGTTTTTTAAAACTATGGGTGTGTGTTCATGGCCTCCGAATATTTGGATATCCCCAGCAGATACTAAACGTTCTAATAGGCTCTGGGAAAATACCACATCAACTATCTTATCATAGTATATGTATGAAGTTTCCTTGTGTAGGAGACCCTTTTCTATGACAACCCGCTGGTCAGTTAAAATGTACCTTGTAAACCTCCAGGATATAAAATCTATTATCGACTTTATGATCAATACTAATATGATAATTAGGAATATCCATGTTACTATCTGTACAAGTGGCAGCCTAACAGCAGCTCCTATAGAATATTCAAATTTTGCGGTGGCCTCCATGGCGAATGGTAGAATATAGAATAATATCACAACTGCTATAAGGTTTAATATTATGGAACTTGAATAAAGGAACAGGCGAGGACGAGTACTATAAATGATCCTTTCACTAGATTTCATGGTCAATACCCCCAAACATTAAATAATTAGAGAATATTGATAGTATTTTGATGAGAGATAATATAAAGATTAAGGAGACGAGGATAAAACTCTCCACCGACATAGAGGATCATGGCCTCCCAGCTTTTATATTAAAGGAAAGGTTATTATTGGAAGATTATATAAGGCGTAGACCCTATTTTCTCACATCCCTCGAACCATTAACAGCCGAGGACGGGCCTACTATAGTTAGGATGATGTCGAAAGCGGGCTTAATCGGTGGAGTGGGGCCTATGGCGGCGGTTGCAGGGACCATATCTGAATTATCACTTCACCATCTCATAAGTAAAGGTTCAAAGTATACCATAATTGATAATGGTGGGGATATAGCACTTATAAATGATAGGAAGGTTAATATTGGATTATATGCTGGTGATTCACCCCTCTCTGGGGAGATAGGATTCCAGTTGAAGGCTAGTCGAAAACCCCGTGGGGTGTGCACATCCTCTGGTACCATTGGACACTCTATAAGTTTTGGACGGGCTGATGCGGTGACAGTGTTCGCTTCTAGGGCTAGTGTGGCTGATGCACTTGCAACGTCAATCGCCAACGCAGCTGATGGTAATAAAGACTATGAAGCTGTGGAGAACGCCTTGGAGAAAGCTGAAGGTTTTAAGAATTATTTCCATGGGGTTCTAGTGGTTGTTGGGGAAAATGCTGGTATAATAGGGAAAATACCAAAGTTGGTGAAAACGGATAAGAAGGTGACAATAGGAGAATTATGGGATGTTTAGCCTCAGATCGCCCATCATTCATCACCTCTTCAGAGCTCATAGGGTTCATCACAGGCCAACAGATATTCTTTTAGCCGAACATTACCCCAGCTTCTCTTCTGAAATCTTCTTCCTTTTCGATTCCAGTTATCTTGTCCACTGCATTTAGGAAGTCGTTCATTGTAACCTCTTCCCTTTCTTCTCTGATGGCGAACATACCAGCTTCTGTGCATATTGCCTTCAAGTCGGCGCCTGATGCCCCGTCTGTCATCCTTGCGATGAGGTTTATGTCAACATCATCTGCGAGTGACATGTTAGCTGTGTGAATCTTGAGGATTTCCTTGCGTCCTTCCTCGTTTGGTAATGGCACTTCTATGAACCTGTCGAATCTGCCCGGCCTTAGAAGGGCGGGGTCTAGGATGTCTGGCCTGTTTGTTGCCGCGACTATACCAACGTCACCCCTTGATTCGAAGCCGTCAAGTTCTGCTAGTAATTGCATTAGTGTCCTTTGAACTTCCCTGTCACCACTTGTTGAACTTTTAAGTCTTTTCGCCGCCACAGCATCGATTTCGTCGATGAATATTATACTCGGAGATTTTTCCTTGGCTAATTCGAAAACTCCCCTGACTATCCTTGCACCTTCACCGATGTATTTTCGCACGAACTCTGATGCTACTATCTTTATGAATGTTGCATGCGTTTCATGGGCAACAGCCTTTGCAAGGAGGGTTTTACCAGTGCCTGGAGGGCCGTAGAGTAAAACACCCTTTGGGGGTTCTATGCCTATCTTTTCGAATAGTTCTGGTTTGCTTAAGGGTAATTCCACCGTCTCTCTGACTTCTCTTATTTGTTCTGATAGGCCGCCTATCTGATCGTATGTTACGTCAGGTCTTTCTTCAACTTCCATGCCTGTGACTATTGGGTCTTTCTCGGATGGTAGCACATCAACTATGCTGAATGTTTGCTGGTTTAGGGCTACTCTCGCCCCTGGTTGTAATAGTTTCTTGTCTATGAACCTTGAGTAGCTTATAACGAAATGAGGACCTGTAGTGCTCTTCACGGCCACTCTATGATCGTCCAAGACCTCGGTGACCGTGGCTATAACCAGTGGAGGCGTTCTAAACCTTTCTATCTCTCCTCTGAGAGATTTAACCTCCCTGTCTAATCTTAGTTTTTCATTTTCAATTAAGAGTTTATCCTTTTCGAGTTTTTTAATCTTCCATGTTAGTTTTCTCTTTATCTTGGCATTTTCCTCTTTAAGGGCTCTTATCTCCTTTTTTAGTTCTTCAATTTTTTTAAAAAGGTAGAGTGGATTATTTTCCATGATTCTAGAACACTCCTATCCAAATTTTTTAATCCAAATTGGACTCCCCCATGATATTGGAGGGTTCCCGCTTGAGAATGATAATATCTCCACCCCATCTGGGCGCGTCTTTCCATGGACATTCCCTAGGATCCTCACACTCCCATTGATGGAAAATTATTCTCCAAAAGGGTATTAAAGCCTCCTTGCACAACTTTCCCTTTTATGTGATTATAATTATTTCTGTAAAAAGTATATAAACTTTTACCCCCATAAAAAAGGGAGATCCAATATGGGAAGGAGACAAAATAATAAATATCTTAGTCCAATATTATAACCGGGGAGATTTTCTATGAGATGTGAGATCTGCGGTAAGAAGATCATGGGCAGACCTATCAAAGTGAAAATCGAAGGTTCAATAATGGATGTGTGCCCTGATTGTTCAAAGTTCGGTAAAGTGCAAAGACAACCAAAAAAACCCAAGAGGACGCCTAGAAGGAGAACCACAAGGCCCATGGAACCAGTATATGAGGTTCTTGAGGACTATAATAGGATTATAAGAGATGCCAGGGAGAAAAGGAGCTGGTCAAGGGAAGATCTTGCCAAGAAGATGAATGAGAAAGTATCTGTAATTCATAGGATAGAAGCTGGTAGGATGGAACCAGATATAAAACTTGCGAAAAAGTTTGAGAAAACCCTTAATATTCGGATACTGGAAAAATTCGAGGAAGAAGAGACTCTAGGAGAGAGGGCAGGATCATTTAGGGGCGCTACCATCGGGGATATAGCTAGGATAAAGAAACGTTAAACTTCTCTTTTGTGGGAATAATATCCTCTAAATATGGGGGCTTCCCTGATAAGCTCCCCTAAAAGTTTATTCTCTGGATATTCCTCGCTTACAACTATTACATGAGCTGGTGGGTGTATCCTTTTTATCCTTAGTATGGAGGTTGTATCATCCTCTTCAACATTAACCGCAACGGCCACAGAAGACTTCCTCTTCAGCCCTCCAAGGACTGATGATACTATTTTATCCGCCATTTTATTATCTACTAAGCGCGGCTTCCCTTTTATTTTTAAATTAGCATGCCTTTCAAGATCTGCTAAAGCATTAAGCAATTTTTTCTTATTATCGGCTCTGAGGAGTATTAAAGCCATCCCATATCAACTCTTATCTCATAAATGAGCTTATGAGGGTGCTTCTGAACAATAGGAGTATCAGGAGGACGCATCCAAGTGCTGTTTGTATATCCCCTAATATTTCAAAGAAACTGGAACTTATAGGGAGATCCATTGGGGGTGCTGTTCTATGATCTGGTAGAGGGGTGTAATAGACTCCCACAGCCTTTGAACCAGGCTTCACGTTTATATCCTTTGGCTCCACATAATTAACGCCTATGATAAGACCATTATCTATGGCATCATTTATCTCTTTGGCTATGGCTTCTTCACTATAACCTTTCTCTTTAACTGTAGCCTTAACAATTTCCTGTGTTGTCTGTATAACCCCTGCTTCATCACTACCATATACTGAAACAGAAACAGTACCCTCTGTAACTGTTATGGCATCCCGCAGCGCATCATATGCATAGATAGTCTTAAGGGGTGTTCCATCCAATGGACAAACTTTATAATTCTCTGCAGTAGGATAACCTGCGCTCCAACCGCAATGTGGACAGACCTTTGCATAAGGTTGATCCATGGGGTAACCTGTCTCATTCAAATTAGCTGGTGTGAACATGTCACCTGTGGACACGCCAGATGCCACATTAACAGCACCACCACCATACTTTTCACCAGCATTCTCTGCGACATCCTTAAAGACTTCTGAGACTATCACTGTGGCAGGATACCCATCACGTATCATTTTACCGATTTTTATCGCCACTTCTTTCCTGACAGCGGAGGCCGTACCATATTTTGGATTACCATGGGTATTCCTAAGATGGATTATAGCACCCTTTTTCCCTGGTGGCAGGACAGCTAACCCCCCAGAATAGGGTGTTACCGTGATAGTGCCATCATCTTCTACAATGACAACATAAGCATCGAAGGAGCCTCCAACAGCCGCCCCTTTATCAGGACCCCCACACATTATCCTTATACCAGGGTATCCACTCGCGGCCGAAGCAGCCTCTTTGGCGGTTCCACCATTCTTAAGGATGTTTATAGCGTCTACGATTGCCATGAGACGGGGAATGGCCTCCCCTTCACCACCAGATAGGATTGTGAAATGGTGTTCCTTGGATAATATGAAGGTTGATTGGAACATGTTCTGTGCAAAGGACATGCTACCCCCTGCGAATCCGTTGGGGTCCTGTCCACTGGGGTCTGTGACTACTATAACATTCAAGGTTGCGGCCGAAGTTCCCATTAGGATATTGAAGATTATGAATATTCCAAGGAATTTGATAATTTTCCCCTTCATCTTACTTTCACCACTGAAAAGTCTTCGATAACATTCACGGTTACTATACCCGTTTTTTTATCAACTTTAACATCCGCGGCTACAATAGGGGTAAGGCTAGTCCCTGGGATTGTTGATAGTTTAGCGAATTTCTCAGCATTTGATATGGCCTCGTCTAATGGAATGCTCCTCTTAGATGTTACTAGAATATCACCTTTGATGTAACTTCCCTGTCTGAAACCAGCGGCTGCAATATTCGCCCTTATAGATTCTATGGGTACTATGTCATTTCCCTTAACTATAACCCCTGAGATGGGCACTCCTTCTGGTTCGGCTGTTGATGATGCATATGAAAGGTATGTCATGAACCTGCCTGAAACGATAAGGATATATGCCACTAGTAATATGAGTAGGGTATCTCTTCTAACCTGTATTAGCATCTTATCCACCTTTAATTTTTAGGATTTTTTTGAGTATTGTTGATGCGGGATCCATGCTCTGGGCTCCTATCAGTAGTATTATATCATCCTCTGAAGCTCTATTTAATGCTTCTATAAGCGCCTCTTCAAGTTTTCTATGATGTGTGTATTTTATCCTGTGCTCTTGGAGGACTTCAAGGAAGGCTTCTCTTTCATGATCTTTTACCATGTTGAGATCGTCTACCACATCATAACTATCAGTAACTATGAGGTTATAGTCTATATCCTTTATTGTTTTTGCAAGGGCTCTTGCATTTGCGATGTTGATTTCTTTTCCACGGGAGCCTCTTATGGCACATACTATCCATAATCTTCCATTTAAGGTGGCTACACTTTCTATTGTTGCCTTTATACCATCAGGGTTATGGGCGAAATCATCAATAATAAGAGGGTTCTCATGGATAATCGAAAACCTCCTCTTCAAAGGCTTATATGATGATACTCCAACTCTTATATCCTCTATTGGTATTTTAAGGTGGATGCATGCCGCTATAGCCGCGAGGGCGTTCTGTATGAAATGTCTGCTCTGGAATGGCAAATCATCCCTTGAGATTGATAGTCTATCATTGATATAGATACCATTTTCTCTATATGATACTGATGTCCCTTCGCCATAAAAGAAACTTTTAATTTTCTTATTCAGGCTAGCCATTGACCTCACGCGATCATCTTCATAATTTAAGACTGCAATCCCCCTATTCATAGCCCTCACAGCCCCTGAGACCTCCCATTGGGCCTCCTCTATAGAATTCAGCAATCCTATATGATCAAGGGCCACGTTTGTGACCACAACAACCTCGGGGTCTATTGCACGTGTCATAAGATATGCATGATCCTCCATTACTCTACCAAGCCACCCTTGAACCTCCGAAACTTCCACTACTAAATATTCAAGTTTTTTCTCCCGGGCTTCCTTGGCTATCTGGGCTGGGACAACGGGATCGATAAGAGTGTTAAATTCTGATTTTGAATCAGTATTAGTGTAGGCTTCCCTCCCTGAACTTTTTAGTATGTGGTATATCATATGTGTAGTTGTTGACTTACCATTAGTACCAGTGACCACAATCCTTCTCGTCTCAGGGGCGAATTTTTTAATAGCCCATCTAAGGGCGAATGCATTGGCAAATTCTATCCTATCAACTAAGATTATGGGAATCCCAGAATCTTCGGCGGATTTTAGGGCTCCTCCACGAGGATCTGCTGTTATAATAGCGCAAATACCCCTCTCCAAGCCCATTCTCACACCATTATCATCAATCCAATGTCTTATGACAATGTCGCCTTCCCTAGCATCGCCTAAAGTGGTGAAGATACCATCGAATCTCCTATCCTGGCCTTTAAGTTCTCCTCGGACTTTATCTGCTATCAACTTAAGGGAAAGCACCATATTAACCGCCTTAACCTGTTGGGAACACTCCCCTAAAGTATAAGCCAATGGCACATACAATCAATGTTACGAGCCAATACATTAATACTATGTTCTTCTCAGACAGGCCTTTATA
>LDZQ01001214.1_pt1 | contig 14084 bp, 9 predicted proteins | sample 615361 | NCBI WGS metagenome assembly LDZQ01 (sample SAMN03408297, study PRJNA278302) | terrestrial metagenome | isolation source: oil reservoir sample I2 | place: USA: Alaska, North Slope, Ivishak formation | collected 2013 | reverse complement strand
ATGTTGTCTCTTGGCCTGTTTATCGCGACATATTATCTTTTCCCTGATAAAATGCCAGGATTAAAAGGGAATTACCTTAGCACGCGACGCGAAGTTTTGAGGGCGATTATTGTCGGCATAATACTCCTCATAATCACAAGGATAATCTGGATAATAGTCCAGGTTAAAGTATTCCACTGGTCACTGAGTGGCCCTTCTGGCTTGTAGTGGTTGAACATGCTCGTGATCCTGATGCGTTTAAATGAATTTCTGAAGTGCGGTCTTTGTCCCTCCAAGTCCTAGTATCCAGAGCACTGATGTGAATTCATGGTATTATTTTATGCGTTTTCAAGGGGCAACAAAGCCATGTTGATCATATTTCGACATGATGCGATATGTTGGTAAAGCTTAGCCACTTTAAACGTAGCGCTTGTAAAACTTTATTAATTCTTTCAGATTCTGGGATTATAGTAGATCAAGTTTATGTGTTTGGTGGTATCTTAGTTCTTGCATGATCTCTATAGAGCCTACATATTTGAGTGTCACCCTTTATGGGGGGTTCAAAGTTTTTGCCCTTGTGGGATAGTTGAAGTCGAAGCCACATATCCTCATGTTGAATACGAAAGTACCGAAGCCAAGCAGAGAGTTCGTTCATGGCGTCTTAAGTTCCCAATTACATATATCGTTTGCACAGATCATTCCCGACATTGCGGCTGCTTCTATTCCTCCGCCTGGGAAAGTTGAGGCACTCGCTAAATACAAACCTTTTATCGGTGTTTTGAAATATGGTCTTTTAACTTCAATTGATTGATCGAAGGAATATAGGGCTCCTTCGGGCATTGATGTGTATCTTTCAAATGTTTTTGGGGTTGCTGCATCTTGAACGATTATGTGCTTGCTCAATTCAGGAATGACTTTTTCGGCTTTCTGAATTAGCATTTCAGCCATCTCTTTTTTCTTCTGTGAATACTCTTTTGTTCTTCTTTCTGGAAAATTGTGGTAGTTTTCTCCCGTTATTATTGTGACGCTTGATTTGTTCTTTGGGGCCAGATTTGGGTCAGCATTTGAGTTAATGATTATATCAATACTTTTATCCAGGTTTTTGATAAGTGTTGGATAGTTTGATAGATCTATATCTACACCTAAGAATACCATAAAGGCAGAAGGTGACATTTTTAACCCTTTTATATAATCAACAAATTTACTATCCAAGTTGTTTTTCTCCGACAAGCTCTAGGAATGTGGTTTTAGCATTTGCATTGGCTACAATTATTGGAGCCTTTAAAATCTTCTCTCCAACTTTTACTCCTTTAACTTCTCCGCTTTCAACCAGTATTCTATCTACTTTATGCCTAACCATGACTTTACCGTTGTGGTTTTCAATGAAACACTTTAAGCTGTCAGCAAACCGTTGTGCACCTCCTTTTGGGAAATAGCCGCCATATAGGTAATATGAGACACATGCAGTGAGTGCGCTGCTTGCAAGAGTTTTTTCGGGCTCTGTCCCAAGATAACCCAATAATGCGCAGAGCAGCGCCTTTAAATTCTCGTCTTTGAAATATTCGTCAAGCTTCTCTTTGTAGGTTTTGTTCATCCAATCGTAAAAATGAGGATGCTCCTTTGGATAATATAGAAGCTTCCTATCTCCGAGGACCTTCACGATTAATTCGGCAGGTAAAGGAGTTCCGTAGGTTGTATCTTTATAACATTCAACATAAGCTTCTTTAGCCTCCCTGAAGAAAGCAGAAATATTCTTCTTTTCAGCTGGGAACATTTTCGAGAGCAGACTTATAAACTCTTCAAGATTCTGCACTTCTATGTCTTTCCCTTTGAAAATATACTTTCTTGTGTTTTTCACAAACAAATCTTCTTTTTTCAGTCCAAGTTCTCGTAAAAGATAAATAAGAGGGCCTTTTTCCCACAACCCGCTTACATCCTCCACCCCGGTGTTAAAAACAAACCCCTTCCTTTTGAAAGATGAGCAGTAGCCTCCAACTTGAAAATGCTGTTCTAAAACTAAAACCTTGTATCCTCTTTTTGAGAACAAAGCGCCACATGTTAAACCTCCTATACCCGAACCAACGATTATGACATCATACTCATCTTCTTTCTTAGGCTCTTGGAGATTTACATTACCCTCCAGTCATATTTCTTGAATTCTTCTGAAACGAAATAGGCAGGTGCTTTCAAAGGGAAAACAATTGAAAAGATTATGCCAATGACGATTAAAATGTTTGAGAGGACTACTGTGAAAGGTTTGGCAAGGAGCAGAAATAAGATTGCATTTGATAGGAATATCCCTGCCCAGACTATGGTTATCTGGCTGTTTATAGCCAAGAACGATTTGTCCTTCCAATAGATCTTAGGATAATCCTTTTTCGAAACCTGGAAAGTGAACGGTCGTTTGATGACAAGTGAAATCAAGGCCATTAGAAATAGAACAAAATAGCCAATAAAACCACTATGTTCAACAAACATGTTTAATTTGAAGATAAATGTAGCAGCGCTCGCTATGCTGAAATAGAGAACGGAAGTAACATCCATCAAATTGAACTCTCTTTTGCGGATTTGAGGAATGATAAAAAATAAGGAAATCACAAGAGGAATGACTATACCGGCATAGCTGCCCATACCACACAATACCCAGTAAAGGATCTATGGAATAAATGAAATAAGTATATAAAGCATACCGGGCATTTTTTTATCGCCTAAACCTTCCATTTTTACGCTTCCTTTAAATTTCCTTTACACCATGAACGATTGTGTATAACCTCCCAGGGGTATGTGAAGTTTGCCCGTTAAGGCAAATTTGGACGAGCACTATAAGCCATATATCCACTTGTTGTTCGAGCGTGAAGTACCGGACCAACAAAGTTGGTAGGACTCGGGCGGGAGTGGTCGCATCATTTTCTTTCATGCTTGTTCCTATGATACACTTTAGCTTATCCATATAATGGCGATTCCACTACCAGAGAGCCCAAGCTATCCCCATTTCTTTCGAGATTGTTACTATAGCACCGGTAATCACTAAAATTAATCCAATTATCCCGAATGCTATATACACTTTATTTTCAACTATCTTTTACACCTCCACTACTCCTATAACCCCCAAGGATTGCCACGATTAATCCAATCACGCCAAGCAAACCCAAATATTTGAGCCCATCTTTGAGATATTTGAAATGAACAAAGAATGCAAAAAAACAGGAATAAATACAAAGGATTATGCAATTTGAAAGCTTCAAATCCAAGGGGCCCTAAAAAGCTTAAAAATCCATTCATCCAAAATTTATCTCCCGTCCCTCTTTTTCATATCCATAACATATCATAAATTTATTCTTTTTTAAGCCACCGCAAGCCCAATTTCATATAGCGCTCTGTTGTCTGAGTACGAAAGCATTGGAACAAAGCGGAATGTCGTGAGCTTGTTGATTTTCATTCCATTACTTCTTTTAGTCCTTCGTACAGTTCTTTGTTATCAGACGTCCTTATCCCCTTTTTATGATGAAAATGGGCGAATAGATATATTGTTCTCTCCTTGTTCTCAAATTGATATCTTATTCTTAATGGTTTGTTCCATGGCCATGCTCTTTCTTCTCTTCCTTTGAAAACTTCATCAAAACCGTAATGAACATCTATTATATTCCTTAAAGGTATCTTCAGTTGGAATTCCTTATTCTCTTTTACATCTTTTCCATCGAAAATTAACTCTTCATTGCTAAGCTCTAGAATTCCTTCATATCTGTGTAAAGGTTTGAAGCCAGAAGTATGTGCCTTTAACCATTCTAACCAACTTCTGTCTTTTATATCTTCCTCAAATGCCATTAATGAATTTTTCCACTTCATTTGTATCTCCTCTATTTGGATAATTGAATTTAAATTTTTTGCAGGTTCGCAATCTTGGACAACGTTCCGGGGATATGTAGTTTGCGATAGCAAATTTGAACGTAACCAAAAGCACATATCTGCCTCTTATACATTCTCGATGAATTGCATAAATTCCTGTCCTTTACGAAGTTTTGCCCTATAGTATTCACACGAAGCCTATCTATTTAATCTTTTTGTTTTTCAGATGTTGAAGCTGATTAGGTATAACTTTTTCCAGATAAGTCGCTGGGGATAATTTTTTTTCTAATCTTTATTTTATGTAACATTTGCAATGTTATCTTAGAGGGTCCAGTTTCCCGCATTTTGCGAAAAAAGATGGAAAATGTGGATACTTACCACTTCACCGCTCATATTCTGTTGTTTGGCGTTGGAATGTAAGCAGAGACCACGCATTCAATGGGGGATCTTTATTCTTTGACTTTATCTGCTTCTAGGATTGTTGTTTCGAATGGGGGTTTTGTGGATTCTATAACCTTCTTTAGGAATTTTCCGGTGTATGTTCCTGATTCTGCAACTTTTTCGGGTGTTCCCTCCGCGACTATTCTACCCCCTTCTTCTCCTCCTTCCGGTCCAAGGTCTATTATATAATCCGCCATTTTAATAACATCTAGGTTATGTTCTATGACCACCACGGTATTACCAGCGTCTACGAGGCGATTCAACACATCTAAGAGCTTTTTTATATCATCGAAGTGCAGGCCTGTGGTGGGCTCATCTAATATATATAGTGTTTTGCCGGTGCTTTTTCTGCTCAGTTCCTTTGCAAGTTTGACTCTTTGCGCTTCACCGCCGGATAATGTTGTTGCTGGCTGCCCCAATTTTATATAGCCCAGGCCAACATCATATAATGTTTGGAGTTTATTTTTGACTGATGGTATATTATGGAAGAAATCTAATGCTTCTTCCACTGTCATGTCGAGTATCTCGGCAATATTTTTGCCCTTGTATCTGATTTGTAGTGTTTCTTCGTTGTATCGTTTACCTTTACACACTTCACAGGGTATGTAAACATCGGCTAGGAAATGCATTTCTATTTTTATGATACCATCACCATTACAAGCTTCGCATCTGCCTCCTTTCACGTTGAAACTGAATCGGCCGGGCTTGTATCCTCTTTTTTTTGCCTCGGCTGTTTGGGCGAAAAGTTTCCTTATATAGGTGAATACTCCGGTGTATGTTGCGGGGTTGGAGCGGGGTGTTCTCCCGATGGGTGACTGGTCTATTATCACAACCTTGTCTAGGTAATGCACGCCTTTTATGTCTTTATGTTTACCAGGGTTCATATGCTTGTTGTTTAACCTTTCATAGAGGCCTTTGTAGAGGATATCATTGACAAGGGTGCTTTTACCTGAACCTGAAACTCCCGTGACGCATGTGAAGACTCCTAGTGGTATTTTAACGTCGATTTCTTTCAGGTTATGTTCGCCGGCCCCAATTATGGTGATATGTCTCCCATCAGATTTTCTTCGCTTGGAGGGTGTTGGTATTGTTTTTCGACCTGACAGGTATGCTCCTGTGAGCGATTCTCGGTTTTCCATTATCTCCTCAGGTGTTCCTGTTGCGACTATGCGGCCTCCATGTTCACCCGCCCCCAGGCCGATATCGACAATATAATCAGCGGATAGTATGGTTTCTGGGTCGTGTTCAACGACTATTAGGGTGTTGCCGAGGTCTCTGAGTTTTTTTAGGGTGTTGATCAGTCTGATGTTGTCTCTTTGGTGTAGGCCTATCGTCGGCTCATCTAGGATGTAGAGTACTCCCACGAGCCTTGAGCCTATCTGTGTGGCTAGTCTGATTCTTTGGGCTTCTCCACCTGCGAGCGTCCCTGATGACCTGTTTAATGTCAGATATTCTAATCCCACATCTATTAGGAATTTTAGACGTTCTTTTATCTCCCGTAGAACATCCTTGGCGATGTATTCTTCTCTGGGGGTTAGTTTAAGTTTTTTGAAGAATTTCAATGCTTCTTTGATTGACATTTCAGTTATTTCGTGGATTGATTTTCCATTGATTGTAACTGCAAGACTTTCTGGGCGGAGTCTGCTACCACCACATGCTGGGCAGGGTCTGTTGCTCATGAACTCTCCGATGTATCTTCTCATGTAATTGGATTTGGTCTCTAGGTATATTCTTTCTAGGCGGGGGATAACACCCTCAAATCTTCTATTGACGCGATATTTTCTGTTTTTTCTTTTGAATACGAATTGTATCCTATCATGGGATCCGTATAATATGATTTTTTGGTATTCTGGGTCGAGGTCTTTGAATGGCGTGTCCATGCTGAAATTATAATGTTTGGCCACTGCCTTGAGCATCTGATAATAGTAGTTTTCTTTTTTGAAGGATTTGCTCCATGGTATGATGGCTCCTTGGTTTAGTGAGAGTTCTGGTTTCGGGACTACGAGGTTTGGGTCTATTTCGAGTTTGCTTCCGAGGCCGTTGCATTCTGGGCAGGCTCCGTGGGGGCTGTTGAATGAGAACATCCTTGGGCTGATTTCTTCGAAGCTTATGCCACAGTCTGTGCATGCGAAGTGTTCGCTGAAGACCTTTTCATCCGCCCTATCAGGGTATAGGATTGTGAGGGTGCCTTCACCTAATTCCAGGCTCGTTTCAATGGAATCTGCTAGTCTTTTTCTGAAGTTTGTATCTGAGCGTGTTATGAGCCTGTCCACCACAACCTCTATTATATGTTTGCGGTTCTTTTCAAGGTCGAAGTCTTCTTCTAGGCTGTGTATTTCACCATCTACCCGGACTCTCGCATAACCATCCCTTTTGAGTTTTTCCAGGACTTTTTTGTGTTCTCCTTTCCGGTCTTTTATTATTGGGGCTAGGATGTAGATTCTTGCACCGTCTTCTTCTTGAAGTATTCTTTCAACTATCTGTGTGGAGGTTTGTTGTGAGATCTCTTTTCCACAAATGTAACAGTGTGGTTTGCCTATGCGTGCGAAGAGCAATCTTAGATAATCGTATATTTCTGTTATTGTCCCTACGGTGGATCTTGGGTTCATCTTGGTCGCTTTTTGGTCTATGGATATTGCTGGTGATAGGCCTTCAATATAGTCCACATCTGGTTTTTTCATCTGGCCTAGGAATTGTCTTGCATAGGCTGAGAGTGATTCAACATATCTTCGTTGTCCCTCTGCGTATATGGTGTCGAATGCGAGTGATGATTTCCCTGATCCGCTTATCCCAGTTATAACAATGAACTTGTCCCTTGGGAGTTTAAGGTTTATATTTTGGAGGTTGTGCTCCCTTGCACCTTTAATCACGATATTATTGGCCATTTTTCATCCCTTTCACGTTTCCTTTAAGGGTTAGTATTTGGTCCCTTAGTGTTGCTGCTTTTTCGAATTCCAGGTTTGATGCGGCTTCTTCCATCTCTTCTTCAAGGTCTTTTATTATAAGTTTCAGCTCATCATCTGGAAGTTCCATGAAATCTTCCACTTTTATCTTTTCTTTTTTAGCTTTGAGGCTTCTTTTAGCACTCCTGGGGGTTATGCCATGTTTTTTGTTATATTCGAGTTGCATTTCCCTCCTCTTGTTGGTGGTTTCTACAGCGGCCTTTACAGAATCTGTGAGTTTATCAGCATAGAGTATGACTTCGCCCTTAACATGACGGGCTGCCCTACCAATTGTTTGGATTAATGATGTTTCAGATCTTAAGAAACCTTCCTTGTCAGCGTCTAGGACAGCTACTAGTGAAACCTCTGGCAGGTCTAATCCTTCCCTTAGTAAGTTGACTCCGATGAGGCAGTGGAATTCCCCCATGCGGAGGTCGTTGATGATATCAACTCTCTCGAGTGTGTCTATTTCAGAGTGGAGGTATCTCACCTTGATACCCATCTTTGAATAATAGTCTGTTAAGTCTTCTGCCATTCTCTTTGTAAGTGTGGTTACAAGGACGCGTTCACCTTTTTTAATGCGATGGTTTATCTCATCGAGGAGGTTATCAACTTGTCCTTGGACTGGTTTTACTATAACTTTAGGGTCTACGAGTCCTGTAGGCCTTATTATCTGTTCTACAACCCTTTGACTCCTTGAAATCTCATATACTCCTGGAGTGGCTGAAACATATATTATCTGATTTATGCTCTCTTGGAATTCCTTGAATTTGAGGGGACGGTTTTCTTGTGCTGAGGGTAATCTGAAACCATATTCGATGAGTGTTTCTTTACGTGATCTGTCCCCCCTGTACATTCCCCTTATCTGTGGTATTGTAACATGTGACTCGTCTATAACTGTTAGAAAGTCATCCGGGAAATAATCGAGTAGTGTATAGGGCTTATCACTCCAGTTGCGCCCGCTAAGGTGTAAGGAATAATTCTCAATACCTGGACAGTAACCCATCTCCTCTAACATTTCTATGTCGAACCTTGTACGCTGCTCGAGTCTTTGAGCTTCTAAAAGTTTCCCTTGGCATCTCAACTCATTCAATCTTTCCTCAAGCTCCTCTTCTATTGATTCTATGGCCTTTTCCATACGATCCTCTGATACTATGAAGTGCTTGGCTGGGAATATGACTATTTTTTCCAAGTTTTTTATCCTTTCACGGCTGGTGGGGTGTATGAATGATATTGAGTCTATTTCATCCCCAAAAAATTCTATGCGTATTGGGGGCGTTCCATGGACTGGGTTAACCTCTAGTATATCCCCGCGGACTCTGAACTGTCCCCTGTCAAATTCTATGTCATTTCTTTCATATTGCATGTGTACAAGCTCTGATAGAATCTCCTCCCTATCTAATTGCGATCCAACTTGGAGGGAGAGTGTGGATCCTCCGTAATCCCAGGGTGCTCCTATACCATAAATACAAGATACACTGGAGACCACGATAACATCATCTCTTGTGAGGAGGGATTGTGTTGTTGAGTGTCTCATCAAGTCTATCTCATCGTTTATTGAGGCCTCCTTGTCTATGTAGGTGTCTGTCTGGGGGATGTAAGCTTCTGGCTGGTAATAATCATAGTAGCTTACAAAATATTCCACGGCATTATCCGGGAAAAACTTCTTAAATTCCTCATATAATTGGGCGGCTAGGGTCTTATTATGGGAGATGACCAGTGTCGGTCTTTGAACCTCCATTATGACATTTGCTATGGTGAATGTTTTACCAGAACCTGTGACCCCGAGGAGTGTCTGCTCCTTTAAACCTTCTTTTATACCATCAACTAATTCCTTGATAGCCTTGGGCTGATCCCCTTTAGGCTCAAGATCTGATTTTAATCTAAATTTCATCATCAAATCACTGACAAAAAAACCAAGAATTATACTAAAATATTCAAAGTATTAATATATAATATTATGGGGGGCTGGCAGAGGGGGGATTTATAATTGGTCGTTAAAAGGGTTGATGATCTTCCAGATAAGATAGGAGTTTACATCTTAAAAGATGAAAAGGGTAACATACTCTATATCGGGAAGTCAATATCCTTGAGGAAACGTGTTAGATCATATTTTCAGCCTACAGGTAATCCAAAAATAAAAACAATGAAAAAACACATAGACCATATAGAGTATATCCTAACAGACACTGAAAGGGAAGCCCTGATACTTGAAAGTAACCTTATCAAAAGGTATAAGCCACCATATAATATCCATCTCAAGGATGATAAGAGATATCCCTACCTTAAAATTACTAATGAGGAATATCCAAGGATAACAATAACGAGAAGAATAACATCTGATGGAGCCTACCTCGGACCCTTTACGAACACATTCGCCGCGAAGAAAATGATCAAATTCCTAAAATCCTTATTCAAGATCCGTGACTGTAAAAGAATGGACGGTCCATGCCTCAACAACCAGATGGGCCTATGCTATAGTCCATGTACGGGCAATATTTCAAGGGACGAATATATGCAAATGATTAGAAGAGTGGAACTTTTCTTCCAGGGACAATACAAGGACATCCTAGAAGAATTGGAGGAGGAAATGGAGGATGCGGCATCAAACTTGGAATTTGAAAAAGCCGCGACCATAAGGGATCAGATAATATCATTGAAAGAGGTTATGGGAAAAGAACACACCATATTCACCAGGGGGATAGACAAGGATATCATAACTGGCAGATTCGATAATAAAGCCATTATCATGATACTACACATCAAAGATGGGAAGATTATAGGCAAAGACGATTTTACCATGGATAATACCAATAAAGAAAACCCTAAAAGGATATTATCAGCATTCATCCAACAGTATTATTCAACACCACACCAAATACCAGAAGAGATAATCATGGAACATGACATAGACCAGAGGGGACTGTTAGAAGAATGGTTATCCAACTTAAAAGGGGTTAAAGTTAAAATAAGAAAACCTACTGGAAGATCTGACCTAAAACTTTTAAAGGCCGCAGTTAAAGGAATCCAAACACTTTCGAAGGAAAAGGTAGAAAGCCATAAGATCCTAGCTGAATTGAAAAGGCAACTTAAACTCCCAAACCATCCTAGGAGGATAGAAGGCTACGATATTTCAAATATTGGCAGGGAGGCTCCTGTAGGGGCTATGGTAACATTCATAGACGGAAAACCTGCAAAGGGCCTTTACAGACGATACAAGATACGTGCAAGGGGACCTGACGATTATGCCATGATCCGCGAGATCATCAAAAGAAGGTACTCAAAGGATGAGACAAAAGCAGACCTTATAGTAGTAGATGGTGGTCGTGGACAATTAAATTTAACATTAAGGGTTCTTGAATCATTAAATGTTAAGATACCAGTCATAGGGATCGCGAAAAGGGATGAGAAAATATACACAGCTTCTTCCATGAACCCGATAAAACTACCAAAGGATTCAAGGGCTCTGCACCTCATACAACATGTCAGGGATGAAGCCCACAGGTTCGCCATCGAATACCATCGCAAACTCAGAAATAAGAATTTTAAGGCTTCTCAACTCGATAAAATAAGAGGAGTAGGACCCAAGAGGAAAATAAGCCTACTAAGACATTTCAAGGGCATGGAGGGTATTAAAGGTGCGAGCATAGAAGAATTAAGCCAAGTAGATGGGATAAACAGGAAGCTCGCGGAGAAAATCCACAAACACCTCCACAAACCCCAGGGGGGGCATAATTGACATCACTCATAGCAGTGAAAAAATGCACGTCCTATAGTCTCCCAAAAGTTCAATGGGCCATCCAAGAGTGTATCAAGAATATAAACGGATTTGAAGAGTTAGAAAAAGGCGACCACGTACTCCTTAAACCAAACCTTCTAATGAGCGCATCACCAGATGAGGGGATAACAACCCACCCGGCAGTTGTAGAAGCCATAGCAAGAATACTACTCGAAAAAAATGTAAAAGTTATGATAGGAGACAGCCCAGGAAGCCCCTACACCCACTTGGAAAACCTATGGGAAAAAACTGGGATGAAAACCATAAGCAAAAAACTGGGAGTCAGATTATTAAATTTTGAATCAACAGGGTCATACATTAAAAAGTTCAAATCAGAGGAATATCCCATAGCAAAACCCATACTAGAATGCGATTTCATTGTGAACATTCCGAAGATAAAAACCCATAATCTAACAATATTAACATGCGCAGTGAAGAATATGTATGGAGCTATCCCAGGAGCCAGAAAAACAGACTACCATAGAAGATACCCAAGCCCGTCAGAATTCAGTGAAAAAATAGTTGACATATATGAACTCACACAACCAAACCTAACAATTGTAGATGGTATAATCGGAATGGAAGGCAACGGCCCTTCAGGAGGCAATCCAAGAAAACTTGGGATTATATTAGCATCAAATGATACAGTAGCATTAGACGTTTACATCTCCCACATCCTTGGAATGGACCCATATATGATCCCATCTAATAGGATCGCGATAGAGAGAGGTCTTGGCAAAGGCTTAGTTGACATCGAAATTATAGGGGATGAACCCCCATTAATAGACGATTTCAAATGGCCCTCAAACATTTACCATGCACTTGAATTTTTACCCACAAGCTTAGCCAGGACACTTTTAAGGTTTTGGTGGTCGAGGCCAGCGATTGATGATAGGCGTTGCGAAAATTGTGGAGTATGTGTAGAGGCGTGCCCCACAGGCGCCCTTGAAGATGGTATCCTGTCCCCAGTATTTGATTATGAAAAGTGTGTGAATTGCCTATGCTGTATGGAAGTGTGCCCACATCATGCATTTTTCCATGAGAAAAGCTTCCTTTACAGGTTGACTTCACGCTTATCCAACAAAAGATAAAAAAATAGGGGGTTGATCATATTGGAAATGTTTTCAGATGAAATAAACATAAAGACTTCAAAGAGGATGGAGCTCGTGAACATAACCAATAAGGTGAAAGATGTTGTGAAATCTTCAAATATCAGCGATGGTATCGTCAACGTATTCACAAGACACACTACCTCTGCCATTTTCATAAACGAGAACGAATCAAGACTCCTCGGAGACTTTGAAAAGGTCATTGAAAAATTGATCCCTATGGGCGGTTCATATGGACATAATGCCATTGACAATAATGCAGATTCTCATTTAAGGGCGATGATCATAGGTGGTAGTCAGAGCATACCCTTAGTTGGTGGTTCATTAGATCTTGGAACCTGGCAGAGCATATTCTTTGTCGAATTTGACGGTCCAAGAAGGCGCAGAGTCAGGGTCACGGTAATTGGCAGATAAATCCTATGCACGATTTTATCTGCTGGAGAACTTTATTTCAAAGGCAACAACAGGATACTCTAATCTGAAATTAGTTATAACCTCTGGGTGCAGTTCCCCAAAGAATCCCGTTAACCCATTACCTTTTAATTTTGCGCATCTACCTTTTATGAAAGAAGGATGATACAATGGTTCTATTTGGAATTTGTATCCAAGGTTTTTTATTATACTTGCTACTGTGGATTTTATCTCGGTAAAGTTGGCATTTGAATGTATTATAGCACCTGCAAGTTTCTTAACTAGGCGAGTGTTCGTCTCCTGGCTCTTGTCAATGTATACTACATCACCTATCTCGAATATCCTCTGGGGCAGATCTTCGTGCCTGTTAGCCTCTAGGAATTCTAGCAGTCCATTAAGTAGGCTTTTTCGTATCATTGTCCTATCAGTGGATATTGGCTGGGCAACTTGCACTCTCTCATCATTTTCAAGTCTCATTTTCCTGTAATGGTTTTCTTCATTGGTTAACATTAAACTCATGATTTCCTGGAAGCCGAGGCCTATCATGATCTCTCTTATAGGCTTGTCAATGGCGTGCCATGGGTCTTCCTCTCCTATGGTTGGGATTGCTGGGATTTCGGGTTTAATATTATTGAAGCAGTACTGTATCGCAACATTTTCGATGATGTCAACTTCATGGAGTATATCAACTCTGTAGGCTGGGATTTTAACTTTGATTTCATCCTCTGATATGATCTCTGCGTCCATCCTGGCCTTTTCTAGAAGATCTATTATAGTTTTTGGGCCGAGTTTTATCCCTATTATCTTTGTAACATTTGAAACTTTCAAGTTTTTTGTTTTTGGTGTTAGGTTTGGTGTTATGAATTCTTTTTCTGGGCGGATTATTTTGAGGTTTGCTATTTTACCATTGGATTCTGCGAAGGATGTGCAGATTATATTCAATGTTTGCATTACGGCACGCTCATCGGTTCCTGTGACGTCTATTAGGATGTTCCTGGTATCTTCTGTGAGTTTTGTAAGCTCTCCATTGATTATAGGAGGCATTGAGAGGACGTTCTCGTCCTTGTCAACGATGAGGGGATAACGATCAAATTGTTCCAGAAGGTGGGCGTATTCCACGCCCTTTGGATGCTCTCTAAGTATCTGGGCGGGTGTCATTTCATGGTCACAGTCAAGTGGAATGAACTTTACCCCATCTGGTTTAACGGCCTTATAGGTGAATGGGGCTTCCACCACGTCAAGGTTATGTATACCAATGGCCACTTTTTTCCTATCTCTCCCTATAACCCAATGTAGATCCTCTTGGAACTCCATAACCTGCTTCAACTTTTTATCATTAAAATTAACATTTTTGATGATGCCCATCCCAATATGGGGTCTTATCTTTGTCACGCTCATGTCTACATAAACTTTCATCCCAGAATTTTCAACATTGTAGGATGGCAAGCCCTTCTCAAGGCCTAGGAAACCTTTAAGACTTCTCGCAACACCTTCCACTGAAAGCTGATCTGGCCTGTTGGGGAAAAATTCCACCTTTACACTTTCTTCATCAAATTCTTCAATGTCACTGCCCATCAT
>LDZQ01001562.1_pt1 | contig 14132 bp, 8 predicted proteins | sample 615361 | NCBI WGS metagenome assembly LDZQ01 (sample SAMN03408297, study PRJNA278302) | terrestrial metagenome | isolation source: oil reservoir sample I2 | place: USA: Alaska, North Slope, Ivishak formation | collected 2013 | reverse complement strand
TATCATTATTTTTTCCCATTTCCTTTATCAGTTCCCTTATTAACCTACTAAGACTGAATTTTTCTTTCTTGCAACCCTTTAAGTCACCAAGGCATTCTTTGTCTGTCTTAAAAAATACGTTTTTACTTCCAGGATACAGCACCACAGCAAACTTAGCTCCCAAAGCGTCTCTGTAAGTATGCATCTTATAAATGTCCTCCAGCTTCGCCCAAGTCTTGTAGCTCCCGGTTTTTTCAGCAATCTCACTTTCTTCATCGAATTCCTTTCTTCTATTTTCATCCACCACGTCGAGTTTGAACTTTGCGTCAAAGACCCCAACGAGCTCCGTATCTCTGTTGCCAGGATTTCCCGTGAAGAGTGAGAAGTCTGGCCTCAGCGTCACGGAATAGCTCCATTTCTTAGGGGCGAGTCGCTTGTTATAGTACAAACGCCAGCCGTTGTCAAACTCAGCGTAAACGTCTCCGCTTTCAGAGAGCTCCCCCGCTGGCGTTACGTGAATTTTAAGCCTCTTATTCTCAAGTATATCCCCAAGCTCTTCAACCAGCTTAAAAAAGCACCAGTACTCGTAGAGCTTAGCGATGTCTTTGTTGGCTATTGCTCTCTTCATTTCACCGAAAAAGGGCGAGTAAGCTTTAAACTCCCACCAGAGCTGAAGTAAATCCCTGTACCCCTCACGTTTAAGGAGCACCTGAGATGTGGATGGGAAGATTACCATTTCACTAACGTCATCAAAGATGTCACTTACAGCGTAGTATTCCAGATCGCCAAGAACTATTTTCAGCTTGGAGGTTGCTTCTTGTTTTTGATCCTTTGTTAAGTATGAAGATGTCATAATGGCATTGAGAGTTTTCTCGCCCCATGCTATCAGCTCGTTGAGGAAGTGCTTAACAAACCTGTTTTCATGGGTATCAAAGCTTTCGTACTTAATTTCTTGAGCGACTTTGGTAGGGACATAACCGCTTAGGGATTCTGCAACTGCAAAAGATAGTCCTTTTGCCTTTGTTAGGTATTCAGGATGAGTAATGATTGAAATGACAGTATCTTCATTGACTTCACTTACTTCCCAGAAGTTTAGCCACTCTTGTTTCTCAACGAGCTTTCTGTGAGGGCATTTTATGATGTCCTCGTAAGCTGAGATTATTCTCTCCCTGTTGTTTACGAGAAAGTGATACACAAAGAGCTCACTTATAGGTTCTTCAGATTCCTCAATTCCAAAGCCTGTGGGAGCGGTAATCGAGAATGGGAGCAAAATTGATTTTTCGCTTATGTATTTGACGAGCGCATTGTAGAGTTTTTCATGCTTTTGTACAAGCTTTTCTGCATTCTCCAGGCTAACGTTGTAAATTTTCCCCACTTTCTCTGAAAGCACTTCAAAATCCTTAAACCGTAGAGAAACTTCCTTCCCATTTTCTAAAATTTCGATATTGGTCTTTCCGATGTAGTTTTTGAACTGAAAAGTCGCTATGTAGGTATTTTCGTTGATTTCCTCAGCCTTAGTCGTTTCCTTTTCATTCCCAATCCTTATGCTGAATTCTCGCTTCCCAATAACCCTATATTCCTGCCACTCAAAAAGGTATACTGTATCGTTTACTACACCTATTTTGCCTTTTAGCCGGTATTTTCCATCTTCATCAAGTAGTATTATTTTTAAAAGAACATCTCTTGTTTCACTCTTTTCCATCCTATGTATTCCCCCAACAAGTTACCCTCATTTAAAAATAGCACAAACTTCAACTTATCTTTTTCGGTTTTCTAGGGCTTTCCACTCCTAATCAGCATTGAGTAGTACTTCGGAGAGAGTCAACTCTTCCTGCTGAAATTGAGAAATATGCAGTTGCTACATTAAATTTGAGAAAACACAGAAAGTATTCGCAAGTGACAAAGTTCATTTATAGGAAAACTTCTTGCGATAATTATTTTAAAAAAGGTTTGCTCTGGAGCCCTGGATTTGGTAGCCCCGCGGGGATTCGAACCCCGGTCGCGGGATCCAAAGCCTCTCGGAAAAGCCTTTATTCGCCGAATGAAGCTCTTACAATGCCTTTTTCAGAAGAAACCTCAACAACGCCCCAATCAGCATTTCCAGCAATCGGATACGTTTTTCATAGCAGTGGTAAGCAGCAGCAATACCGAAGACATCTTCAAGTTCAAGATCCAAACCAGTATTATGTCATAACTGAAGGAGACATAGACAGGCTCTTCTTAGAGTTCGAAACCAAAGGTGTTACCCACGCTCACAAGAGGAGCGTTGAGTACATAATCTCAATGTTTCTAAAGGATGCTACCAGAGAGCACCAAGGAAAGTACCTTTTCACGATGAAAGACCTAAAGGAGTATCTTGGGATCATCAGGAGGGAATACTCAGTATCATTTTATCGCAAAAACGTCACTTATCTCAAAAAGCTCTTCAGGATTGCCGGGATTGATCTGGCAGAATCCCTCAAAGCACCATCAGAAATCAACGTGGACTTAACCATAGTGACAATTGAAGACATCAAGAACCTGATCCAACTGATCGATTCCCTCCACCTAAGCTGGCATTTTGAAGATTGGAAGAAAGACCAATTCGTCACAGCAATGCTTCTAATGGCAGTTACAGGAATGAGGGTAAGTGAACTCGCTAGAATCCCCCTGAAAGACATAGATCTAAAAAATCGGAGGATTTACTTAACCACTCAACAAACAAAAACAAAACAGGCCAGAGTTGTGTTCTTTACAGAGGAGTTACAAGAGTTGTTGGATGATTACATCCAAACTTACAGGCCAAATCTCCATGAACCTCTAGCAACGCTTCCCCAGCTCCAGCGGCCCTTCCGAAGAAAAAGCCCTCTAAGAAACCAGAAACTTCGTCCCAAACACATGCGGAAGTTCTTTGCGCAGGAATGGGATAGGAGGAACGGCAATGCAACAATTAAAAAGCTCCTAATGGGACATTCTATCAGATACGATATCAACGCCCTTCATTATTCTCACCATACGATAGATGAGCTGCAGGATACGTATGATAGGATTTTTGGAAATTTGAGATTTATTTCTCTTTGATTTATTCGGCTTATTTGTTTAAATGTGGTTATTATTATTAATTAAATTGTGCTTTATTAGTAACTCTTAAAAAGATTGACGCTATCACTTGTACTGTTGGAATACAGGGGGTAACAAAATGGGGATAAGATCAGAACTTGTTGCTGATCTTATTGCTGAACTTCTCGGTCCGCGATACGGTATTGAAGAGGAGCTCCCCGAAACAAGAAAACCCCTTACTGAATATGTCACAGGAATTCTTTCTCCAAAGATGATTCCTCCGGAGACCGTACTTGAATATGAAACCGCCGAAGGGGTTGCTGGAAGTGAAGAGGTGACTTCAGGATTTGAGGATGAGGAGGAGGATGGGGACGTTGGCTTGAATTTCAATCCGGTTCTTGACCCCCGCACTCTCCCACGATCCTTTGGTCTATCATTCATCATCAGACCTAAGACAGGAAAAACACCAAAACTCGGAATTTGTGTTACTTGGGCAAGATACTTCTGGGACGGGGACAAGAAAGTATGGAAGAGAAAACCCCGAGCATACTTCTTGGAGATACCGCTTAAACCATGTAATGCGAGGAGAAAATGTTCTGAGGAGTATTGTATTCCGGATCCTGAGAAGAAAGAGGTAGCCCAAGTACTGGGTACCGCAGAAACCGAACTTCTTCTGAAAGTTATCACACGGAGAAAAGAAGACCTTCTTCATGTCTCTATCTTTGTTGTGAATGGAATAAAGAAATCCGCCAAAGATGAAACAGTGTCGTTGCACATCTTTCAGCCCCAGCTACGTGTTAGGGTATTCAATGCATCTGTAGTTCCCACAACATTTGGGGAAAACACCGATGAGATCGATTTTATCTACAGGGAAAACAGAGCTTATGCTAAGGGGCACATGGCTTCAGCTGTATGGTGCATAGAATCCCCTGAAAACTGTACAGACCCTGAACTGAGGTATTCGGATGATGTGCCACAAAGACCTCCCTTTAAATGGGCAGACTACAACACTGCATTACAGATCTGTAAGGAACTTGCCAGAAAAAAAGGAGAGAAAAATCCCGAGGAAATTGCGAGAAGTCTGGTATCAATGTTCGTTCCTCCCTCCCCCCAAGACAAGAAAGCGTGGAGGAATTTTAATCTGATCAGGTCTGAATTCATTCCAGTTTATGCTCTTTCGTCTCCCGAATTTGGGTGGAAAAAGGAATTTGGAGATGAGCCCGTGCTAGCTGCTGAAGATCTTGCTGAAAAATGGGATCCCAACGAGCTTTATGAGGCACTGATTCCACTTTACAGGGGATATTTAAAATGGTTCAAAACACAGGTCAGGGAATATCTCGATCTCCAAGATGATCGGGAAAAGGAAATCGGACTTCGCATTCTGCGGGAAATTGCAAAAACAATAGGTAGGATACGGCGCGGAATACGGATACTGGAAAAAAACGAAAATGCACGTCTTGCTTTCTGTTTTGCAAACAAGGCAATGGCCCTTCAATTTAGATGGCAGCGCAGAGAAGAGGAAGATGAAAACTTGAAAAAATTAATATGGAGACCATATCAGCTTGCATTTCTCCTCATGAACATTGAGTCAATAGTAAATACCGAGTCTCCCGACAGAGAGATATGTGATCTCCTCTGGATTCCAACAGGTGGAGGAAAAACCGAGGCATATCTGGCCCTTGTTGCATTTACCCTTGCATACCGTCGCAGAAGGGCTCTCTCTCGGATAGGGAAAAGAAATGTCGACTCAAGCGGGGCTGGAACCGGTGTCATCTCCAGATACACACTCCGGTTGCTGACCATTCAGCAATTCAGGCGTGCCCTTGCTATGATAACTGCCTGTGAATATCTCAGGACGTATGGGTTAAAAGAAGGGAAACCGCCGGGATGGAGGCCAGAGAAATATCCCAACAAAGATGAGCCCTTCCTGTGGGGTGGTTCCAGATTTTCGATAGGACTCTGGGTTGGAGGAGGGCTAACACCCAATGCTCTCAGTGATGCATGGCCAAAGGGCTCTGACGGCAAAAAGAAGCGTATTTTGGGAGCTCTATCCATCCTAAAGGGGGATCTGAACGGAGAAAAACAGGGTGAACCCGCTCAGATTCTCAGATGTCCTGTATGTGGTAGCCTTCTTGCAATCCCCGAGGATGGAATAGATGCAAGAGAATCGGAGTCGATTCATCTAACGGTGAAGTCCTCCAGTTCTCGGGAGGAAATTGAGAATGCATTCCAGTCATTCCTAGGGGGAGAAATCGGGAATACAGGAATAATGCTCCTTGACGTTAAAGTTCATGAACTGCCCTCAGCAGGATTTTTCGTGATAACCCTCAAATTCAGGAGTGATGCCCCCGTTACAAGTGAAAAGTTCGATGATGCTTGGGAACACCTTTCAGATAAACTCCATGATGCAGGAGTTAACATAATCCTCAGAGCTGCAAGACCTTCCAGACCGGGATATTTCCTCATTTCAAGAGCCCGTCACCCGAAGGATAATGAAAAATACCATGATTTTGAAATTTATTGTCCAAATCCCGAGTGTCATCTCAATCAGGGCTTATGGGTGGAAGGATACCCAAAGGGCAGTTATGCCTCTATTGATATCCGGATTGGTAAAAAACAGGTTCTCCTCTACATTCCTGGCAATCTTGAATTTAGAGCAGTTCCAGATTTTGCAAGAGCAAACCACATGGAAAATATTCGAGTGAGTTCCGATGAATCAAAGGTTCTTTCATACCGCATTCCAATTCCTGCCCTCACCGTTGATGAGCAACTGTACAGAATGCCTCCATCCTTTCTGATAGCCACAGTGGATAAATTCGCCCAGCTTTCGTTTAAGCCTGAATGCTCCGGATTTTTTGGTAATATCAATGCCTTCAGCGCAAATATTAGTGATTTTGGATATGGAAGAAGCGACACCATAACCGGAAAAGGCCGGATTCCAGTACCTCCTTTTGATCCACCCGATTTGATTTTACAGGATGAGCTTCATCTGATATCGGGTCCTCTTGGAAGCATGGTTGGGATTTATGAGATAGCTGTTGACTATCTCGGAGGACGTAGGGCAAAGTATGTAGCATCAACTGCCACTGTTAAGGGAGCAGAAGAACATGTTGGGACATTATTTACACGGAAGCTTTCAATGTTTCCTCCACTCGGAATTTCACCGGGAGACAGGTTTTTTGTTAGGACGTATCCGGTGCATCCTGCTGATGAAACCAAACCCGGACGTCTTTATGTGGGAGTACTCGCCCCCGGGAGGGGTCCACATACACCTCTGATAAGAATCTGGGCCCGCCTTCTTCAGAGCGTTTACGAACTTGGAGAGAAATACCCCGATGATCTGGATTTCTTCTGGACTCTGGTGGGATATTTCAATTCAATTCGGGAACTGGCAGGTGCGCTCAGTTTGTATCGTCAGGATATTCCTGAACGTATCCGGGATCTTCAGGAAGACGAAAAATGTCGCAGGGATATTTTCAAAGAAAATCCCATTGAACTTTCAAGCAGACTTGACTCAACGATTCTTCCATCCCTGCTCAAAAAACTAGAAAAACCTTACTCGGCTGACGCAATATTCACGACGAGCATGTTCGGAACGGGTGTTGATATTGGACGATTGTCCCTTATGGTGGTTAATGGACAGCCAAAAACAACCACATCATACATTCAGGCAACCGGACGTGTTGGACGAAAACGGGCAGGCCTTGTTGTCACATTTTACAGAGCAACCCGCCCGAGAGACCTCAGCCACTATGAATTCTTCATTGGATACCACAGGGCACTTGATAGATATGTTGAACCTTCGACGGTTTCTCCGCTGTCTCTTGGTACAATAGAGCGTGCTATGGGTCCGGTTATTGTTGGAATTCTAAGAAATCACCCGGCACCGCAGGTGCCTTGGTGGAAAAAAGAGACCGCCCATGAGATGGCAGATGCCCGTTTCACCGCAAGGGAAGTTAAAGAGATTCCAAGAATCTTTGTTGAGCGTCTTGCAAGTTTTCCCGAGTCGAGAAAGTTTTTGAACGAAAATGAGCTTGCCAAAATTGTTAATTTCAAACTTGATACGTGGAGTGGAATTGCAAAGAAGGAGGGTGCAAAACTTGAATACCACGAATATTTTACTGCAACAAAACCCGTAGTACTTGGTACACCTGCCCACGAATACAAAAACCTCTCCGTTGTCTATCCAAATGCCCCGACTTCATTAAGGGATATTGAAGAAACCGTAGCGTTCCAAGTTACAAGATTCGGGAGATGATTGTAATGGTGAAGGTGCAGCATATTAGAAAATCCCAGTTCATAACAACTTTTGGACCCGGCTCAATAATTGAAACAACCGAAGGGCCCAGAGTGATACTCCGGCCAGATATTGGACTTTTTAATGAGCATAATAGGGAAACCCTCGGTATTTCTCCCAAGAAACTTGAGATATCTCACGATCGCATGTCACAAGGCTATCTCAGAGGGGCCAGAGTTTTTGAACTTCCATCAAATGCTGAACTTGAAGTTCCCCAGAACTATGTAATTTACCGGACACGGCCATTTCCCGAATGGTCACTCTGCCCCAAACACGGCATCCTCTATCATCAGAGTTACGGCTGTCCAAAATGCAGGGAGGAACTGAATAGAGAACTTAAAAATAAGGGATACTCTGATGAAGAACGAGAACGGGAAATTAAATGGAGGCTTAGAGAACAGGGCAGAAAACAGGCAATCCGTTTTATTCTTGCATGTCCAAAGGGCCATATGGGGGATATTTCCTGGCCATATGAGGTCCACAAAAATTCCTCAAAACCCTGCAACCACAATAACAGCTGGTTTGAATGGATCCGCAAGGGACCATCCCTCTCCGATGTGGTCATCAGGTGCCCCGAGTGCAAAGCTAGTGTTACTCTCAAAGAAATTTACCAACGTCCTCATTCATGTCCAAGCACATATCTCGAAAGAAATGAAAAACCGGGAGAAACAAAAAAATGTGAAGAAAAAGCCTATGTCATTCAGAGACAGGCATCCAATCTTTATGTGCCCGAGATTGTTACACTCTTTACAGTCCCCCCACGGGCAACAACCCTTCACAAGATCTTGGAAAGGGATCATATTAAGGGTGCTCTGAGGGTCTTAGTGGATCCCGATGGCACAGCTCTTGAGGACAGAGAAGGTTTTCTGAAGAGACTGGAAAGGGTACTCACCACTGCGGAGCTTACAGAACTTGAGTCTTACGACTGGGACGATGTGAGACAAATAATTCTGGATATCATTAATGATTCAAGAGAAATACCCACCACTCCCTATGAACTCTTCAAGGAAGAATTTGAATCATTCATTATGGCTTCTGAGAAGGGATTCCCCCCAGTAAAGTCCAATATCAAAAAAGACAAAGTTCTGTTTTACGTGAACCGGAATAACGTCAGAACAGTTTATGATGAAAATGGGGTTGGATTCAGGGTTACCCCCATTGAGAAGCTTCACACTGTAATGGTTCTTAAGGGATACAGAAGATTTGTGGGAAAACCGGGTGACTCTGACGATTCTTTGCTTGAAGCAGACCTTGTTTCCGTTGGTTTCAAGGAGGGGGACACCGAATGGTATCCCGGCGTGCAGCTTTTTGGAGAGGGGGTTTTTATTACCTTCAGGGATCCCCAGCAATTGTGGGAGTATGCCAGAAGAAAATCCAAGGAACACTATGACAGGTGGTTTTCAGCGTTTACGGCAAAAGGAAGAGGGTACCCCGATCACCTGTTTAAAGACCCGTCAACAAAATTTGAACTTCATCCAGCCTTTGTATTCTGGCACACACTTTCCCACATGCTGATCAGAGCCATATCTGTTGACTCGGGATATTCAGCAGCGTCAATAAGGGAGAGAGTCTATGTAAAAATTGATGATCCCAACCACCCGGAGGGCGGGGTAATTCTTTACACTGCCCAGCCAAATGCAGATGGCACTCTGGGTGGATTGATCTCGCTGGTACGGAAATTCGAGAAAATACTGAATAGAGCGTACGACTTTCTTTATTCATGTTCAAACGATCCCCTCTGTATTGAACAGGAGTTTAGATTTACCTTGGATGCGCCCACAATGGTAAATGGTGCTGCATGTTACGCATGCACCTTGATCTCGGAGACATCGTGCGAACACAGAAATATGTGGCTTGACCGGCATGTTCCTGTGGAATGGATGGAGGGACTGGAATAATGGATACCCAAAAGATTACCACTGCCAGAATACTCACCATCGGGAATCGTCTAAAGAAAAAAGAATTCAGGAATATCGACACCGTGGTGTATGAGCTTCTTGAAAATGCCATGGAACAAATTCATCTCGTGAGCTACGTAATCACAGATGGAGCAATGTGGCTTGTTGATTTAATTGAAAAAAACCTGCAAAAAGGGAGATCGGTAAAATTCATTGTAAATGAACTGGATCCATCAAAAAGAATAACGGATCGACTGTACAGCATGAGTCTCAAGTATCGAGATTTTGACCTTGTTGAATTCAGCAAGAGATACCCTGGAGAAACAATTCATGCAAAAGCAATTGTGGTTGACCGCAGGAAAGCAATTATTGGATCAATGAATTTTACTTGGGGGGGAATGGTGGGGAATCACGAAATTGGAGTGCTAATCGAAGGTCCTGATGTTGAGGATCTTGCCTATGTGCTTGACCTGATATGATTTAAAAAGCCCCCGCAAGAATCTGGACAGAGGGAGTATGCAATGAAATCAAAATACACTTTCATGGATCTATTCGGTGCACCTGGGGGATTCTCTCTTGGCATGGTGCTGGCAGGATTAGTGCCCAAAGCAGCCGTTGACATTGACCCTCACGGAATAAAAACGTACAACTACAACTTCAGGGAAGCAATGGGATTTGATACCATTGGCCTGAAAGAAGACCTTAGAAAGCTGCCCCCTGAAGTTATTTCTAATGTGTCAGGAGTTCAAAAAGGGGATATTGATGTGATGGTGGGAGGGCCTCCCTGCCAAGGCTTTTCCGTGGCCGGTCGTGTGAAAATAGCAAATCTTGCAAGAAACGGAAAAAAGAAAGATGTGAAAAACCATCATCCCCGATTTATTGATGATCCTCGAAATGTGCTCTATCGAGAATTCATCCGTATGGTCGACTATTTCCAGCCCAAGATTGTCATAATGGAAAATGTACCCGGAATGATGAGTCACAGGGATGGGGAGACGGTAAGAGAAATAGTTGATGATTTCAGAAGGATTGGATACATAATTCCGGGATGGGAAACAGGAAACAATCCAAGGATACTCAATGCTGCCGATTTTGGAGTACCCCAGACAAGAAGACGTATTTTCTTTGTTGGAATACACCGGGATGAAGAATCACTTGTTGAGGAATTCCGATGGCCATTCCCCACACATAAAGATTCCCAGCAATCCAAGAAAAATCTGGTTGATTACCTTTTCAAAGGACTTCTTCCCAAATATCCATATGTAACTGTTGGACAGGCAATAGGGGATCTTCCCGAACCGGTAGTCGCAAATAGGGCTGGCATAGAAGATTATCCCATGTTCCATGTTATTCATCCCTTTTCCAGATATCAAGAATGGGCCCGGAAAAAAACCCCCTTCTGGGACGGAATGGTTCATAATCATATTTCCCGTTCTCACACCGAACGGGATAAATTGACATTTGAACACATGAAAGAAGGCGATTCTTGGAAAGATCTTCCCCAGCACATAAAAGCTCTTTATGGGTATCGTGACGACATCTTCAGGGATAAATTCAAAAAACTCATATGGAACCGCCCATCATGGACAATAACAGCCCATCTCCAGAAGGACGGGTACCGGTACATACATCCAGTTAAACCAAGAACTCTAACACCCCGGGAGGCAGCAAGGCTCCAGAGTTTTCCGGACTGGTTTATCTTTAAAGGCCCTAGAACCGCACAGTACCGGCAGATAGGAAACGCTGTCCCCCCACTTCTCGCGGCTGCACTTGGCTTAGCAATAATTGCAACTTTTGAAGGATGGGAGGTGAAAAAACTTTGGAAACGCCAAGTAAAAATACTGAGCTGATTGATTTCTTTGTCAATTCTCTGCTATCTTGGTATTATCAGAACGGACGGAGCTTTCCGTGGCGTGAAACAAAAGATCCCTATCAGATACTTGTTGCTGAACTCATGCTCCAGCGCACCAAGGCCTCTCAGGTGGTGCCTGTTTATCTTGAATTCATAAAAGAATTCCCGGATGTATTCTCACTCTCAAGAGCTTCTCCAGAGAGAATCAGAGATTATTTTTCAAGACTTGGACTGGAATGGAGAGCGGAAAAAGTTCTGACTCTGGCAAAAATTCTTGTCGAGAAATACGGGGGCAGAATTCCCTGCGATAAAGAGAAACTGTTATCCCTTCCGGGTGTTGGAGAGTACATTTCTGCTGCTGTCCTGAGCTTTGCATGTAACGTACCTGTTGCAGTGGTTGATTCGAATGTTGTGAGAATTCTCAGTCGCTATTTTGGGATAACCCCCAGAGGGGAAGGGAGACGTGATAAAAAAATACTCGAACTCGCTTCAAAGATTCTACCGGAGCAATTTCATAGAGAATACAATTTTGCAATAATAGACCTTGCTGCTCTTGTATGTACTCCCAGAAAACCAAAATGCGAAATGTGTCCATTACGTGAAAAATGTTCGTGGGTACAGAAGAATAAGAAGGATTGAATGAGGTAATGGAATAAAAGCACACCAAAACAGGAAGAGTCTAGACCCTTACTATTCTACTATTCAATATTCTTAGCATACCAATTCCTTGTTTTTACCCTTTGTTTATGAGCTTTGGAGTCATAAAAAGTTAATTTGAGATACCAAGCCCGATTATGGCATTACTAGTTAAATGAATCCTGGATTGAACCCAGCTATCGTGTTGTATGGCATGTTTTTGAGTGGCTTCTTCAAAAATCAAGCCCTCGTTGCAATCAGTTTTAAACAATAACCCAAAAACCCACGATATTCCTCTTGTACGAGCTTACTTTGCAAAATAATACGCCCTAATGAGTTTGGTTCTCATCTTATCTCCGAGTCTATGTCTGTTCACTCTTAGATACTCCTCAATTTCATTCTTTGATAGCGCACTCGCAATCAGGTACTCATCAACTTGCTCTCTAATGTAATACCAGATCGTTGTGTAACTAACCAACTGGAGTAACCTGGGGAAGGCCTGTTCTAGCCTATTCTCCCGCTCATGCCTGTTTTTTGACGTAAACCACATCCTAACCAGATTTTGTTTAAATTCCCACTCAATATTCCTCTCTTCAATGTAAGAGCCTGGAGTGAGCCCTGAAATCTCCAGATAAGCATGAAATACAGACTTTCCAGATCCATGCTTGTTTGGCCGATAAATTTTCCTCCTTTTTTCAGGCTTTTGGTTGGAAAATTGACTTTCGATCGCCATTTCAATTGCTCGCCGGACTGCTGGGATAAGTTTGGAACGTCTCCTCCGGTAAATTTCACTCAACTGCTCTTTTGTTATGATGTTCGTTTCAATAAGTTTTTCAATATCGGCAACTTCCGTTTTGTGAAGAAGAGAGACAAAAGCGTACTTGCTTCGGGGAACAGGACTATTACACCATCTCAGGAACTCCTCTACGGTATGGTCGCCATTGATAAATCTAACAAGATTCTCTAACTCCCGAGAATTATCCAGAGGATTTTTTGAATCCCTAAACTCTAATATTTTCGTTCTTTTGCAGAAAAATCTGTAAAACTCTTCCAGTTCATTAACAAGTAGTTTCACCCGCTCATTCCAATTTAAAGACGGTGTAAGATAGTACTTGAGAACTAGTGGAATTAAGGTTCGCTCTGCCCGGTAGATCTCATCAGGCGTTACATCCCACAATGGCTTGTCGAATAGGTACGCAGCATAGTACCTGCTAAGAGAAGGCTTGCCAGTTCTAATTTTATTCAAATGCTGTTTAACGCGCCGCTTTTCAATCAAATACGTTATTTTTTGCAGCACCTCAAGCCCCTATTGATTTGGGGTATTATCAAAATTAAATCCAGTTTTTAGATTTGGCTAGGAATATTAACTCTTAGGCTGTAAGCAATTTTGGTTTGAAAAATAATTGTCAATAGGTATGTTTATTTTTGATTCTGTTAATATTGACAATGAGGGTGGCACATTGGTTCCTCAAACCATTCAAATTCCAAAACAGGGCCCTGGAAGACCAAAAACCCGAAACACGACCCCTGTGACCCTGAACTTAGACATTAAAGTCGCGGAATACCTTGCAGAGATGGCTCTCCAATACGGGCTACATCGAAACCACATCATTGAAACATTAATTCTCTCAGCGAGGAATGATAGCTACCCTCTACAGGTGAAAGAGGAAAATGAGAGGCTTAAGGAGAGGATAAAACAGCTGGAATCGGAGCTTATGGAGTTAAAAGAAAAGTGTGGGGGGGATCCATATTCTAGAAAGATTAGGGTGCTTAAAGAGAGAATACATAGGATACTCGATGAGTATGGTGAAATTAGGGTCTTTGAATTAGTGATGAAAGTATTCAATGTTCCAAAGGGAGAGCGGTTGCATAGCAAGGTGGAAGAATTCATCGATGGATACTTCATTGAAACTGATGGTAAAAAGCTCGTCAGTAACGACCTTGAGCTTGTGGTCATTAAAAACAAAAACTGGCAAAGCTGGCTGGATAGTCACAAAACTCCAAGACTCTTGAAATTTTTATTTCTTTATTTATTTTTTACTTTTGTTTGTTGTTTCTTACAGAGCGTAACTTTCTGGGTGCTTTGTGATAATCCACTTTTCTTTTTACTACTTGACAAATAAATATTTAAATAAATAAAAAATCGCTTCAGAATAGAGTTCTGTTCTAAGACAGCGCATCCAACATAAATACAAGAGTTTGAGCAGTCTTAATTTTGTCATTTTTATTTACACATGAAAATTTGTTCTTCTACTATTTAAACATACCTGTTCTGGGTTTTGTAAATCGATACTGTTAGGATAAGCAGTGGGGTGTCAGGTTTAAGTTACTGGCAATACTTCAGAAAAAGAAGGGGGAACATGAAGTCTGAAACCATTATTTACTGGGTGGTTTCAGCCTTAAAACCCTTTCGTCGCAACAAAATCCCACC
>LDZQ01001170.1_pt1 | contig 14219 bp, 12 predicted proteins | sample 615361 | NCBI WGS metagenome assembly LDZQ01 (sample SAMN03408297, study PRJNA278302) | terrestrial metagenome | isolation source: oil reservoir sample I2 | place: USA: Alaska, North Slope, Ivishak formation | collected 2013 | reverse complement strand
ACTCACGTCGGCTTTTTACAAAAGCCGGCAAAATAGCGCATTAAGGGGTGTGGCTAAGCCACACCCCATTAATCCACTCACGTGCCAGCACAGCTGTCGTCCAGCTGGCATACAGCGCATTAAGGGCTACTGCTAAGTAGCCCATTAATCCACTCACGTGCCAGCTTCGTTAAGCTGTTTGGAAGCCCTTGCGTGAGCAGGGAGGAGGTCATTCACCTTTAACTCTTTCGGCGGGAAGTCCCCTTCGTTCACGGAGGGGATGAGTGTGGAGACCGAGACCTCCGCGTCCTTCCAGACGTGGTCTGCGGAAACGGTCTCGCCGAAGGGGACCTGCGCTCTGGGTGGATGGGGATCGAGTCTGGTCGCGGAAGCAGGAAGCCCCTTCCGACAGTAGGGGTAGTTCACTAAAGTTTGGAGATGCAAAATTCAGAAATTATCTGAGTGGTGAGATAGAGAAGACCATAAAATTGTTAAAGCAAAAATCAGATGAATGATACTTTTCAACTGCCAGAATATGTGTGCATTTTACTGTAAAGCTGTATTTTCTCAACCATGATGGATTGTTATTCGTAAAAAACTGCAATCGCAGGTTTCTTTTCTTAAATTCACATGAAATCCATTTATTTCAAGCTTGAAACTATGTATCTTGAAAAATAATTGAAAAAATCTGAATTAAATAAGTTCATTTTTAAATTGATTTGATTCTAATCTTTTTTTCTCTCTCAACCTCCGAGTTCCTTCAAGATCAACTATCTTCTCATCTAATTTAATAATGACGCCATAAAGTTCCCTCGCCATTTCAAGTGAAACTTTCTCCTCCAACACATCCCTCAGAACCAGTTCTGGATCCCTCTCAAGAGGGTGCCCATATCCGCCTCCACCCGGCGTCTGAATAGAGATGATGTTACCACATTTAATTGTCCTCGATATCTTTGAGGGGAGCTCTATCACTTTCCCGTTCATGATGAGAAGGCTCTTCCCTTTTGCACCATTCATTCCTCTGTAAAGCCCCCATGGAGCATGTTTACGTCTCTCTGACTGTATTGAGAGTTCTGCTTCCTCTGCGAGAAGCTGTATATCTTTTTTAATTCCTAGTCCTCCTCTGTATTTCCCTGCTCCGCCTGTATCTGTCATTAAGGTATAACACTTGACCAAAAAAGGGTACGCAATCTCTAGAGCTTCAATGGGGGTATTCATAGTATTCGTCATGCCAGTGTGGATACCATCTATCCCGTCTTTATTCGGTCCTGCGCCCTGACCACCACCAATCGTCTCATAGTATGTATAAATTTTTCCACTTCTATGATCTCTTCCCCCTATCGAGATGTTGTTCATAGTTCCCTGAGACCCGGCGGTCACTCTTTCGGGCACGGCTTTTGCCAAAGCACCAAGCAATACATCTACTATGCGCTGTGAAGTCTCAACGTTGCCAGCTGAAACTGCTGCAGGAGCTTCCGCATTTACAACCGTGCCCTTAGGGGCAATTACTCTCAGCGGACGGTAGCATCCATCATTTGGTGGTATGGTAGGATCCGTAACACAGCGTAACACGAAGTAAACACAAGAGAGAGTGACTGCGAACACTGCATTTATGTTGCCCCTTCTCTGTTTGTCACTTCCAGAAAAGTCGACTATCATATCACTCCCATCGACGGTAATTTCAACCGAGATTTTCACAGGCTCATCCGTAGACCCGTCATCATCCATGTAGTCCGTATAACCATAGGTTCCATCGGGTATTCGCCCTATCTCGACCCTCATCCTGCGTTCGCTATAATTCATGACCTCTTCGAGGCATTCAAGGTACATGCTCAGACCGTACTTTCCGATTAGTTCATGAATACGCCGCGTACCGAGCTTATTCGCTGCAACCTGCGCTCTAAGATCTCCCTTCCTCTCCTCCGGAGTTCTGACATTTGATAATATTAATTCCATGACTGAATCGACCTGTTCATCCCCCTCAAACAACTTTATCGGAGGAATCCTAATTCCCTCTTGGAAAATATCTCTTGAGTCTCCGGGCATGCTTCCGGGAGCCTTTCCCCCCACGTCTGCATGGTGTGCTCGGCTGGCTGTCATCCCCACAAGCTCACCGTCATAAAAGACTGGAGAGATGAGAGTTATATCTGGCAGGTGTGTACCACCGAAAAACGGATCATTTACTATTATTATGTCTCCTTCTTCCAGCTTTTCTGGTGGAAAACGATCTAACGCTGCTCTAACGGAAGCCGGCATGGATCCCAGATGTACTGGTATGTGTTCTGCTTGAGCAACCATCCGTCCACTACCATCGAAAATGGCACAGCTACAATCTTCTCGTTCCTTGATATTCGGAGAGTAGGCCGTGCGTCTCAGCGTCGCTCCCATCTCCTCTGCAACCGAGGCCAATGCATTCCTCACAACTTCCAAAGTGATTGGGTCGACGCTCAAACCCTACACCCCCACCTCGATGTGGATATTACCATAGTGATCTACCCACACTCTTTGATCCGGATTTATGACGAGTGTGGATTCCATTTGCTCTACAACTGCCGGGCCGTAGAATTCATGTCCAGGTTGTAGTCTCCCACGATCGTAGACAGGACATTCTACATATCCCCCTTCTTCGCTAAAGAATGCTCTCCTTACCTCCTTCATAGCTTTTTCTACCGGATCTTGGGCCGCTGGCAACTCAGGCAGTTTGAATTTTTCATTTCGACCTAATACCACTACCCGTAGATTTACAAGCTCGGTTGGCTCGTCTGGTGCACTATGCCCGTATATCCGCTCATGTTCTCTGTGAAAGGTTTGTTCGGCTTCCTTTAAACTATCGTGGGTAAAACCGCCAGTCATTGGCACTGTGATTTCATAACTCTGTCCTAAGTATCTCATATCCAAATAACGCATAACTATACTCTTCTCGACAGGAAAACCCTCTTCCACAAGTGTCTCGATGCCTCTCTCTTCCAAGCTTGCAAAGAGCTCAGCAATTGATTCTGGTTCTGCATCACAGGTCTTCACGTGATATGTCTGTACATAGTCATGTCGAACATCCGCGGTGAGTAGCCCCATTGCAGAGAGGACGCCAGGAGCCGAGGGTACCAAGATTCTAGGGATATTGAGTTCCTCAGCTAGTTTAGAGGCGTGTAATGGCCCCGCTCCACCAAACGGAACCATGACAAAGTCTCTCGGATCATATCCTCGTTCTACGGAGACAACTCTAATCGCTCGAACCATATTGGCATTTGCAACCTCTACTATGCCGTTTGCCGCTTCCGTAATGTCCAAGCCTAGCTTTTCTGCAATGTGTTTTGATATGACTTTTTCCGAGGCTTTGACATCCAATGACATTTCACCGCCCAAGAAGTAACGAGGGTTTATGTAGCCCAGGACTGCGTTGGCATCTGTGACCGTCGGTTTTTCCCCACCTAGGCCATAGCAAGCTGGTCCCGGGTCAGCACCAGCACTTTCCGGGCCGACACGAAGCGCTCCACCTGGGTCAATCCAAGCTATGCTTCCTCCCCCTGCTCCTATCGTGTTAATATCTATTATGGGGATCTTGAGTGGATATCCTCCTATTTTACCATCTGTGGTTCTTTTAGGCTCCCCTTTGTCTACAAGCGAAACATCACAACTCGTTCCGCCCATATCTACTGTGATGAGATTTTTATATCCTACCAAATCCGCGATATAGGTCGCCCCTATGACACCTGCAGCTGGGCCAGAGAGTAGGGTATGCACACTCATCTTTCGTGCCACTTCTGAGGTCATGGTTCCACCCGTAGACTGCATCACCAAGAGATCAGCAGAGACACCCAGCCTCCGCATCCTATCGGTGAGATCTCCCAGATAACGATCCATTACAGGCATTACATATGCATTCAACACCGTAGTGGAAGTCCGTTCGTATTCCCTGTACTCTGGCAATATTTCCGATGAAAGAGATATATATACCTCCGGAAAAACTTCAGTGATAATTTCCTTAATTTTTCTCTCGTGGGTGGGATTACAATACGAGAACAGAAGGGAAACAGCTATGGACTCAACTCCCTCTTCTTTAAGTTCCTTCACTATTTTCCTCACTTCACCCTCGTCCAAAGGTTCATGGATTATTCCATCAAAAAGTATCCGTTCCGTAACTTCCTTTCTTAAGTTTCTGGGAACAAGAGGTTTCGCACGATCTACATCAAACCGATATAAGCTCGGTCGTCTTTGTCTTCCTATTTCAAGCACATCACGAAAGCCCTTTGTAGTTATAAGGGCGGTTTTTGCACCTTTGTGTTCGAGAACTGCATTAGTGGCTACAGTGGTTCCATGAGCAAAGTACGAAATCGAATTAGTTTGGATCCCAATTTTCTCGACAATTTTTCTGATTCCCTTCTCCACCCCTGTGGCAGGGTTTCGAGGTGTCGAAAGCACCTTCGTGATGTCGATCTTCCCTGTTTGCTCGTTTATTATAACGAGGTCGGTGAAGGTTCCTCCCACATCTACTCCTAACCGATACCTCGTAGTCGCCATGAGATAGCACCCTCAAGTTTGCATATCAAAGAGCTTCAGAAGTACTTTTCTGTACTCTTCCGCAATCTTAATTTCCTCTCTCGAGATGGAGATGTTGCGCCGCTGCAGCTATCGCATCGGCACTTCCATACTGCATTGTGAGAGACGAGATAAATCCAAGTTCAAGTACCTTTGGGACTCCTTTAGCATTCAGTATGCAGCTCTAAGCCCACCGAGGAAAAGATAAATTGCAGAAACAAGAATCAATGTTAGAGATCCCCACTGGTATGGGATACGTCCCTGACTCGCAATGCTTTACTGTTGTAGAAATCGCTGAGCATACCTGCCGAGGTTATATGTCTTGATTTACCTATTCTTGGACCTACGAGGTACATGAAAACTCCAGCAAGCATTGTCCAAGCAGAAGCAGCAATCCAGTAAGTTACACCAGCTGTTGCGAAAACTGCGACACTTGCGAGAAAGGCAAATGCACTATGATGGGTAGCGGCAGTTGCAAGAAATGTGACGAGAGTGCCCCCCCTTTCTGCCAAGAACATAAAAGTATTCCGCATACCTGTCGATTGGAGATACTGCATAACGCCTCGAAGTAATGTAATGCTTCAAGAATACTATGAACGTAAAGGCTCCTACCACCATTCCGAGAAGGACGAGGTAGGACAGGATTGCGATAAAACGGTGGACTGAGATGAAGTATGTTATTACTGCTGAAATCAAAAACGGCGTGATAAAACTGAGATAAAATGTCTGTAATCTGTCTTCTCATAAACGAACATGAATGTCGCATCCACGCTCCTCAAATCCATCATAAGCAGCCTCCAGAACTCCTCTTCTACAACATTCCGGTCCGTCCCGAGTACAAGCGGCGGTAAGTCATTCGCATCAAATATGCCATGCATGCTCCAAGCCAAAAGCCTTATGTTTGTCATGTACATTGGGAGGTGATGCACTACATCGCAGACATCACGGTAAGGCTCAAAAAGGGCGTCAGGGACCCCGAGGGAAGCGCAATCCAGAGGGCGCTTGTGAACCTGGGGTTTGATGTGCTGGAGGTCTCCAGCGCCAAGGAGTTCTATGTGACGCTGGAGGCAGAGGATGAGGAGGACGCTCGTCAGCAGGTCGAGGGAATGTGCACCAAGCTGCTCGCCAACCCCATCATCCACGACTACACATACGAGCTGAGGGAGCAAAGATGAAGGTGGGCGTGCTCAGGTTTGGGGGCACGAACTGCGACCTCGACGTTGCGCACGTGCTCGAGAACAGCGTGGGCGTGGACACGGAGCTCATATGGTATAAGGATGCCCATCTCTTGGACGAGTGCGATGGGCTGGTGATTCCCGGGGGGTTCTCATACGGGGACTATCTTCGGGCTGGGGCCATCGCTGCCAGAGAGTCCATCATGGAGCGGGTGCGGCAGATGGTGGACGACGGTATGCCGGTGCTGGGGATATGCAATGGCTTTCAGATACTCACCGAGGCGGGCGTGCTCGATGGGGCACTTTTGAAGAATGAGTACCCGAAGTTCCTGTGCACGTGGTGCCACCTGAGGGTGGAGGCGGTGGACAGCCCGTTCACGCTCGCCTTCAGGCAGGGGGACATCATCCGCCTTCCGATAGCCCACAAGGAGGGACGGTACTATGCAGACGAGGCAACGCTTGAGAGGCTCAACTCGAGGGGGCAGGTGGCACTGAGATACGTGGACGAGCATGGCAGGGTGAGCAATCCCAACGGCTCGACAGAGGCGATAGCAGGGGTGCTCAGCGAGAAGAAGAACGTGCTCGGACTCATGCCCCATCCAGAGCGGGCATGCTCCTCTGTGCTGGGCTCAGAGGATGGCAAGACTATGTTCCTGAGCATGGTGGACTACATCAGACGGTGAGGGCTGCATCCCCCCACCCTGCTATGCTTATCTCGTAGATGCTGGATACGATGGAACCTCAGATTACCATGGCAGCATCCAGCAGCAGCTCGGGCGAGACCCCCTTGGCAGATTACGCGGGAGGGCCGCAGCGAGCACCACTGCCACCGCTATCCCTTTTCCATCAGATGACAGTAGGATGATGGAGATTGATGGCTCTCAGCGACAGATTTATAGAATCACCGCAAGGGTTTTATTCTTTGAGAGTGGTTTAGCACCACCTCATTTACTACGATTAATAATGGAAAAGTATAACGAAAACACACCCGTGGGAGATGCATGACGTATACGATAGCGATAACTGGAAAGGGTGGGACTGGAAAGACCGCGATTGCGGCGATGCTCATTCGGCATCTCGTTGAGTCTGAGGTGGGGGTGGTGCTCGCCGTGGATGCCGACCCAGATGCCAACCTCGCAGACGTGCTGGGCGTCCGCGTGGAGAGGACGGTGGGCGATATGCGCGAGCTCATGCTGGAGAGCGTGAACGACCTGCCTCCTGATATCAACAAGGAGAGCATGTTTCAGGCAAAGATATACGAGGTCATCGAGGAGTTCAAGGGGTATGACCTGCTCGTGATGGGAAGGCCAGATGGTCCTGGATGCTACTGCTACGTGAACAACCTGCTGCGGGGCATCATGGACAAGGTGATGCGCAACTACGACGTTGTGGTGATAGACACCGCAGCGGGGCTGGAGCATCTGAGCAGGAGGCTCATCAGGAACATAGACGTGCTGCTCGTAATCACCGATGCATCGAGAAGGGGCATCAGGACGGCAGAGCGCATAAGGGAGCTGGCATCCTCACTCAACCTGAACGTGAAGAAGCTGTATCTGGTGCTCAACAAGGTGAGGGACGAGAGCAGGACAGAGCTGGAGAAGGTGGCGAGAGAGCTCTCGCTCGAGGTGGTGGGCTCTGTGCCCTATGATGAGCACATTGCCATGCTTGACCTGCTCGATGAGCCAGTGGGCAGCATGGAGAACGGCTCGGCAGCGCTCGAGCAGGTGAGAGAGATAGCGAAAAGGCTGCTCGCCACAAAGGCCACATAGGGTGATAGAATGAAGCGGGAAATCGATCTTGAGGAGCTGAACAGGATACTGAGGAAGCTCAACATCGAGGGGCTCGAAGATGTGCACATCGAGGGAGATGTGGAGATAGAGCTGGACATGGCACATGGTGGGCTTGACCCCGCATTCTTGCAGTCTCTCGGGCACGAGTTTGCCCAGATTGCGATGCACCTTCTGAACATCTCCCAGCTGCTGGGCTATCCTGTGCAGCGTGCGATGCAGCCCCAGCCCCCACAGTTAGAGCTGCCCACGAGGCTCGCAGATGAGAGGTTCTCTGTTGGCGGCATCTCGGAGTGGAAGCATAGAATAGAGGAGGTGACGCTTGGAGCCACCAGCTCAGATGGGGGCACCCGCAGCCACACCATCACACTTGGGGGAGAGCAGGCGCTTCCCTACTACTTCGACGCAGAGATGCCCCACGGGAACTATATCACCATGGACGTGTTCGACATGCCCATCGGCATGGCAAAGGCGGTGAAGGTGAACTACGAGGACGTGATGGAGGACCCCGCCGAGTGGGCAAAGAAGGTGGTGAGGGAGTTCAATGCCGACATGGTGACCATCCACCTCATCAGCACAGACCCCGGCATCAAGGACACCCCACCCAGGGAGGCAGCAAAGACCGTGGAGGACGTGCTGCAGGCAGTCAAGGTGCCAATCGTGATAGGAGGGTCTGGAAACCCAGAGAAGGACCCTGAGGTGCTGGAGGCTGCCGCAGCAGCGGCAGAGGGCGAGAGGTGCCTTCTGGCATCCGCATCACTCAACCTCGATTATGCCCGCATAGCAGAGGCAGCCAAAAAGTACGACCACGTGGTGCTCGCATGGACACAGCTCGAGATTAACGCCCAGAAGGAGCTCAACAGAAAGCTCATGAAGCAGTGCGGGCTCGAGAGGGATAGAATTGTGATTGACCCAACGACCGCTGCGCTGGGCTATGGTCTGGACTATGCATACACCAACATGGAGCGCATCCGCATCGCAGGGCTCATAGGCGACAGCGAGCTCAGCTTCCCCATCTCCTCGGGCACCACCAACGCATGGGGTGCGAGGGAGGCGTGGATGGTGTCCTCGCCAATCTCTGAGGACTCGGACTGGGGACCGAGGGAGTACAGGGGTCCGATATGGGAAATCGTCACGGGGCTCACGCTCGCCCTTGCGGGATGCGATTTGTTCATGATGATGCATCCAGCGAGCGTGCAGGTGCTCAAGGACATAACCCAGATGCTCCATGGCACCATCACGGAGAACGATGTGGACATCAAGGACTGGATTACTAGGGTGGTGGTGTAGATGAAGGTGAACAGTCCCCTCGAGGTGTACAAGCACCTTCCCCAGACCAACTGTGGGGAGTGCGGAGAGGCCACGTGCATGGCGTTTGCGGCGAGGATGATAGACAGGAGCGCAAGGCTGGAGGACTGCCCTCCGCTGCTCGATGAGCAGTATAGGAAGAAGTATGAGGAGCTCAGGCAGCTGCTCGCCCCAGAGGTGCGTGAGGTGGTCATCGGCACCGGAGAGAAAGCCATCAAGATAGGGGGAGACGATGTGCTCTACCGCCACCAGCTCACGTTTTTCAACCCCACCGGGCTGTTCTACGACGTGTGGGACACCATGGGGGACGAGGAGATTGCCGAGAGGGTGAACGAGATACAGGGCTTCAAGAAGTTCTACGTGGGCAGCTTTCTCACGCCCGACGGCATAGCGATACGCTCGACCTCTGGTGACCCAGAGAGGTTCGCACGCGCCGTGGAGAGGGTGTGCTCCATCACGGACAGGCCCATCGTGCTGTGCTCCTTCGACCCAGCGGTGCTCGAGGCAGGGCTCAGGGTGTGCTCGTCCAGAAGGCCGCTCCTGTATGCAGCCACAGCGGACAACTGGCAGCACGTGATGAGGCTCGCCAAGGAGCACCAGGTGCCCGTGGTACTCTCTGCCTTCGGAGACCTCGACCTTCTCAAGTCCATGGCGACAACGTTCGCGAGCGCTGGGATAGAGGACCTCGTGCTCGACCCGGGAACGTATCCGAGCGGAAAGGGCTTGAGAGAGACGTTCGAGAACTTCCTAAAGCTTCGAAGGGCTGCCATACTCGAGGGACAGAAGGAGGTGGCGTATCCGCTGATGGGCGTGCCAGCAACTGCGTGGCTGATGTACGAGGACGAGCTCACAGCCTCGTACTGGGAGACCGTGATTGCCAGCATGCAGATAGTGAAGTATGCCGATGTCCTGCTGCTGCACAGCACCCTTCCGAGCGCGCTGCTGCCCGTGCTCCACATAAGGGACACCATATACACCGACCCCAGAAGGCCCGTGCAGGTGGAGCCCGGCATAAAGGAAATCGGAAAGCCCGACGCCTCCTCTCCCGTGTTCGTCACCACCAACTTTGCCCTCACGTACTACACGGTGGAGAGCGACCTCGCATCCAACAAGATAGACTGCTATGTGGTGGTGGTGGACACCGAGGGGATTGGTGTGGAGGCTGCGGTGGCTGGAGGACAGCTGACCGCCGAGAAGATTAAGGATACCCTCGAAAAAGAGCACTTCGATGTCAAGGAGAAGACGGAGCACGGCGTGCTCGTGATTCCCGGGCTTGCGGCAAGGCTTCAGGGAGAGCTCGAGGACGTCACGCGTCTAAAGGTGGTGGTGGGACCGCAGGACTCTGGACGCATTCCAAAGTGGATGGAGAAGAACTGGCCTCCAGAGTAGCCCCTCTTTGGGGGGCTCTGCATGAGCAATCGGGGATATGCCAGAGGAGAAAGAGCATCTCGTGCTGTGATTGGCTGGCGTGATGTAAAGGGTGAACCACCCCCTATCCTCCCGGATTCGGGGGCTACTTTACACCAGCCCTTATGGGCTGTCCAGCCTCACGGCTGTGGAGAGGTCGTCCTGTGTCCTCACTCCTGTGTGTTCGCTGCATGGGGAAGCTGGATGTCGGCATCCTTTCGGGATGTGCACTATTGCAGTAAAGCAAAAGGCACAGCGCACACTCCTACTGAAAGCGGGCATAGAGCTCTTCGATGCGCGAGAGTGTGTCCGCCTCCGCCGGACTCTTATCCTCCCTCACCCTCACGAACCTCGGAAACCGCAGCGCATAGCCAGAGGGGTAGTTGGGACTCCTCTGTATCTCCTCGTACGCCACCTCAAACACCTTCACAGGCTCGAGCCTCACATACGTGCCCTCCTGTGAGATTATCAGGGGCTTTAGCATCTCGGTGATCTCGGCGAGCTGTTCCTCTGTGGTGCCAGTTGCCACCTTACCCACTTCGAGCAGCCTTCCTGTGTCGTCCTCGATGCACGCCAGATAGTACGAGGACAGAAAGTGGGCACGCTTGCCCTCTCCCCAGTCCGCTCCCACCACTACGAGGTCGAGCGTCTCCATCAGGGGCTTCACCTTTAGCCAGTGCTTTCCCCTTCTGCCCGGAATGTATGGGGAGGAAAGCTTCTTGAGTATGATGCCCTCGTGTCCAGCATCCAGCGCCTCGTGATACACCGCGCTTGCCTCCTCCTCGTCAGAGGTGATCACCTGCTTTGCCACGCTCACAACCCCGCTCTCCCTCACAATCTGCTCGAGCGTGCGTCTTCTTTCTCGCAGGGACTCGTCGATGAGCGGCTTGCCATCCACGTGCAGGCAGTCGAACAGGAACAGGTGAATGGGAATCTCCTTCCTCTTCTTCTCTATCCCGTACTTGCGTCTGAACCTTCGCAGCACGTACTGAAACGCCCTTGGCCTTCCAGAGGGGTCGTACGCCACCGCCTCACCATCGAGCACCGCCTCTCTGGCATCTATGCAGCCCAAAAGTGCCTCCGCCACGTCCCGTAAGGGGTGGGTCACCTCCTCCAGCCTTCTGGAGAATATACGTATCTCGCTGCCCTGTATGTGCACCTGCACCCTCGCACCATCGTACTTCCACTCCACCGCAGCCTCGCCCATCTCCTCGAGGGCTGCCGATATACCGGGTGCTATCTGGGCGAGCATAACCCTTATGGGCCGAAACAGCCTGATTCTCACCTCTCTCAGCCCCTCGCTGCCCTTCCTCATGGCGAGCACCGCCACCTCGCCGAGGTCCCCAGTGAACATGTATGCCCTTTCCACCTCCTCGCTGCTCACCCCAAACGCCTGCGCTATTGCATCTCGCACTATGCCCTCGCCCACGCCAATGCGCATCTCCCCCATCACGAGCCTTGCAAGATACCTCGCCTCCAGCGGGGAACACGAGGAGAACAGGTACTCCAGATGCTGCACCTTCTGCCCCTGCGAGCCCCTGCCCTCTGCCCTCGCGATCCTCTCCAGTATATCATAAACCTCCAGCACGCTCAGACCACCATCGTCGCCAAAGGCAGAGAGCAGGGTGCGCTGGGCCCTTCTTCTGAGAGCCTCTTCTGCCATTCTTCCCACATCCCCCATCTCCCGCAGCAACTCGTCCAGCTGGCGTGCAGACCAGCCAGACGCCGAGGAGAGGGCAGCGTACAGCAGGCTTTTTCCCACACCGAGCTCCAGCCCTCTCCACTCTGCAAACACCGTGCCCATGAGCAGGAGGGGGCACACTGCAAGCTCACTTTCCTCGAGGGCTCTCAGGAAGGTCGCCACCTCCTGTGTGATGGCGAGCGAGCTGGATATACTCTCGATGCGCTCACACACGATGGCAAGCTCGTGGAAGGTGGTCATCACAGCATAGTGGGAGGTGCACCATTAAATATATATGGGCACATTATATGGGCACATACCACAAGCTTCTTATTCCATTGTGGTATGGTATGGATGTCTGCCTTTTGGCTGGATGAGCGAGGAGGATGGCATGGCTGTAGAGGAGGACAGTGCATCGGAAGCGGCATCCGAGCAACATTCTGAGGAGGACATACCAGAGGATGCCATCAAGGGCGTGCCCAACGTGGTATTTGCGGATGAGGTGCTGTTGAAGAGGGTCGTGGAAAAGCACAGACGGTTCATCACCGAGCTGCAGCAGGACATAGAGAGCACCATGGAGCGGATAGAGCAGCTCGAGGAGAGCATCAGACAGCACAGGCGGGAGATAGAGAGGGAGAGAACGCTCATCTCGGTGCTCAATGAGAAGCCCAAGCAGTTGTGCCATCAGATATCCGTCATAAGGGGTCAGCTGATAGAGCACGTGCGGGAGGAAGCTCCAGAGCTGGCGGAGGAGCTTAGGCAGCCCCTGTCGGAGCTGGACGAGTTCGAAAGCTACATAGAGACCCACGTGATAGAGCCCAAAGAGGGTCTGGAGCTGTCCAGTGCCATCATACCCACATACGAGCGTGTCAGGGATGTGCTCGCATCTCACGAGCCCTTGAGCGAGCATGTGCACAGGACATTTGACACCATATTTTCCAGGCTCTCAGAGGTGGTCGACTCATACAATCAGCTGCTGAGCATGGCGGACTCCAAGAGCGAGGGGTTTGCTCACCTCGAGGATGAGCTCGAAAGGGCTCGAGGACACCTCTCGTGGGCGTCCAACAGACTCAAGAGCCACGAGGGCGCACTGATATACTGGCAGCAGGAGGCAAGGAGGGAGGGCGTCGAAGTATGAGTGAGGAGGAGACTATACAGGTGCTTGATGAAGGCATAGACCTCGAGGCACTCAAGGCAGAGGCAGCGGCGATGAGCGAGGGCGAGCTGAAGGCACGCATAAACAGGCTTCGCCAGCAGATCGGTGCCATGGAGCGGGAGCTCAGGGATTGCTTCTCCCAGATTGACCTTCATCGCTCTGGGCTCGATGAGCTCAGGGCAAGGCGGGACGAGCTGAATGCGAAGGTTCGGGAGCTGTTCGAGAAGGCAAATGAACAGAAGCAGAAGAGAAATGAGATAAACGAGAGAATAGCCCAGCTCAAGCAGGAGAGGGACGCCCTGAGGCGGGAATGTGACGAGCTCGTGGCTAAAATCAAGGACCTCAAAGCGAAGCGGGATGAGTACAACGCCCGCTCCAAGGGCAGGCTGGGCTCGCTCTCGCAGGACTACCTTAGGGAGTTGGACGTATTTCTCAACGCCGACATTCCTCTTGCCCACGAGATCAACGTGTATGAGCGGCTGAAGGAACTTGCCCAGAGAATCGAGGCAGCAAGACGCGCGGAGGCGCTCCATCAGGAGGTCTCCAAGACGTATGAGCAGTGCAAGGCATGCTCCCCTCGCATCAGGGAGCTAAACGAGCATATCAGGCAGCTCTCAGACACCTCTCAGGAGCACCACGAGGCGATGGTGGAGCTGTATGAGAGGGCGAGAGCCATGAGGAAGGAGGCAGACCTCTACCACCGACGCCTGAAGGAGAAGTACGAGGAGATTGCCCCATTGAGGGAGAAGGTGAATGCCACAAGGCGCTCGGTGAGGCTTTTGAGAAAGGAGATATCTGTGTTCCTCGATAGGCTCGAGGAGATTCAGCTGAAGAAGAGGGACAGCAAGGAGGGGAAGAAGCTCGAGGAGGCAAAGCAGAAGCTCAAGCAGAGCGGAAGGCTATCCCTTGAGGAGCTCAAGGTGCTCATAGAGGATGGTAGTCTAAAGCTCGAGTAGCCTTGCAGGGGCAATGGGATTAGAGGTGTTTGCATCTGTAAAAGAAGCACACTACCTGCAGCTCGAAGAGATGGCTAAAACCAATAAAACGGGTTTGTGGAGGATTATGGGGTGAGGGGATGGAGTACGTAATAATCATTCTCGGTCTGCTTTTCCTCGCCTTTATAATTCTACTCTGGAAGTATGCTGAGCTTAAGGGCAAGATAGAGCAGAGAGCGAGACAGATATTCGAGG
>LDZQ01001212.1_pt1 | contig 14223 bp, 14 predicted proteins | sample 615361 | NCBI WGS metagenome assembly LDZQ01 (sample SAMN03408297, study PRJNA278302) | terrestrial metagenome | isolation source: oil reservoir sample I2 | place: USA: Alaska, North Slope, Ivishak formation | collected 2013 | reverse complement strand
CACAATACATGCACCAATCGTTAACTTTCATCCTATCCTCCTTTAGAGTCACTGTGAGATGTTCGCGGGTGGTGTTTCATCTTGTGGCGAAGATGGTTCTTGATCTTCTGAGGGTGGTATTACTGTCTGATTTTCGGGAAGTTGTTGTGTAGGTTGTGTGATGCTTGGTTCGTCCACTGGTTGGTCATTACTTGAATTGTTAGTTATGTTAAGGATTAGGTTTTGCGTTGATGAAAGTCCTAGAGTCCATCCTATTACCATGCCTATTAGTAGGGCTCCCACACCCACTATTAATATCTTCTGATCCATTTTTTATCACCTTAGTTTAACTTCTTTTTCAAGTATCTTGAGTATTTCACCTCTTAGGGTTAAGAACTCTTTACTTAGCCTATCTCTTATCCTATCTATTTCAACTTTGAATATTTTGAGTATTCTGCCAGGTCTCGCGCTTAGAACCACTATCCTATCTGCTAAGAATACCGCCTCATCGACGTTATGTGTTACGAATATTATGGTTTCATTTGTTTTATCCCATATGTATAAAAGTTCTCTTTGGAGTAGGTTCCGTGTTTGTATGTCCAATGCCGCGAATGGTTCGTCCATAAGAAGAAACCTTGGGTTATTTGCGAGGGCCCTTACTATTGCAACCCTCTGTTTCATGCCTCCTGAAAGTTCATATGGGTATGCGTCCTTGAAATCTTCCAATCCAACTAGTTTAAGATAGTCTATGGCGATTTTTTCCCTTTCATCCTTTTCTAGTTCTTTAAGTTCTAATCCGAAGGTAACATTCTCAAGGACGGTGCGCCATGGGAAGAGCGTGTATTGCTGAAAAACGAACCCACGATCGGCTCCAGGCCCCTTGATTGGCCTGCCATCAGCTAATATTCTGCCTGTGGTGGGCTTTTCTAGGCCCGCGATTATACGCAGTAGTGTGGTTTTACCACAACCTGATGGTCCTACTATGCATAGGAATTCACCATCTTCGACTTGGAGGTTTATATCCTGGAGTATAGGCCTGTCCTTGAACTTCTTTGAGAGCCCCTCTATTTTTAATGGCATCCTTGGATCCCCCTCCACACTCATTTAGATGGTTTTACCCCTCCATGGAATGTATCTTTCCTCTACTTTTAAGAGCAGATAGTCGATGGCGAATCCTATCAAGCCTATTGTGAGCATGCCCACCACAACTTCGCCTGTGTCTAGTAAGCGCATGGCTTCCATGATAAGGTATCCTAGGCCTGATTTGGCTGCTATCATCTCGGCTGCTACTGTGCACATGAATCCTATCCCAAAGCCAACCCTTAAACCTAGTAATATCCCTGGGGAGGATGCTGGTAGCACGACCTTTATCAACACTTGTCCTTCAGTAGCTCCTAATGTGCACGCTGCTTCGATGAGCACTCTCTCCACGCCTTTAACAGCGTCTAGGCTATTGAGGAGTATTGGGAAGAATGATCCTATGAATATTATGAAAGCTTCTGCTTTAAGCCCGAGGCCGAACCAGAGCAGGGCAAATGGAACCCATGCTAGTGGTGGTATGGGCCTTAATATTTGGATTATGGGGTTGAAAAGCCTCTCCAGGGTCTTGGACCAGCCTATGCCTATTCCTAGGGGTATTGAGATCATGGCTGCTGCGCTGAATCCTGCAACAACCCTTGATAGTGTGCTCATAGCATGTAAGAACAGTTCCCCTGTTACTAGTAGGTTGTAGAATGCTATCAAAACCTCATATGGACTCGGCAGAATATATGATGGTACCAGGTTGGTGAATGTCAACATTGACCAGATTATGAGAAGTATCACTGGTATGATTAGTGCTTCGAGGAATTTTTTCAAAACCGTCCACCCTGTGCTCCCTATTCTATGGCAGGTAATTTAGGTTGAAGATATCATCCTTTTTAAGGTCTTTTTTAATATAGCCTAACTGTTTTTGTATTTCAACGAATTTCATTACATTATCTATGAAGGAGCTTGTGGGTATTGCTATGAATTTCATGTTCTGGAATGCTCTCTTTTCTATTTCAGGGTCTGTTCCAAGCGTCCTGGCTACTATGGATGATGACTCATTCTTGTGACTGTTGAGGTATTCTGTGGCTTCTACATGGACCTTTAGAAATTTTCTTAGCTGGTCTGGGTGTTCTTTTATGAACTGGTTTGTGGCTATCACTACACAGCATGGGTGGTCTTTCCATATGTCTCTAGAGTATGCGATTGCGTGCCCGTAACCTTTTTGTTCTGCCATGGAGACATAAGGTTCCCATGCTATGAACCCATCTATTCTCCCTGCTTCCAGGGCCTTTGGCATTAGTGGGACTTGCATTTCTATGATGTTAACCTCCTCTGGGCTTATGCCATGTTCCTTCAATGTCATTTGTAATAGAACGTCTTGGATGCTCCCTTTCATGGGTATTGCTATTGTTTTGCCTTTGAGGTCTTCTATTTTTTGTATGCCTTCCTTGACCACTATCCCTGATCCTTCTTGGTTGACTGCTGCGACTATTTTTATGGGCACGCCCTTGGCTATTCCAGTGACTGCTGGGGGTGTTCCACAGTAGCCGATATCTATTTGTCCAGTGCCGGCTGCTTTCACAAGGTCTGGTCCTGCGTTGAATTCAATGGTTTCAACTTTTAAACCTTCTTTTTCGTACATTTCTTTTGCTTGCGCTATGAAGAGTGCTGAATGGTGGTCGTCCTTTAAGTGGCCGACTCTTATCACGTTCTCTTCTGGCTTGGGGTATAATATGTAGACTGCGCCCACTATCACCATTATTATTATCGTGGCTATGATCCATTTTCTCTCTACCATTATTTTATCCCCCTATTGAATCTTTTTTTGTAGTAGGTTAGGGTTTCTGGCTCTTTTTTAGCGAGTCTTTCTATGAGCCTTTGATTTTTGAATTCGTTGATCGTCTCCTCTAGTATTTCTATTTTTTCTCGCGCTTCATCGAGTAATCTTTTCGTTATCTTGGTTCGGTGTTTTAGGCGGTTGTTTTCATCTTCTAGGGCTTGTATGTTTCTGAGTTTGAGTTCTAGTCTTAGAACTTCAAGTTCATTTAATTTTTTATTTAGTCTTTTTTTCTCTTCTCTCAACTCATCTAGTCTACCTTTATATTCGGAGAGTTTCCTTTGGAGTTTTTCTATCTTTTTGTCCTTTTTCTTTATTTCCTTTTTCAGTTCTTCTATTTTTTCGTCTATAGGCGCCAACCCCCCATTTAGTATCTTTTCTTGTATCTAAGTTCCTTGAATGTTATCATGAGATCTAGGCCCTTTTTGTTTTTGATTGTTAGTTTTCCTCCTAGTTGACTTGTAAGGGATTTTATGAGTTTCCAGCCTAGTCCTTCTGATTTTTGGATTTCATCTTTTGTTAGGCCTTTGCCATCATCTTTGTAGTGTAATTTTAGGTTCCCATTTACCTTTTTTAATCTTATTTCTACATTTTTTGCATTGGCATGTTTTATAGTGTTGGTTAGTAGTTCGTTTATTATTAGGCCGATTGGGAGGCTTGTTTCAATATTTAATGTGATATCTTCAATATTTGTTTCTATTTGGATGTCTGTTGGGTAGGCTTGTAGGGTTTTTGTCGCAAGATTTTTTATATAATCTTTGATTTTCACATTTGCAAGGTCTGTTGACTGGTACAATTGTTCATGTAGGAGTGCTATGGATTTTATACGCTCCTTGCTACTTGAAAGTATGTCCTTGAAGTTTTGATCGCTTGTTTTACGTTCTTGGATGCTTAGGAGGCTTGATATGATCTGCAGGTTATTCTTGACACGGTGATGGATCTCTCGTAAAAGTAACTCCTTTTCTCTTATGGATTCTTTTAATGGTGTTATATCCTCCATTACCACGATCATCTCATCTTCCAACTTGCTGAAGTTTATCTTAGCATATAGGATGCTATCATCCTTCTTTTTGACCTTATATTCTCCTGGGGTCGGTTCTTTGATCTTATCCTCTAGGATATCATTGATGTTTTTACCTATCAGTTCATTTGGTTTATAGCCGAGTGTGCTCACCATCCTGTTACAGTCTTGGATTTTAAGGTCATTGCCCAGTGATAGGATGATGCTTGGGGCTGTGTTGAATATGCTCCTGTATCTTTTCTCGCTTTCTTCAAGCTTCCTTCTTATATGGTAAAGTTTTGTCATGTCCTCAGCTGCGATAATAGCTCCTTTAAATTCTCCGTTTTCATAGATTGGCTTGGCGGTCATTTGCATTATCTTCTCATTACCTTTACATGTGATAACCTTACCTGTGATATCATAACCTTTTTTAGCCTCTTTAATGTGTTTGAAGTATTTTTTCTCTCTTTCAAGGCGTTCATCGGCTGGCACGAAATTCGAGAACCAACTTTTGCCCTTAACGTCATCTTCGCTACCTTCCAGGATTTCAAGGCCTCTCCTATTTATGTATTGTATCCGGCCTTTATCATCTAGGAATATGAGGCCCCATGCTGCGATTTTAAGGTATAATTCAGCCCGGTTTTTCTCGGCATTCAAATCTTCAATGAGCTTCCTATTTTCAAGTAGAGTGCCATGGTGTCGTCCAACCGCGAAGGATAATATTATGAGGAATGCTATCGCAAAACTTTGTGATGTTTTAATGTTGAAATTGAAAAGCACAAACAAGAATAATATGAAAAGAGATAATATGAAGAAGTCTGGGAAATATTCCATTACCCATGCGCGTTTTTGTGAATATACTGGAGTTTCAAAATCTTCAAGTCTAAATTCAATAGCTGATACTGCTAATAGTAGGTAGCCTATTATCCACCCAAGGTCGATTAAGCAGCCACTATAATATAATCCATGGAATTCTCCATAAGAAAATAGAAGATCGCTTAAAAGTAGAATTATTATACCAGCAAGGAATATGTTAATGGCCCGAGATTTCACCAAGCCGATCTTGTTCATGATAAAGTCTATGAGGATGAATAGAACTATGAAATCTCCTATAATGTAAATTGCAGAGACTAAAACTTCAATTAGAGACCCTCCAGAGAGTATAACGGGTTTAAGGAAAAATAGCCATAATATCGTGGCCACGGCGGCTGATATTATGCAAAAATCACACATGGCCGTAAACTTCTCCGTTTTCCTCTCCACTGGGGTGATAAGAAGTCCAATACCAAAAAGAGGATAATATAATATGTATAAGAGGTCTGCTATGGATGGGAACGGTTCTTGACCCAGTAAATCGAGGATGAACCATGCAACATCTCCAAGCGCCAAGAAGAACAAACCAAAACCCAAAAATAAAAATGTAGGATAATACTTCTGGTAAACCTTCTTTGAATAAATAGCAAGATAAAAAAACGCGAAAGACGCTATAAAAGCCGTGACAAAAGTTATAATATCTATTATGGGAACCCTTAAACTAAGAGGTAAAAAGAACGCGCCAACTGAAATCAAGAGCATTATAATGGCATAGAGATAAACCTTCTTATACATGGTGATCCCCTTTATCCTATTCCAATACTATGATTTAGAATTTTTCCCTCGCTGGAACCATTATAATTTGACAAGTCCACTTTATTACACTTATTCTATAATGCACTATAAATAATAGTAGAAGGTTTTTGGTGGAAAAAATAATGGCGCTACCAATACTCAAAGATATTGTTATAATTTTTGGCTTGGCCTTCCTTGTGCTTATCCTATTCCAGAGGATGAAAATGCCCAGTATAGTTGGATTTTTCATCACAGGGACGATAGCAGGCCCCCATGTACTCGGACTCATCCAGGATATGGGGCAGATAAGATTAATAGCTGAAGTAGGGGTTATACTATTATTATTTACTATTGGACTTGAACTTTCAACCGAAAAATTCGACGAATTTAAACGCACAGCACTCCTTGGAGGCACACTCCAAATACTCCTGACAATAATCATAATATTGATCATCTTATCCAAGGTCGGGTTAAGTTTTGGGAAGGCATTGTTCATAGGATTTCTAGTTTCACTTAGCAGTACAGCTGTCGTTTTAAAGGTCTTACAAGATTCTGAGCAGGTAGAATCTCCGCATGGTATGGTTTCAACCTCAATATTAATATTTCAGGATCTTGCGGCAGTGCCCATGATATTGCTCGTACCAGTGCTTGCAGGAGCCAATAGGGGGATAACACTTCCCAGTGTGATATTAAAAGGGGTTCTTATCATAGCATTCACATTAATCGCTTCAAAGTATCTCATACCATGGATTCTACATTTAGCTGCGAAAGCTAAAAGCAGGGAGTTATTCCTAGTTACTGTTATATTTGTTTGCGCTTCTGTAACATGGCTTACAAGCGAGGCAGGATTATCACCAGCCTTGGGGGCTTTCATAGCAGGTTTCATGGTAGCCCAGACAGATTATGCCCATAGGGCCCAGGGGATAATTTTACCATTCGAAGAAATATTTTTAAGTTTCTTCTTCGTATCCCTTGGGATGCTAGTAAATCTTAACTTTCTATTCACGCATTATACTCTGATATTAGCTGGTGTTGCCATTATTATCCTTATAAAGTTTTTCATTAATAATGTGGTGGGTTTCTTGCTTGGATATTCTATTAGAGTTATGGTACTTGTGGGCCTCATGTTATCACAGATTGGAGAGTTCTCATTTATCATATCTGAAAGCGGGTTAAGGTATGGTCTCATAGACAGTGTAACATTCCAGGGTCTGCTTTTAATTTCTGTTATGACTATGGCTTTAACACCCTTTGTTATCATGGTTTCGCCGCGGATCGCTGAGCATTTCATGAAATTCCCACTACCAGGAAAGCTTAGAAGGGGAAGATATTATGAGAAACCCGAGAAGCCCCTTGAGGATCATCTTATCATCATAGGCGTGGGTTTAACAGGCCGAAAACTCGCGAATATGGCGGAGGAGAACAACATACCATACATTGGAGTTGATATAAACCCTGAGGTTGTTAATAGGCTTAAAGATGAGGGATACAATATTTATTATGGTGATGCAACCCACATTAACGTTTTAAAACATTTTAATGTTTCAAAGGCCGCCGCGATGGTGGTGGCTATAACGGATTATGATTCAACAGCCCATGTTGCCCATGAAGCACGCCACTTAAACCCTCTTATGAAGATAATAGTCCGCATAAGGGGCTTCGAAGATGAGGAACCGCTTTACAGGGCAGGGGCGGATATCGTGATTTCTGAGAAAAGAGAAGCCACAAAAAGGATAACAGAGGAGATATTCACATGCTACAAGGACGTCTGCAAACTAGAATAACACCTATGAGGACACCAATCGGAACCATCCATATACTCTGGCATATGGAAAATAGACCGGTCATATCCAAGGTCATCTTACCCGGAAATCTAAATGGAAGGATGAAATTTGCTAGCCTATCCCTAGAGAGTGTGAAGATGGAAAACCTTGCATTGGATCTTTGTTCAAACTTCCAGAGAAAGGTTTTAGAAGTGGTCTGCAGGATACCGGCCGGTTTTGTAAGCACTTACGCTTGTATAGCGAAGAAACTTTCAACAAGTCCTAGGAGTATAGGAAGAGCCCTTGCTACTAACCCTTTCCCTATCATTGTACCATGTCATAGAATCGTGAAATCTGATGGGAGCCTTGGAGGATATCAGGGCAGCGCATGGATGAAAAAAAGATTACTAGAGAGCGAAGGCATAAAATTTGATGAAAATGATAAAATATTAAAAAAATTTATCATAGGAGGGTTAAAGTGAAAACATATTTATTAATTATTTTTTTAGTGATATTAGCGACAGGTTGTACCTATAAAGGACACTATGAGGGTTCTAGGGTGTCATTTGATTATCCAATAGGATGGAAATGTAATAAACCCACGGATCTTCCAGGGGCCCTTATAATTGTCAGCGCCCCCTCTAATAAAGCGATGGTTATAATAGGACAGGAAAAAGCAAACGGTAGTCTTGAAGACCGATACTTAGAACATGTCCAAAAATTGCAAGAAGAACTTTCAAAATACTGTTATGAGAAAATATCGAATAGAACCCTTACAGTTGACAGCTCAAAAGCCTACGAACTAGTATATAAGTTAGGTTGCGATCAAACACAGACAAGACAACAGATTCGTATGATAATCCTCCAAAAAGGGGACTACTTCTATATTATAGAATGTGAAGCAACTCCTGAGGATTTCAACAAGGAAAATCGCAACTTCGATACTATTATCAACAGTTTACATATACTCTAATCTATTATAGTGAACGCTTCATCTACACTCACCCTGGGAGGTGCTGATGGTTTCTCCGCAGGATAACCTAGAGGGATTAACGTAACTGGCCTTAAAGTAGAGGGGATTTCCAAGATTTCCGCTACGAGTCTTTCGTCAAACGCCCCCACCCAACAAGCTCCGAGACCAAGTTCATGTATTGTAAGCAGCATATTCTCAACCGAGGCCGCGACATCAAATAGGCAATAAAGGTTTCTTCCACGTTCACCATAGCCTAGAGCAGACCTTTCAAGATCTGCACATGCAACGACAACAACTGGGGCTTCTTCTATAAATGGTTGCCCATAGGCTGCCTTTGCAAGTTCATGTTTCAATTGGGGGTTTTTAACAATTAAAAATTTTCTACTTTGGAGGTTACCAGCGGATGGAGCCCATCTTGCAGCCTCCATTATTTCCTCAAGATACTCCTCAGGTATACTTTTCCGTTTAAATTTCCTTATACTCCTTCTCTTTTTGATAGTTTCCAAAAGGCTCATTAAAACACCCCTAAGATTTTTATATACAAACTAATATATAATATTCCCACATCTTACAATAGAAAAATTGGACATCTATATCTCAAAATGAGGACTCACTCACGACCATATCCATGATAATTACAAATGGACTATTGCAGCCCTCCGACACACTAAAAAACTGTAGATCTAAATTTATTTTTATGGAACTCCCCAGGAAAAAGAATTAAATAATATTATTATAATAACTTTTTGTCATGATCCAAAAGATACTGGAAAGATTCAAAGAGGATAGGAGATTCAAGGACGCTATCGAGCACATAGAGACCATGCCATCGAGGAAAGCAAAATATGCTAAAGTCAGTGACTTGCCAGAAAACATGAAAGGATACCTCTTAGAAAAAGGGATGAAACTTTACCATCATCAGGTTAAGGTTCTTGAATATATACGCGATGGTATGAATGTTATCATAACAACTCCCACGGCTTCTGGTAAAACATTAGCATTTAACTTTCCAATAATGGAAAAACTAACCCATGATGAGAATGCGACAGCACTCTACATATACCCTGCCAAGGCCCTATCTAATGATCAATTAAAAGTTTTAAAAGGATTGGAATCAGAGCTTGGACTGAGGCTAAATCCAAGTGTTTATGACGGGGACACCCCAAAAAATAAACGACCTTGGATAAGGGCGAATGCTAGGATCGTTATAACTAATCCTTATCAGCTTCATCGTATACTGCCATGGCATCACCAATGGCGCCGATTCTACAAAAACCTAAAATTTATAGTTGTAGACGAAGCCCACCAGTACCGTGGCGTGTTCGGATCAAACGTGGCATTCCTCATAAGAAGACTTAAAAGAATCTGCAAATACTATGGCTCCGATCCACAGTTCATAGTTTCAAGCGCAACCCTTGCAAACCCCCGGGAATTCGCAGAAAAACTCATAGGCAAAAAATTCAAATTAGTTTCAAAGGACACCTCACCATCCGGAAAAAAACACTTCATACTCTATAATCCCTCCAAAAAGAAGGAAAAGTTGTCAACGCACCATGAAACCAAAAACATACTATCATATTTTGTATTTAATAGGTTGCAGTGCCTTTGCTTCACAGTCTCAAGGAAGATGGCCGAGCTCATAACACTATGGACAAGAGAGGAACTCGACAAAAAGAAAAAAGAACTCGTATACCGTGTAACAACATACCGTGCAGGTTACAAGCCCGAGGACAGGCGAAAAATAGAAGAGGGCTTGAGAAGCGGTGAACTTCTAGGTGTTAGCACGACAAACGCCCTGGAACTTGGCATAGACATAGGTTCCCTAGATGCGGTTATGATATCAGGGTATCCTGGGACGATGATATCTACCTGGCAGCAGGCCGGCCGTGCAGGCAGAAAAGAGAACGATTCTATCATAATACTTGTGGCCTTTGAAAATCCACTAGACCAGTACCTTATGAAAAATCCGTCATTTATTTTTGAAAAGTCTCATGAGAATGCTATAATAGACCTTAAAAATAGGTTCATACTCCGGAATCAGATAGCATGCGCCGCAAGTGAACTACCCTTAAACCTTGAAGATTTTTTTGAAAATGATTTCAACTTGAAAGTTATAGCAGAGATGCTAAAAGATGGTGAACTCACTATAGCGGATCATGGTCTTGTATACAGTGGAGAAGGTGATCCCCAGTTTACTTACGGGCTTGATCAGATATCAGATGATAATTTCACAGTCCTAGATGATAGTAGGGTTCTTGAGAGGATGGATAGGGCGCATGCTTATCGTGAAGCCCATGAGGGTGCGGTGCTCATAAACCGTGGGGACACTTATACAGTGGATGAATTCGACTTGAAGAGGCGCAAGATCCATGTTACAAGGAAAAGTGTGGATTATCATACGCAGGCGCTTAAAAAGATCGACCTTAAAGTTAAAAGGATTTTGAGAAAGAGGAGGTTTTCAGGTTTTGATTTGTATTTTGGGGAGGTTGAAGTTACAGAAGACTATTATCTTTATCGTGTGATGGCTTATAGCAAAGTTCTTGGAACTTTCCCATTGGCCTTGCCGCCTTTAAGGTTTAGGTCAACCGCTCTCTGGTTCACCATCTCAGAGGAACTTGAAGGAAAGATTAGGGATGATTTTGATGATGAGGCGTTTGAGGGTGGTTTGCATGGTTGTGAACATGCTATTATCTCATTGTTCCCTTTACATGTGCTCTGTGATCGTATGGATATTGGTGGCTTGTCAACTTCTCATCATCCGGATACTGGCGCGGCCACAATATTTATCTATGATGTATTTGAGGGTGGTATAGGATTGGCAGAGAAAGCTTTTATATTATTTGAGGATATTATCACTTCAACCTTTGAGCTTGTGGATTCGTGTGGGTGCGCTGATGGTTGCCCTTCCTGTATATACTCTCCTAAATGTGGTAATGATAATAAACCATTGCATAAGGAAGCTGCTAGAAGTATGCTCTGGTATTTGAAGAGTGTGATGAGTGGGGGTTTTTTGGTGGAGGTTGAAACTGGGGCTATGGAGGATGTTGACTTGGAAGTTGAAGGTGCGTATTCTGAGGTTTATTTTCTTTATAGGAGTGGTAGGTTTGCGGAGGCGAAGTTGAAGCTCCATGATGTGCTTGAAAAGAATCCTGGGGATGCGAGGGCATGGTATCTTATGGGCGCTATCCTCACAAGGCAAGGGGAGAAGGAGATGGCAGCATACTTCCATGGAAGGGCTAGGAAAGGCTGAATACTATACAATTATGACTTTTTTATGTTAAGAAAGATGTATTTGAGCACATCGATTGTATTATATATGCATCTCGATATAGTTGGAAATGAACTACCCCCACCTGATATGAGGGGGGGGTCAAAAAAAATAGTGAGAGGAAGGATAACATGAAGAAGTTGGCAATTGCCTTGATAATTATAACAATAATACTGGCAGCATCTGGAATATATTATCTAAGCAATCTTGAAAAGGAAGTCCTTAGAATATCCACAACAACAAGTCTTGAAGATACAGGATTGCTTGAAGAGCTTGAAGCTCAATTCGAAAAAAAATATCCTAACATCGACATCCAAATAGTATCAGGGGGAACAGGAATAGCACTAGAACGTGGAAAAAGAGGAGACACAGACCTTTTGATAGTCCATGACAAAAAAAGAGAAGAAACATTCATAGATGAAGGCTATGGGACGAAAAGATACCCCTTCGCCTACAATTACTTTTACATCATCGGCCCAAAGGACGACCCAGCGAATATCAATGGAAGCACAACAGCAACAGAAGCATTCCACCGAATATTCACAGCAGCACAAACAAAATCTGAAGTAAAATTCGTATCAAGAGGAGATAATTCAGGGACAAATTCAAGGGAAATAAAAATCTGGAACAAAACAGGTATAAATTATAATGATATAAAAAAATCCCCATGGTACATCGAAACAGGAAGCGGAATGGCTGACACGCTCCGAGTAGCCAATGAAAAACAAGCTTATACAATCACAGACTCTGGAACATACCTTGCATACCAGAATAGAATAAATCTTGTACCATATCTTACAAATGGTAGCGACCTCCTCAACGTATACTCTGCAATACCCATAAACCCAGAAAAAGTGAATGGTGCAAACTATGATGCCGCGATGAAATTCGTAAACTTCCTTTTAAGCAAAGAAGGACAAGATATCATAGCAAAATATGGTAAAGGCAAATACGGGAACTCACTATTCACAGCCCTTTTCGGAAAGTCGGAGCCAGAAGCCTGACCCATTATTCCATTTCCTTTTTTTTTTTGATGCTCCCCGGTGATATGATTGAACGAAATATTACAAGGCATTTTAAAAGCATTGGAACTTATAATAACACTAAACCCAGAAGTAATCGATATAACATCACGTACACTGATGATTTCGCTATCATCAACGTTATTAGCATCACTCATCGCAGTACCTGCCGGGGCCCTAATACACTTTAAACAATTCAAGGGCAAAAGAGCTATCATAAACATAATCCAAACACTGTATAGTATACCCACAGTTCTGGTTGGATTATTTGTATTCCTATTAATTTCAAAATCTGGGCCACTAGGATCCTTGAATCTTTTATTCACACCCTGGGGCATGATATTGGCCCAGGCTATACTAATTTCGCCTCTGATAACTGGTTTCACTATAACGGCGCTCAAAGGTGTTGGTGATGAGATTGTGGATCTTGCACGATCGTTGGGAGCCACAGAGTATCAGACACTCTCCACTTTAATTTCTGAGGCAAGGTATGGTATAATGGGCGCTATAATCTTGGGTTTTGGCAGGGCTATATCAGAGGTGGGTATTGCCATAATGATTGGTGGGAACATAAGGGGCTGCACTAGGGTTATAACAAGTGCAATGTCACTTGAAACATCAAAGGGGAACCTGGAACTTTCAATAGCCCTTGGGATAATACTACTCGCGGTTTCGCTTATAATAAACACCCTCTTAAATTACTTCCAAGAAAAGTGAAAAGAATGATGCTCAAATTACAGGGAATATCAAAAGTATACGACGAAAAAATGGTCTTAGAGGATATAAACCTTAAAGTAAAAGCTGGTGAGACCCTGGGGATAATAGGCCCCACAGGGTCAGGTAAAACAACACTCCTCAAAATTATAGACCTCCTTGAAAAACCCACCACTGGTAGGATAATATTTGATGGCATAGATGCCTTAAGCGTCCCAGCATTCAAAATAAGGCGCAGGATAGGTATGGTATTCCAAGAAACACCAATACTAAAAAGGACAGTTTATGATAATGTCATTTACGGGCCGCGGATCAGGGGCGAAAACCCCCAAGAAGATGAAGTGAAAAGGGTCCTAGAGCTTGTAGGACTCTTAGGATATGAAAACAAAGATGCCCAAAGACTCTCTGGGGGAGAGAAACAAAGACTTGCACTCGCACGTGCGCTCATAAACGGGCCAGAACTTTTACTATTGGATGAGCCCACATCAAATCTGGATCCGGTTTCGAAAAAGAGGATAGAGGATGCCATAAAGGAATTAAAAGGCGAAACCAGTATCATATTCACCACACATGACCTTTTCCAAGGACAACGCCTAGCTGATAGGATCGCCATACTCCAGAATAAAATAATGCAAATTGGCAAGCCAAGTGAAATATTCAGGAAACCAGCCAATAATTTCGTTGCAAAATTCGTTGGGGTTAAAAACATAATAAAAGGCGAAGCAGAAATGACAAAAGAAGGGCTCACACTCATAAAATCTAATAAAATAAGCATTTATTCATCTAAACCAGCAGAAGGGGAAGTAATCGCCACCATAAGACCCGAAGATATAACTGTTTCAGGGGGACCTAGAGATTCAAGCGCGCTCAACCAGCTAAAAGGCAAGATCATAAGAGTAAATGAAATGGGATCACTCCTCCAATTACAAGTGGAATGTAATGATGAGATGTTCGCTGTTTATATGACTCGGAAGTCTTTCCATGACATGAATATAACTATCGGTTCTAATGTTTGGATAGAATTTAAGGC
>LDZQ01001560.1_pt1 | contig 14234 bp, 13 predicted proteins | sample 615361 | NCBI WGS metagenome assembly LDZQ01 (sample SAMN03408297, study PRJNA278302) | terrestrial metagenome | isolation source: oil reservoir sample I2 | place: USA: Alaska, North Slope, Ivishak formation | collected 2013 | reverse complement strand
AAAGGCGGCGTTATAATGGATGTTACAAACGCTGAACAAGCAAGAATAGCTGAAGAAGCTGGAGCTGTTGCAGTCATGGCCCTCCACAAGGTTCCAGCAGATATAAGGAAAGCCGGAGGAGTGGCGAGGATGGCCGATCCTAAAAAGATTGAGGAAATCATGGATGCCGTTACTATTCCCGTTATGGCAAAGATCAGAATAGGTCACTATGCTGAGGCTCTCGCTTTGGAAGCTTTGGGTGTTGATATGATAGATGAGAGCGAGGTTCTAACACCGGCTGACCCGTACTTCCACGTAGATAAGCGTAAATTCAAAGTGCCATTTGTTTGCGGCGCAAGAAACTTAGGCGAAGCTGTGAGAAGAATATGGGAAGGAGCAGCAATGATAAGAACGAAAGGTGAGGCAGGAACTGGAAACATCGTTGAAGCCGTGAGGCACGTTAGGCTGGTGAACGATAACATAAAGCTCCTTCAGAGGACGACGGATGAGCAGGTGTACGGAGTTGCGGAGAAGTTTGCCGAGCCCTACATAAGGCTGGCTTTAGAAGTGAGAGAAATAAGCGGACTTGAGCCTAAAATCCTGAACAACGAGCCAGTTTATGATGGATACACCTATAGAGAGATAGTCGATGAAATTTACAAAATCCTTCTTGAGATTAAAAGGCTGGGAAGATTGCCCGTGGTCAACTTTGCCGCCGGAGGTGTGGCAACACCAGCCGATGCTGCTTTAATGATGCAAATGGGTATGGATGGCGTTTTCGTTGGAAGCGGAATTTTCAAGAGCTCAAATCCAGAAAAAATGGCAAGGGCAATAGTTGAAGCAGTTAACCACTACGATGAGCCAGACGTAATAGTCGAGATAAGCAAAGACTTAGGCGAGCCAATGAAAGGTCTTAGCATAGAACAGCTCGAAGTTCGCCTGGAGGAGAGAGGTGTATGAAAGTAGGTGTGATAGGGGTTCAGGGGGCTGTAAGCGAGCACATAGAGGCTATAAGAAGGGCTATGGGGCGTATAGGGATTAATGGAAAAGCCTTATGGCTAAGAAAGCCGGAGCAGCTGGGGGATTTGGATGCAATAATAATTCCCGGCGGAGAGAGCACAACAATTTCAAGGCTAATGATGAAGAACGGCCTTTTTGATAAAGTTAAAGAGCTTGGTGAAAGTGGACTTCCAATAATGGGAACATGTGCAGGACTGATACTTCTAGCAAAACATGTCAAAGGAGCTATCGATGGACAGAGGTTTCTCGAGCTTCTTGATGTCGAGGTCAGCAGAAATGCTTATGGTCGCCAAGTGGACAGCTTTGAAGCTACTGTAAGATTAACTTTCGATGAAAATCCATTTTTGGGCGTCTTCATAAGAGCCCCTCGTATCGTGGAAGTCTTTGGGAGAGCAAGACCTATAGGTTATTACAAGAACGAGGTTGTGGGAGTTGAACAAGACAGCTTAATTGGTTTAACTTTCCATCCCGAACTTACAGGAGACACTAGATTGCACGAATATTTTCTAAGAAAGGTCCTTTAGTTTTTACATTTTTCTGTAAAGATAAACCTTAAAAACTGTTAATTTTTACATTTTCTTGGTGATAGAATGGAGTTTAGAATCGCGACTTATGCCTCTCACTCAGCACTTCAAATACTTCATGGGGCGAGACAGGAGGGATTCAAAACACTTGCCTTTGGAAGAGAAAGAGTTAGACCCCTTTACACTAAGTATTTTCCTGTTGCAGACGAATTCATTCCTCAAGAATACCCCGAAGAAGACCTGCTTAAGAGAAAAGCAATAATAGTCCCCACTGGCTCATTTGTAGCCCATCTCGGCATTGAGAGAGTTGAGAGCATGAGGGCCCTCTACTATGGAAACAAGAGAGTTCTTCGGTGGGAAAGCAACAGGGAGCTTGAGAGAAAATGGCTTCTGGAGGCGAAAATAAGGGTGCCAGAAGTAATTGAAGACCCTGATGATATAGACAGACCGGTTATAGTAAAGCCCCACGGAGCAAAAGGCGGCAAAGGATATTTCTTAGCCAAAACACCAGAAGAGTTCTGGAAAAAAGCCTCAAAGCTTGGGATTAAGGACAAAGAAGACCTGAAGCACGTTCAGATACAGGAATATGTCATAGGCGTTCCCATTTACCCGCACTTCTTCTACTCGAAGCTCAACAAAGAGCTCGAGCTTATGAGCATAGATAAGAGATACGAAAGCAACGCAGATGCAATAGGAAGGATAAATGCAGAGCAGCAGCTTGAAATCGGCATAGAGCCGAGCTACACAGTGATAGGAAACATCCCAATAGTGCTCAGAGAAAGCCTGCTCATGGATATCATCGAGGCGGGAGAGAGGGTGGTAAAAGCTTCAGAAAAACTCATGGGTGGGCTTTGGGGGCCCTTCTGCCTCGAAGGAGTCATCACAGAGGACATGGAATTCGTGGTCTTTGAAATCTCAGCGAGAATCGTTGCCGGGACGAATCCATTCATACACGGCTCCCCCTACACATGGCTCAGATACAACGAACCAATGAGCACAGGGAGGAGAATCGCCAGAGAGATAAGGCAGGCAATTGAAGAAGATAAACTTGCCGAGATTTTAACTTAGCTTTGCTACTTCAAAATGCCCCTAGTTCCTCAAATTTTATTGCACATACCCAGCCAACAGCTTTCAATTCTTCTAAAGTCTTATTGGAACATCCTTAAACTCAAAATTAATCCTTCAGAAAACAGAAAAACCAAAAGAGAAAATCCAAACGTGATACGAATAGTTTCAACTAAACTTCTTCCTCCCAAGTTTTGACAAGAATTTGTTAATACTTCACGTATTATTAGCAAAAGTTTTGCAAAGTAAACTTTAAAAGCCCTATGGGTTCTCACCTTAAAAAGGGTGAGGAGGAGAAAAAGAATGAGGAAATTTACACAAAAACTTGTCAATGCAATAAAGGGGTACACCTTTGATGATGTGCTCTTAATTCCACAGGCAACTGAAGTGGAGCCGAAAGATGTTGACGTTTCTACCCAAATCACTCCAGAGATAAAGCTAAACATCCCAATTCTCAGTGCAGCGATGGATACCGTTACAGAGTGGGAGATGGCAATAGCTATGGCAAGGGAAGGCGGGCTGGGAGTTATCCACAGAAACATGAGCATAGAAGAGCAGGCAGAGATGGTCAGGAAAGTTAAGAGGGAAGAAACTATTGAGGAAGTCATCACGATCTCTCCAGAAGAGAGCATCGACTACGCACTTTTCTTGATGGAAAAAGAGGGCATAGATGGACTTCCAGTGGTGGAAGAGGGGGAACTGGTCGGAATAATCACAAAAACAGACATCACGACAAGGGAAGGGGAAAAGGTTAGGGACATCATGACAAAAGACGTCATAACGGCAAAAGAAACGGCAAGCATAGAAGAAATAATGAGCCTCATGATAGAGAACAACATAGACCGAGTGCCCATAGTGAATAAAGAGGGCAAACTGGTTGGGATTGTAACCATAAGCGACCTTTTGGCAAGGAAAAAGTACAAAAACGCAGTTAGGGACGAAGAAGGCAGGTTAAGGGTTGCCGCTGCGGTGTCCCCCTTTGACATGGAGAGAGCTCTTGCCCTAGATAAAGCTGGAGTGGATGTTATTGTCGTTGATACAGCTCACGCACACAACCTCAAGGCAATAAAAGCGATGAAAGAAATGAGAAACAAAATCGACGCAGAGATGATAGTCGGAAATATAGCAAACCCAAAAGCTGTCGACGACTTAACCTTTGCAGATGCCGTGAAAGTGGGTATAGGGCCGGGAAGCATATGCACAACGAGAATTGTAGCGGGAGTTGGAGTTCCGCAGATAACGGCAATCTCCATGGTGGCAGATAGAGCCGAAGAATACGGTATTAGAGTAATAGCGGATGGAGGCATAAGGTATTCCGGGGACATCGTCAAGGCTATAGCGGCAGGAGCAGACGCGGTTATGCTGGGGAACCTTCTGGCGGGAACTAAAGAGGCCCCGGGAAGGGAAGTAACAATAAACGGAAGAAAGTACAAGCAATATAGAGGAATGGGAAGCTTGGGAGCAATGATGAAGGGAGGAGCAGAGAGGTATTACCAGAAGGGACACATGAAAACGAGAAAATTCGTACCAGAAGGCGTTGAAGGAGTTGTTCCATACAAAGGCAGAGTAAGCGAAGTGCTTTACCAGCTTATAGGAGGACTAAAAGCCGGAATGGGCTACGTTGGAGCAAGGAACATTGAAGAGCTTAAGGAGAAAGGGCAGTTTGTGATAGTAACCCACGCGGGAGTTAGAGAGAGCCACCCGCACGACATAGTCATAACGAATGAAGCCCCCAACTACCCCTTCGAGAGGTGATCTTCAACATTTTTATGTTTAAAATAGCAAAATTTTTAAATCAGATTTTACAATTTTATGTCGAAGGTGACACTCATGTGGGAGAAATTCATCGAGGAAAAGGTTAATGAAATTAGAGAGACCGTTGGAGATGGAAAGGCAATAATAGCACTAAGCGGAGGCGTGGACAGCTCGACAGCCGCAATATTGGCCCACAAAGCAATTGGAGATAAGCTATACGCTGTCTTTGTAAACACAGGGTTTTTGAGGAAAGGAGAACCCGAGTTCGTTGTAAAGACCTTCAGGGACGAGTTCGGCTTGAACTTAATCTATGTAGATGCTCAAGAAAAGTTTTTTGAGGCACTCAAAGGCGTGACTGACCCTGAAGAAAAGAGAAAAATCATAGGAAAAACGTTCATAGATGTATTTGAGGAAGTGGCGAGGAAAATTAACGCGGATTTCTTAATTCAGGGCACTATAGCTCCAGACTGGATTGAAAGCCAGGGGAAGATAAAAAGCCACCACAATGTAGGCGGCTTGCCTGAGAGGCTGAACCTCAAGCTCATTGAACCCCTAAGGGAGCTCTACAAAGACGAGGTTAGGGAGGTAGCAAAAGAGCTCGGTCTGCCAGAAAAGATATACAACCGCATGCCATTTCCGGGGCCAGGATTAGCTGTGAGGGTTATTGGGGAAGTGACACCGGAGAAAATAGCCATAGTGAGGGAGGCTAATGCAATAGTGGAGGAAGAGATTGAAAAAGCCGGTTTAAAGCCATGGCAGGCTTTTGCAGTGCTCCTCGGGGTTAAAACCGTTGGCGTGCAGGGAGATATAAGGGCGTACAAAGAGACAGTGGCAGTTAGGGTCGTTGAGAGCCTAGACGGCATGACGGCAAATGCAATGGACGTTCCCTTTGAGGTGCTTCAGAGAATAGCCTTCAGAATAACAAGCGAGATTCCTCAGGTGGGAAGGGTTCTCTACGACATAACCAACAAGCCCCCTGCTACAATTGAGTTTGAGTGAGAGATTGGTGGTGCGGATGATACTCATAATGGATAACCACGGTCAGTACGTACACAGGATTTGGAGAACGCTCCGATATCTTGGCATTGAAGCCAAAATAATCCCAAACACAACGCCGCTTGAAGAGATAAAAGCAATGAAGCCCAAAGGGATTATCTTCTCAGGTGGGCCAGATTTGGAAAGAACTGGAAACTGCAAGGCTATCTTAGAAAACTATGAAGACTTCAACGTGCCCATACTTGGAATATGCTTGGGACACCAGCTTATAGCGAAACACTTCGGCGGCAAAGTTGGTAGAGGAGAAAAAGCAGAATACAGTCTTGTTGAGATTGAGATACTCGAGGAGAATGAAATCTTCAAGGGACTCCCAAAAAGGCTTAAGGTCTGGGAGAGCCACATGGACGAAGTCAAAGAGCTTCCAAAAGAGTTTGAGCTCTTAGCTAAGAGCGAATTCTGCCTGGTTGAGGCTATGAAGCACAGAGAACTGCCAATTTATGGGGTCCAGTTCCATCCGGAGGTTGCACATACAGAAAGGGGAAGTGACATATACAGAAACTTTGCCCAGCTCTGTGGGGAGCTTTAGCCTTGTGGAAAAAGCTTATATATTTTCCCACTTATTTTTTCATGGTGGGAAAATGATCTCAAAAATAGATTCTAAGGGCAGAGTTTATATCCCAAAAAGCATGAGAAAGCGGATCCACGGGGAGGTATATTTGGTAGAAACTCCAGAAGGAATATTAATAATCCCAAAACCCGAAAATCCGATAGAAGAACTTGAAAAAATTGGAAAAAGCCTCCCAGAGAAATCAATTGAGGAACTCAAGAGAGAAATACTAAAACAAGCTCTGGAGGAATTACAATGATTTATGCAGATACAGACTTTTTTCTCGCTCTTCTAAAGCCAAACGATTGGCTGAAAAAGAATGCAAAGAAGATACTCAAAGAATACAAGGGACAGATTACAACATCGGAGGTCACTTTTATTGAGCTAATGCTTTTAGCCAAACGATATGATCTTGATCCAGTTAAAATTGCCTCAAGCGTTATGGCGATATGCAACATAGAGGACACAAAATACCTCAAAGCCGCGATTTATATTAAAGAGTACGGGGTAAACGTTTTTGATGCATTTCACGCAGCAAACTGCCAGGGGAGAATAATAAGTTCCGATAACGTTTATGATAAGCTAGGCATAGAAAGAATTGATCTGAGAAAGCTAGAAGAGAAGTAACTATTTCACCCCAGCAAACAGAAAATTTTTTAAAATTACATTTTTTACTTTTCTCAGTAGTAGGTGGTTTTATGGGGTACACCATATACTACCGCCTCTCCATAAGGAATCGCAAGAAGGGATACATGTTTATTAAGAGAGTTTGCAGAGGTCTCAAGCTGGATTGTGAATTTAGAGGAGAGGACATTATAATCAAACCGCTCTCCAGTGATGTAGAGCCCCTTATAATTAAAAACGGAGAGGGGTTCGTGAAAACATATAAAAGAGAGCCTTACACATCCCTCTACTTGTTATTATTGCTTTCACTTTCTGCCTTTGGCTCCGTAGAGGTGTTTGACGATGAGGGCTTTGCCTTGTGAACCTCTAAAATCCTTTTTGGGATGGAACTCCTGAAGACTCTTTCTTCCACGAGGACCTTCACTATGTCCCCGACTTCAACTTTCTCTGCACTTTCCACCCAGTATTTGCCCGGTTTAACATTGGCCCTTATGTCATCATGTACATCCACCTTTACAAGCTCTCCCTTGACCTCTTCAACAACTCCATACGTCCAGTCCCGGGTGAACTTTGATTTATAAAGGTGCCTGAAAATAAGCACAACTCCAAAAATTGCAACTAAATAGCCGTAGAAGTAGTAAACGTTCTTTGCGAACCTTCTCACCACGAGATAACCAAGGAAGGATAAAAACGCAATTACGGTAAGACCGTAGTAGAAGAACCTGTAGGGCTCAACTTCAATGAAGAATTCTCGATTTTTTAAGATGGTGTATCTCAGGTAGAGAAAGTAGACAACAAAAAGCAGAGCAAGGTAAAGCTCATTTCCAAAGAGGACTAGGAGGAGAGATGATAGGAGATAGGCAATAAAGGAAAGCTGAATGCTCAAGCTTAAGAGCTCATGAACCGTGAGTTCTCTCTTTATTAGCTTTTTAAGGAGCCTAAACTTTGGGGGAGTTTTTGATGGAGTGGGTTTAATTATCTCATCTAGGGTTCTTTTTGTCCACTTTGCTGATTTCACGGCAAAGGACTCAGCTGCTTCACCCACTTTATAGAGGATTTCATCAAGGCTCATGATTTTCACCTCAACTACATGGATAGTTCACAAGCAGGTCACATGCTGCCGCTTTGCCTAATATTGAAAGTGCTGTCTGATTGTCAAGGAAGAAGGGAATGAAAGACAAATCACCAGGTGGACTGAAAATGAAGTAGGGAGTGTCAAATGTTCCATATGAAACCCCCAACATTCTGTAGCCATTCGTCTCATTCCCATTACCAAAGTAATATTGAAGGAAATAGTAGTCAGCACTGCTCTGACCTTCTTTTACCGGTCTAGCCGTTAGGCCTGAAGTAAAGAGCGTATAGAGCTTGCTGTCAAAGGAATCGTGTGGAATCATGAAACTCACCAAACCAATTGGATAATGTTTATCTTCATAACTTATTCCAAGCTCATCTTGGGTTTTATTTGCCAGCTCTTCGTATTTTTCATGGTTATCATAGCTTCCTTCAAGTCTCTCAAATATAGACCATCCGTCGTATATTCCAAAGTACCTCTGCTCCAAAAGGCAGTCGAGGAAAGGTTGGAGATCATAGGCTTTTGCGAGTATTTGAGGAGTTACTGCTGGGGGAGTGTAAGATTCAACATCACTTGAACTCAAGGATATCCCACTAAAGTTTGTGGAATCTTCAAGGGAGTCTCCATTTGTCTCTGGATATTTACGGATGAAGATGAAGTCATAGTATGTATCTCTACTGGGACTATCGCTATCAGTAACCAAATAGAGATAGTTTAATGGTTGAATAAATGTTCTTGAATACGCATCATCAGTATTCACTCTATAATCTGTCTCGTCTTTAAACTCTGCATCTGCAACAGTAGAACTTAATGGGACTATTATCGCCTCATAAATGTGATATGTGGTAACATCACTCCTCCCATCTACATCAGTCTCAAAACTCCACCAAGGTCTGTGGATTGCTAATCCATTCCCTCCCTGATAATCATCGGTAAACAACAACATGTAACCATCACTGTCTGTTATTCCCACTCCACTGTCCCAATCCCCATTTTTTTGTCCCTTCATCCTGAACCTTACACTGAAAGATCCACTATATCCAATTGAGTTTATAGTCCTAACAGCCTCTATACTGTCTCCTCCGTTTATTCTGAGCTCTCCATTGCTCTCGGTAGGACTTTGCTCTACCTGGATCCATTTATCATTCCAAGTTCCATCTTCAAAATCATCAAAGAATATAAACAGGCCATCTTCATAGTTGTATCCTTTAACCGGAGTTCCAGATCCAAAGTAAAGCGAATAAGTTTTTGATTGACCAGCGTTTATGGAATCTTTGATCCATATTAATGCTTCCTGGTTTGATGTATCCCAGTATTCAACCCAAAAAGGTATTCTGTTCCCATTTTCGTCGTAAAGATCTATAGCCACTTTGACCCGGTATATATCACTGTTGCCGTCAGTTTGAGTGTTAGTAAATAGCTGTGTTAAAACACTGGAAGATAAACCCTTTATACTTGAGATTAATATAGGTATCTGATAGTTTGTTAAGTCAACCCCAACTTCGTTTGTTACAGTTATATTCAGCCTGTATTGAAGAGAAGTATTTTTCCAATCTCCTGTATTGGATTTTCCAAACACTAAAACCCCCGCATCGCTCTCATTGAATACATTCACCGGAGAGAGCGAGATTCCACCTATAGTAGTGTTCACAATTATCGGGACGTTTGTTCCATTAAGAGAGCCATTTAAAAGCACGTAAGCAAGGGCACCATCACCGGGATAAAAGTCACCGAAGTAAATGTAATCTTTACTAACGCTTCTAGAGAATTCCCCGAGTACGTAAGGGTCATCACTGCTGCCATTTCCTTCGAGTACCTTTATTGGCTTTCCTATCAGCTCAGGATATGGGTAAAGGCAAGCCCTAATAGATCTCGAATATCTTCCTCCCGTCATTGGAGGGAATAGTGGATCCTCGAGGTTTCTAATGTCTATAAACGCATAAGTGTAGTTGCCGCTCTTTGGAATAGAGCCGTCGTAAACTATCTTGCCGTTAAAATCCCTCACCGTTATGTTAGGAATCTTTGCCTTTACGAAAATGGTGAAGGAATCAAGAACACCAACAGTAATGCTCATGTTGCTTAATATCTCCTCGTCGCTCTGCTCTATCAAAAATCCCTGCTCAAGGAGATAGTCTCTTGTTAAAGCAAGCCACCTTTCAATGGTCTGGTTTTGCATAATCTTCTCCAAATTCTCATAGCCAGAAAGTTCCTCACTGGTTCCAAATAGAATTAAATCTTTCAAGGTTTCGTTAGCCGTTTTCTGTTTTATAAATTCTCCAGTGACTGTAACGTAGTCTATGACAGCTATTAATGCTCGTTTTCCAGAAATCTCAAGTGCCCTTTGAAAGTCAGAGTCAAAGTAAGCAACTCCCCTGAAGCTCCTCTCTACAAGAACCCTCTCGTTCTGTGCCTGAAATATTTGAGAGGAAACATCCTCATAAGTCGCCAAAAGAAGTAGCATAGGGATGAGAAGAACTAAAACAGCAGAATTTAAAATAAAACCTCTCCTCTTCATCAGTCCTCCCTCCATACTCTCAGGGTAATTTGTACAGGCTCAAAAAGTCCCGGAATTTCTCCCATATCAACAAAAGAAATCCTAACCTCTTCTGAAAGATCAACATCTATCGGATTATTCTGAGAGCCGTCAAAGGGTGTCTTTCTCCATTCTCCTGGATTTGAGTCTCCTCTATAGTTGAGTTTATCGAAGAGTCTTAGAATTGCATCATCTACAGCGTAGCCTCCCCCTATATCAGGGTTGAGGTCGTCAATTGATATAGACTTGTATGGAGGATCTCCAACAAGTATATTCTTCTCCACAATTCCGGAAGAACCGTTGTAGTAGTAGGTCAAATTGTAGCCCTTATAAGTTGGGTAACCCTGGAGAAGGAAGGGGAAGACCTCTCCATAACCGGCATATCCTTGAATGAAGTATTTTATAATACCTCTCGTTTTACCTTCTCTAAATCCGTAATCAGAAGTATAACTTTGGGCAATAAACGTATTCAAGCTTCCAGGAACCATCATGGTTTCATTAAGCCTAGTATAAGCTATCCTGAAAAGGTATTTATCGATAGATCCATTGTAGATTGTGTAGCCGTTTTCAGTAAACTCCATAGTACCAATTGCATAAAAATTAAAGTTTATCCCAACCCATAAATCAGAATACCAGGGATCCGCATATGGTGGAAACGTATAACTTACCTGCATTTGAGAACATCTGTAGATACTACATGAAGAATAAACTACATCGTTGTAATCAATATAAATTGAAAGGGGAATAGAGTATAGGGTTATGAGGATTCTCGGGACGTAATCAATCTTTATCCACGAGTTTGGATACCCATAGAGCTTTCTCCGCCTTTCCCCCCCATAGTCTCGTCCTCCATACTCAAAAGTCAGTCCATCATCAGACAGGCGGGAGTCTAAGGCCAATATAAACGTGAAAGATGTTTTACTGAGATTGACATAGTCCATGCCCGCTTTAGTCTGAAGGGCATTTTTTATTTCATCATTTGTTATATCGATCTCATCCACCCCGTTTTCATTAACATCTTTCTCCAAAAGCTCCACAGTATTCGCTCCAAAAGAATAATACAGCTTTACTTTATCAACACCCTCTGTCTTCAAGTGAATGTTTATGTTTCTTATTTCGCCGGGCACAAAGAGGGTGTTGAAATAAGTTATTCCAGTGTAATCACTTTCCAAGTCATATAGCTTCACCAAGCCTGGATCTTCGACTGCAAGGGATGAACTTTGATATTTTAAATGAAGCGTTGTGCCACTACCAACTCCAAGCTCGTATCCACAAGGACCATTGCTATATACAATCTTTAACGGAGTGGATCCTGGGTTGATATAATCACTTATATCTATTAACTCATCACTAGACGAAGTTACAAAGGTGTTGTTTAGATACACATCCATATCTTGGGTTGTTCTTTTTACAAACCTCCCATCCGCAATTATGGATTTGGCATCTTCTGGTATAGTTATATTGGTCATGAGAGTGAATGTGTTGTAATGATAATAAGAACATGCTGCTGCTAGTGCTCTGTGGATTCCAATTAAGTCCTCCCTTATCAGCGTCGCTTTTGATAAATATGCCCTCGCCATATATCCCCTCGGCGTCTGGTTGTACTTATATCCACTCAAGGTGAGCGTTGCGGGAGAAACCTCAAAAGCCTTGGAGTAATCCCCGCCGACCTTTCTAAGATAAGAGCTCGTGTAGTTGTTTATAAGCAGTTCGTAGTAATAGCCCTCAAGAGTTTTGTTCAAAAGGTATCCCAGAATCAGCTCCGCATTATGGGTGAGGTTTTTCTCGGGGAAAAGATCCCTAGTTGCCCAGTAAGTGGCGATTATATCAAGGGGACTCATGTCTGGGGTCACAAGAGGCTCATCGAGAACACCACTATTGCTCCAGTTTTCCAAAATTTCTGGAGGAACAAGCTCCTTAAGAGGAACATTTCTTAGGGTTGTGAGAACATCTTCAGCTTTGTACTTGCTCCCCTCTCTTAATGAACTCGTGTAAACATTTGTATTATCTATAATAGCAACCATGCCACTAACAAACACCACAACCAAAATCAACGACAGCAGAGCATCAAGCGTGAATACAAACCCTCTCCTCCTCATCTGTCATCCCACACGAGAAGTTTTATTATAGCATCATCAAACTTGGGCTCAAGCATGTACCTTATCTCCGGAATAAACTCGATCTCAACCTCATCCCTTGACCAGCCCTCCAGTGAATAGAGCCATAAAAGGAGTATCTTGTTCTGAGTATCCGTCGATCCAAAGAGCTCCTTAAAGGGAACTGTTATTGTTCCGTTGAAGCCCTTGTATGACTTCAACTTCTGGGTTCTGGTTTCGTTTTCATATTCGTACCATACAAGCGTTGCATTTAAATCGCTTTGATTCCCATAAACGAAGAATCCTCTTATCTCGGTGCCAAGCTGGCTTATTAAAGTTAGGTTTCCATAACTTGATGAGTTAACTTTGATCCTGACCACTTCCCCATCCATGACCTTGTACTTCATAAACCCGTAAACGAGAGGCTCTTCGTCTGAAGGTCCAGCAGAAAGATTGTATACTGGTCTTAAAAATACAAAAGTCCTCTCAACAGGCTCAATCCAAGGTGATCTTTGCATAGATGCTTTTATCGTCGCTTCATCTTCTACAAAGGTCTTGTTTATGAATGCAATCTTGTATAGCGATTCACCCAAGTCATAAAAGTTTCTGGAGCGATTGTAGGTGGAGGTAAGGTTGGGGAAGGTGTTATCCGCTGCAAAAACCGTTACAACAACGTTTCCCTTCCCACCGAAGTTGAATTCGTATGGGCACTCCCCTCCCCCAAAATTGATTGTGAAGTTACTAACTTCGGGGCCTGTGATATAAATGTCTACAAGAGCCCCCGCAGGTATTGTAAGGGGAGAGGGTTCTATATAAGGGCCTTCAGGACCTTGCCCCCTCTTTGCACTAAGTATAACGTCTTGGACAAGAATAAACTTCACTCTGTCCCCATCCTGTAGGTTAATGTTGTTTCCATCTTTGAGAGAACAAATGGACTCATTGACATATTGATGCCCAGTCCTAACTATCTCAACATAGCTCACTGCAAAAACCGTGTTCCCCTGTCCACCGGATATCTGAAAGTTTACTCCAGGAGGATTACCTCTTGGATTTGCAAAAGTCACATTATCAAGATAAACCCTCGGAAACCTCCCCTTAACACTCACATTAAACTTTGAAACGTAAAATTCAAACATAAAGTCTTTTCCTCTCGCCAACTGGTCAAATATCTCTGTTAAATTCTCCTTTGACCTATTAAGAGCAAGTATCTTTTCATGATCCAAAGCGTAAGAGTAACCTTCATGCCTTAGTCCAATCATTTTAACACCGCTCACATTCTCCTCCCAATCCTCTGGATAACCAGGGTTTTTGGTCAGGACATCAAGCATGTTGTTGGCTATGTTTGCCCTATCATACCAGTCCAGAAGGTTGGTTATCTCAGCCTTTATCATATCGTTGGTATTCATAACTACCCCAACAACCATAACAACGATAACCAGTGAAAGCAGTGCATCAATTGAAAGTAATTGGCCCTTTCTCCTCATCCTCTCACCACATCAATTTCTATATTTACCGTTTTCCCGCCGTAAGATAAAACTCCATTGTTATCGGTGAACCTAAAGTTTTCGACGAGGTCTTTCTTTACAAAGGCAGTTATATTTTCCGCTAGGCTGGGAAGAGTTTCAATTGACTGGAATGGAGTCGATAGGGTAACTTTTATAGTAACTTCGCTCCCAGTCTCCTCGGATGTCAGGCTCTTAATAGACAAATGGGGATTTTCTGTAATATTTGCCAGTATTGGGTTTAAATAGCTGTAAGGTTCCTCATTCGTCATTATGCCGGTGTTTAGGTAATCAACTGCCTTTGAAACGGAGCTTCTCACGTAACCCACTATCGCCACGTTCGTGTTGTTCTCCACATATGAAGGAACAATGAGGATTAATCCGATGAAAATGATAGAGAGTATAAACACCATTTCAATTGCCGTTTGAGCGCGTGATGTTCGCATAGAGCATATCACCTA
>LDZQ01001211.1_pt1 | contig 14308 bp, 12 predicted proteins | sample 615361 | NCBI WGS metagenome assembly LDZQ01 (sample SAMN03408297, study PRJNA278302) | terrestrial metagenome | isolation source: oil reservoir sample I2 | place: USA: Alaska, North Slope, Ivishak formation | collected 2013 | reverse complement strand
AAAAGAAGAACACACAAAAATAACACCAACAAAACCAGAAGAAACCCCTGAAATCACCAAAGAAACAGAAAAAGAAGAACACACAAAAAGGCCTCTGAACAGAGAAGAAGTAATGAAAAAGTATGGATTGGCAGACGTTGATGAAGAAGAGGTTGAAAGAGTCCTTGAAACCTATAAAGGCGGCGCCATGACCACAATAGATACAGAGAAAGTAGAATTGACCTTGATGAACAAAATAAAAAAATCAATAATAGGTATCCCCAATATAAAAAATGTTGAAGTCATGGTCTTCCTTGAAAACGTGCCCGAACTTGAAGGGGATATAAAAGTACTTATCGAACGCGAAAGCAAAGGATTATTATCCCGTCTAATAGGTGGAGTGATGAAAGAAGAAGAACTAAAAGAACACATTTATGATATAATTGAAATGGAGATAAAAAAGACATTCAGAGGTTATCCTGAAATCATAGAAAAGTTTAGTGTGAATATCGAAATCCATTAGGACCGAACTTTGGAGGCATAAAATGACAAGAGTCATAACAATAGCTTCTGGCAAAGGAGGGGTTGGAAAAACAATAGTATCAGCCAACCTAGGAGTTGCACTCGCAAGTTACGGCGAAAGAGTAATTGTACTAGATGCAGATATCGCAATGGCCAATTTGGAGCTCGTACTAGGAATGGAAGGCAAATCCGTCACTTTACATGATGTGCTTGCAGGTAAAGCCTCAATAGAGGAAGCTATCTATGATGGTCCAGAGGGCGTGAAGATAGTCCCTGCCGGCATATCATTAGAAGGGCTCCGAAGTGTGAAACTAGAACGTTTGGAGGAAGTATTATCCCAGCTACTTGAAGATACTGACATCCTATTAATTGATGCCCCGGCTGGCCTTGAAAAGGATGCCATAACAGCACTTGCTGCTGCTGAAGAACTTTTGCTCGTCACAACTCCAGAGATCCCGTCCATAAGTGATGTTCTCAAGACAAAAATAATTGCAGATAAGCTAGACGTTAAAATAATAGGTGTTGTGGTGAATAGGGAGCAACATGATAAAACCTTCTTAACCATTGATGAGATCGAAACCATACTAGAGGTCCCAGTAATAGCTGTTATACCCGAAGACCCCGAGGTTAGTAGGTCAGCAGCATTTGGAGAGCCCATAGTTATAAAGAATCCTAAATCGCCGGCAAGCAATGCTATCATGAAATTGGCCGCTGATCTTTTAGGTAAAGAGTTCCATCCAATTGAACCGGATAAGAGGGGGATTATTGCAAAATTAATAGCGGGTTTAACAGGGCGCAGATAAACTTCTCCCATTTGGGGGACTCCTTTTGGATATTGTAAGTGTGGGAACCGCTAATATAGATTTCATCCTAAAGGTTCCATCTTTTGTAGAACCTGATACTGAAATGAACATTGAAAAGTTACATATTTCACCTGGCGGATCTGCCCTTAATTTTGCAGTCCATGCCACCAGAAATGGCTTGAAAACTGGCATAATAGCGAAGCTTGGTTTGGACTATTTTGGGGATATAATCTATAATAGACTCAAGGATGAAGGAGTTGACATAAGGGGTGTTTCAAGGACCGATGAAGATACTGGGATGGCATTCATAAGTGTGGATAGGACTGGTAGAAGATCCATCTATTCATTTATAGGCGCGAACAAGAAGCTTAAAATCGGAAAAAAGGAGATAGATTATATCTCAGAGGTTGATCTCATCCACCTTGGGGGTACGTACCTTGAAATAGCATTTCCAACAGCTGAACATGCAAATATTCTCTCGTTTGCACCTGGAGCTCTTCTGGCAGCTTATGGCGTGTCCACATTGAGACCAATACTCCAGAATGTGGATGTTCTTTTTCTCAATGAGCATGAACTTAAACTTTTAACCGGTAAATCTCTCGAGGAGGGTGTTAATTTTCTAATAGATGAAGGAGTCCCATTGATAGTGATAACAAGGGGGAGTAAAGGTGCTGAACTTTATACAAAAAGAGGCGTGGTTAAATATAAGGTTAGGGAAGTTAAGGCTGTGGACACGACTGGTGCAGGTGACGCTTTTGCCGCAGGTTTTATAGCATCATGGGTCCAAGGTGAAAGTTTAAACTCGTGCCTTAAAAGAGCGCATGAATGTGCTTCGAAAAATCTTAAAAGATTAGGTGCGATATAACTCATCAGAAAAAAGATAATAGCATGAAATGTTAATCTATATTTTAAAGAACTTTTCAGCGTTCTTTGAGGATACTCTAAGCATTTCTAGATCACTAAATCCTTCAAGACACATTTTATGAACTGTTTTCGGCACTGATAATGGATCTGATGGTGCGGAGCTCATGTCACTGTTTAAAATGAATTTATCTACACCATATTCTCTCATGATCATAACTGCCTCAAATGGTGTCATCTTACCTGGTTGTATGGTGAGTCCGAGCATTGATTCCTGGTCGATGACTTCTTTGATTATCTCAGTATTCACGTGATCTATTAGCAGCTTTGAGGTGTCAATATTATCCTCTAGGATTTGAAGGAGAATCCTTGTTATTTTCTTTTTGTTTTTGCGGGGGGTGTGTATTATTACAGGGATTTTCAATTCATCAGCTAATTGTAATTGTTCTTTTAAAACTTTTATCTCTAATTGGGTTCCCTCTTCAATTCCGATTTCTCCTATGGCCACGACCCTTTTATCTTCTAGAATTTGTGGCAGATCCTTTATCACTTTGTTGTAGTCTCTGGGTATGCTTCTTGGGTGTATTCCCGCCGCTACATATAATTTGATTCCGTTTTCTTTCGCGCGTTGGGCGTCAACTTCTAGTAGGCGTTGTATGTGTTCAAGGGTGACTGCTGAAACCTTCATTGGTAGGGGGTCGTGGGCACATGTTATGGTTTTGTTTATCCCTGCTATCGCCATTTTCTCGAAATCTTCATATGGGCGCGTGTCTGCGTGTATGTGGGCGTCTATCATCCTATTCTCACCTGTTAATCTTGGATTTCATAAAAGCGTGAAAGGTCCTGGAATTTCATCCGCCTTTTCAGAAGGTCTTCCAGTGCTCTTGTAAGGTCTTTTATTGATATTCTGATCTGTTTTGTGTCGTTCCTATTTCTTAAGGTGACTTTATGGTCTTTGAGTGATTGGTGATCAACTGTCACCGCAAATGGCACTCCTATTTCATCTATACGAGCGTATCTTCTCCCTATTGTACCTGATGTGTCAAATTCTGCGATGAAACCATTGTTTCTAAGATCCTCTTTTATCTTTAGTGCTAATTGGACAAGTTTTTCCTTGTTTACTAAGGGTAGGACTGCAACTTCCACCGGTGCTATATCAGCTGGGAAATTAAAATAGGTTCTATCATCCTCTTTTTTATATGAGTGGAGTAAGAGTGAATATATTATCCTGTCAATGCCAAAGGATGGTTCTATCACATGTGGGAATATTTTTTCACCTTTTATGGTTTCTTCAATTTCTTCAAATTCAAGATCTTCCTCTAATAGAGTGTATGTTTTATCTAATTCAAGTTTGAATTGGCCCTTTTCTTCAAGTTCTTTTTTGACGATTTTCGGATCCAGGTCTTCTAGGGCTTTTATGATCTTTGCAGCTTCTTTTTTAAATTTTGGGCCGATTTTATCCATCTTGGCTTTAACTGTCTCTTTTTTTACTATCTTAGGTTTTTTGTATTCTATGAAGACTTTGAGGTCTTCTTTGCTGTGTTCACTGTGAGATTTGAGGTCGTAGTCTGTCCTGTCTGCTATGCCTATTATTTCGATCCATCCGTATCTGTTGGTTTTTATTTCAACGTCCCAACAATCTATGGCGTAATGGGCCATTTCTGTTGGGAGATGCTGACGGAATCTTATGACATCTTCTGGTATTCCTATATCGACTAGGAATTTTTTCGCTAACCATAAATGGTAGGTTAGGAGTTCACTTGATATTATGCCTTTTTCAGCGGCTTTTCCTGCAGTTATTGTTATGGGTTTTTTGCCTTTTTCTTGGTTTTCTGCTGGGTAGAGTTTTAGTTTTTCTGATTTTATTGTGTGGAATCTCGGGTGCGTTTTCTCTTTGGGGTTTACGAATATTTCCGCTTCTGCTTGTGTGAATTCTCTGAGTCTTATGACGCCTTGGCGGGGTGATATTTCGTTTCGGTAAGCTTTTCCGAGTTGGACGACACCGAAGGGTAATTTGTTCCTGAAGAATCTTAAAAGTCTTTTGAATGGTGTGAATATGCCCTGGGCTGTTTCGGGTCTGAGATATCCTATTTTTTTACCCTTCGCCCCGATTAGCGTCTGGAACATGAGATTGTAACTCCAAACATGTGTGAGGTGTCCGCCACAGCGTGGACATCTTATCTTCCTGTTAGAGATTATTTCTGTGAGTTTCTGGTTCTCCAAACCTTCAACGTCCATGCCAGTGGCTTCTTCAATTATGTGATCTGCTCTGTATACTTCTTTGCATTCTTTGCATTGGGTCATTGGATCATTGAAGTGATCCACGTGGCCTGAAGCCTTAAAAACTTCTTCTGGCATTACTGTGGGTGATTCCATCTCATAGAATCCTTCTTTTATGATGTAGTATTCTCGCCATTTGTTCATGATCTTGTTCTTTAATAGGGCCCCTAGTGGACCGTAATCTACGAATCCAGCCACTCCTGAGTAGATTTCAAAGGATGACCATAGGAATCCGCGTTTTCTCGCGATCTTCATCACTTCCTCGTGGCTCATTATTATCCCTCTTATTCTTTTTTTGTTCTGAGTTTTCTGAGTTCATAGTCTTCTTTTATCTTGCTTGTTTCTGGTTTGAGTTGGCCCATATATTTACTTTCTCTTTCGGGGTGTCCGTAGGGTTTTTCTGCTGGTGATGTCATTGTCTCAAATACGATCTGACATACTCTCTGTTTTGGGTAAAGTGCTACTGGCATTTTACCAATATTTGAGATTTCGAGTGTGATCCTGCCATGGAATCCGGGGTCTATGTATCCTGCTGTGACGTGCATGGTGATCCCGAGCCTTCCGATGGATGATCTTCCTTCTACTCTTGCGACGAGGTTGTCTGGTAATCCTATATATTCGTATGTTGTGGCTAGGGCAAATTCTCCTGGGTGTATTATGAAGGATTTTCCATCTTCTATGTGGTATGTTTCCATGTAGGATTCTATGTCCCCTGGTTCTTGGGGGTCTATGCACGGTTTTCTTATGATTTTGAATCCCTTGAATTCGTTTCCCATCCTAAGATCCACCGATGATGGTTGTATTTGTCTCTCAGGATCCTCTAGTGGGTCTATGACTATAAGGCCCTTTTTTAGGTACTTTTTTATGTCATGGTCGCTTAGGATTGCCATGTTATGTGTCTCCTTTTTCATCATCTTTTAATTTTATGATCGACGGGTCTTCTATGATGTTAGGTATGCCGCAGCTGTTGCCCACTCCTACAATGAGTATGTTTCCATCCTCTGTCCTTTCTATGCTGGATTTAACCCTTTCAAGGGCCGTTTCACATCCTTTGAGGATTTTTTTATTCATCTGGGTTATCGCTTCCTCTGGGCTCATTTTAATCACTATTGAATCTATTTCGATATCGGCTTTGAGTATTTTGTCCTCGATGAACCATTTTTCGACGCCGGTGCCCCCGATGACTATACCAACACCCTCTGCAACTTTACCTGTTTCTTCACCTTCCATTTTAACGGCTGCATCTATCATTATAATCTTTTGGATGTTGAATCTGTCTATTAGTGTGTTCACGGCCTTTGCAATTTTACCCAGTCTTGCTCCTGGCCCTTCTGGTCTGAGTATGATGAGTTTTCTGCTATTGCATTCTCTTTTTGCGTAGATCATCTCATCTATTGATTCTATTTTGTCATCCTTTTTGAGTAGCATGGCTGTTGTGAGCGGACCTGCTCCGTCACCCACTGGAAGGCCCTTGGAGAATGCCTTAGCGCCTTTAAATTGGGCTTTGAATATTCTCATGATGAGTGGCATGTTCATTTGTAGGGCTATGAGTATTTGGAGGTTTCCTGTTTTCTTTGCGAGTTCTAGGTTGTGTCTTATCATCTTATATACACTATTGAGTCCTATGGCAACTTTGAGGGTCATTATTATATTTGCTTTTGTTTCCCTGCTGGCCTCTGAGGCTATCGTGTTGGCCATGTTTTTGAATCTGGATTCGCTCAACTCCAGTATTTTATTGAATTTTTGGACTATACCATTAGGGTCTAGGTTTGTTGGGGGTATTACGAAGAAATCTAGGAATTCATTAACCTTTTCCCGAGTCTTTTTGTCCTTTTCTTTGGAGAATTTGATTATTATGTCTCTTGATTCTTGCACCATGTTCTCCATTTCGATTAGGGCCTTTTGTAGTGTTGAGAATATGCGGATTCTCATTACTATTGGTATGAATATGATAAGGATTATGAAGAATATTATACTGAAAATGTCCCAGTTTCCTAGTCCAGGAATCAGTGTAAAAACCTCCCTTAGATTTTATTTTTTATCCTTCTGAGCATGCCCTTTAGAGTGTGGGCTTCTCTTCCTGTGATGAAAGCTCTGCCTATGAGGTTTTTGAAGGCTCTTAGGGCTACTCTCCTTTTATGGTCTGGTAATCCAAGTGAAGATATTATATCCTCCATATCAGATACTAATAGCCTTTTTTCAAGTCCTGAAGCTTCTTCAATCCCCTTGGGGTTATAGTCCCTTTTTTTGAATATTTCGTAGAATATTATTGCAGCTGCGTGTGAAACGTTCATTATAGGATATTCTTGGCTTGTGGGTATGCTTACGATAATGTCACATTCTTCTATTTCCTCGTTTGTGAGGCCATTTCCTTCTCTGCCGAATAGTATGGCTATTTTAACCTTTGGATTTAGCGCCTTTGCAAATTGTTCTGGTCTGAGGGGTATTCTTGCTATTTTGTAGCTTCCGCCGGGTACTCCTGTTGTGCCAACGATGAAGTCTGGTGAAAGTTTCTTCAGCATCTCCTGGAGGGATTTGAATGTTATTGAATTTTCTAGGATGTCTGTTGCGTGCATTGCATGTAGGTATGCTTCATCGTCTAATTTGCATGGGTTTATGAGGACTAGTTTCTTTAATCCGAAGTTTTTCATTGCCCGGGCTATGAAGCCGATGTTTCCTGGGGTTTCGGGTTCGACAAAGACCACGTGGATGTTATCTTCAAGTTGTTTTATCTTTTCTTCTTCCATTTTTCATTTATATGCCAAGTCTAATAATTCCAGTATGTTCATGACTTTGATGTTTTCTATTCCTTCTCGTTCGAGGGAGTCTTTTATATGTAATTGGCAGAATGGGCATATTGTTATTACTGCGTCTACGCCTAGTTTTTTTATCATCTCGGCTTTCTTTTTCCCTAGACTGTATGCTAGGTCTGGTTTCCCAGATTTCACACCGCCTCCTGAGCCGCAGCACCTGTCTGGTTTCTCCATTTCAACGAATTCTAATCCTTTTATCTTTTTGAGTATTTTTCTTGGTTCTAGTCGTATTCCTTGGCCCCTTGCAAGGTGGCATGGGTCGTGGTATGTTACGCGCATGTTTACTGGTTTCATGTCCTCTGTGTTGAGGTTTTCTGCCAGTAGTTCGCTTATGTCTAGGACGTTTAATTTTAGACCGTATTTTGGGTAGTCGTTTTTGAGTGTGGAACCGCAGCCTGCGCAGACTGTTATGATAGCTTCGTATCCTTGTAGTGCCTTTTTGTTCTGGGCTACGAGTTTTTTTGCTATGTCGGTTTGTCCTGTGCGTATCATGGGGGAGCCACAGCATACTTGGTTTGGTGGTACGTCGATTTCTATTCCATGTCTTTTCAGGACTCTGAGTAGTGCTAGTCCCACTTCTGGGATCCTGTAGTCTACTAGGCATCCTGTGAAGAATCCTAATCTTGGATTTTCAGCCTCCAAATCTAGGGATTCTATGAATCCTTCCTTTATGTGTTCAACTGATCTTCCTGTCTCTTCTATGAGTTTTTTAACCTTCTTGTGGGCTTCTAATGGTCCGATATCCTGTTTACATGCCAGCGCTCTTAGTTTTTCGATGGCGTCTCCTGGTATGCTTAGTTGTTTTGGGCAGATTTCTTCGCATTTTGCACAGGTTGTGCAACAATATAATCCTTCTTTAAATCCTTCTCTGGCCCTGTCTGCCTTGTCTCGGGGGTCGAATGCGAACTTTGACAGGTAGTTCATGAAATATGGCCCTGCGAATTCTGAGCTTTCTTTGATAACTGGACAAGCAGCTATACATGAAAAGCACTCGATACAACTTCTAAGTTTCTTTGAATCCATATAATCTTCTGGTTTTATCTTTTGAAGGCCTTCACCAGTTGATTCCAAGTATAATCTCATCTGTCGTGCTTTTTCTTCTATCTCGCTCCTGTCGACTATAAGATCCTTTATTACTGGGAAGTCTAATGGTTCTATCAGTGCCCCTTCCTTTATTTCTGCTTTACATGCTAATACTACTTCGCCGTCCATTTTAACCGCGCAGGACCCGCATTGTCCGGCCCTGCACGAGCTTCTGAAGGCAATGTTAGCCCCGTATCTATCATTGATTAGGTTGAGAGCGTCGATTATTTTCATCTTCTCTTTAAATGGAATCTTATACTCTTCAATGTATGGTTTATCGTTCTTTTCCGGGTCGGACCTTAATATTTTAACTTTTATCATATTCTTTTTATCTCCAAAATTTTATGGGGGAAATTATAAAAGTCTAGGAAAATCAGATTGGAATTATAGAACTTTTAAATTTTTTTCATTATTATAATTTTCCCCCCACTATTGTGGGGGGGGTGATTCTTCTTAAATTTAAAATCTGATGGTAGGTGATCGTATGATTAAAATTCTAGATGCAAGGAAAGGTGATGAACTTTTCCTATTAGGCAATGAAGCTGCTGCGAGAGCAGCTATAGAATCAGGGGTTACTGTTGCAAGCACTTATCCTGGGACGCCATCATCAGAAATAGGGGATGTTCTATCAAGGATAGCATCCAAAGCCGGTTTATACTTCGAATTTTCAACAAATGAGAAGGTTGCGGTGGAAGTGGCCGCTGCAGCGGCGGCTTCTGGCGTGAGATCATTCACCTTCATGAAACATGTAGGACTTAACGTGGCATCAGATTCACTTGTAAGCATAGCATACACTGGAGTCGAAGCAGGCATGGTCATATTATCGGCAGATGACCCATCAATGTTCTCATCACAAAATGAACAAGACAATAGACACTATGCAAGATTTGCAAACATTCCCCTCCTCGAACCATCAAACCCCCAGGAGATCCTCGATTTTACAAAATACGCCTTCAATTTATCCGAAAAGTTTAAAATACCAGTATTAGTCAGGACAACAACAAGAGTATCACATATGAGAAGCAGAGTGAAAGTGGGTGAAATCAAAAAGATGAGAAAAAAAGGTCAATTCAAAAAAAACCCTAAAAGATTTGTTCTCGTACCATCAACCGCAAAGACCATGCACAAAGAACTCATCAAGAAAACAGAGAAAATATCCAAGATCGTGAACAAATCACCATACAACCAACACCACAAAACCCATGGTGGATATGGGATTATAACAAGTGGCGGTGCATTCAACTACACCCATGACATAATAAATGAAAAAAAACTCCCCATATCTATACTAAAATTAGGATTCACATACCCATTCCCTGATAAAGTAGTATTAAGATTCATAGAAGACCTTGAAAAGGTTTTCATAATCGAAGAAGTCGACCCCATAATAGAAAAGGATGTTCTGTCAATAATCGGCCGAGAAAACCTCGAAGTAGATGTTCATGGAAAACTAGATGGCACATTCCCAAGAATATATGAATACAACCAGGACATAATAGAAGCCTCCATTAGAAAACAAATACCCCTAAAGATTAAAAGAAAGGAGCCATTGAAAGCCCATTTACCTGAAAGACCCCCAACATTTTGTCCTGGATGCCCACACAGGGCAGTTTATTATTCCATCAACAAGGCACTTGAAGAATTAGAAATGGATGTTATTTTCTCAACAGATATCGGATGTTACACACTAGGTATAGAATCACCATATAATACTGCAGATTACCTCTTATCAATGGGTTCAAGTATAGGGGCGGCTTGCGGCTTTTCCAAGGCAACAAGGCAGAAAATAGTGTCATTCATAGGTGATTCAACATTCTTCCATGCCGGGATCCCACCACTCTTGAATGCTATTCATAACAAGCACAATTTCCTCATTGTGATCCTAGATAATAGGACAACCGCAATGACAGGAGGCCAACCACACCCTGGCCTCCCATTTGATGGTATGGGTGGTGAAGCCCCAGCCATCCCCATAGAAAACATCATTGAAGCCCTTGATGTGAAATTCAAAGTGATAAATCCCATGAATATAAAAAAAAGCATCAAAGCCTTTAAAGAAGCCTTAAAAATGGACTCACTTAACGTTGTCATTGCAAGATACCCCTGTCAACTTTCACTTAAAGCAAAGGGAAAACCTGTTAAAGTGGATAATGATCTCTGTAATGAATGTTTAGAATGTATTAACAAACTCGCATGTCCAGCCATAATATATGAGAATGGCATTAAAGTGAATCAAAAATATTGTCGAGGATGCGCTGTTTGCATCCAAATTTGCCCAGAAAAGGCCATAAGACCTAAAAGGGGGAGTTCAAGGTGAAATTATCATATGACATTTATATATGTGGTGTTGGCGGACAGGGGATTATAAAAGCTGGTGAAATCATAGGATGGGCTGCCATGAAAGAAGGGATGGACGTTGTGATGAGTGAAATACATGGAATGGCCCAAAGGGGTGGTGTAGTATCTACCGATGTCAGGATAGGCCAAGCAAAAGGCACTATAATCCCAAGTGGCCATGCAGACCTCATGATGGCATTCGAACCCCTTGAAGCCTTGAGGGCCATTGACAAGATAAGGAAGGATGCGCATTTAATAGTTAATCTAACTCCTATTCCACCATTCAATATAAACGCTGGAGAGTATCCACCAGTGGATGAGATAATAGAGAAACTTAGGAGATTTTCAGGGAACGTATACGCTTTTGACGCTGATAGGGTGGCCTTGGAAGCTGGTCATCCTCTTTCAACGAACATGGCGATCCTGGGAGCCGCCACGGCCATGCCAGACTTCCCTTTATCCCAGGATGCTATAATAGAATCTATGAAGGCGAACTTGCCCAGCAAATTGTTCAAGGTTAATTTGAAAGCGTTCAATAGGGGTTTTATGAGCTTAGAGGGTTGATATGTCCTCTGATGATAATAGTGGCACGTTAGCCTCTTTTAACACTTTTATACCCTCGTCGATGTCTTCTGTCCTTATCACTACAATCGCTTTTTCGCTCTTTTTTTCCACGAAGGCATAGATATATTCCACGTTCATATCTGCCCTTGTGAGGATACCTAGTATTTTATCGAGCCCCCCTGGCCTGTCAGGCACTTCGACGGCTATGACGTCGTTGAGTTTAACCACGAAATTGTTTTCTTCAAGGACTTTCTTCGCCAGTTCAGGGTCTGGGACCATGAGTCGTAGTATCCCAAATTCTGATGTGTCAGCTATGGATAAGGCTCTTATATTTATATTAGCTTTGGCGAGTGCATGGACTGCCTTTTTCAACCTTCCTTTCTTGTTTTCAAGGAATACGGATATTTGTTTCACTTTCATTCCGGATCTTCCCCTCTAATTTAAAATTTTCTTTTATCAATAACTCTTATGGCTTTTCCTTCGCTCCTGGGTAAACTTTCTGGTTCGACGAGTGTTACGTTAACCCTTAATCCTATCTCCCTTTGCAAGTGTTCTTCTATCATCTTCTTGACTTCTTCCACGTGTTTCACTTCATCTGAGAATAGTGCTGGCGAGGCTTCAACTTGGACTTCGAGTTCGTCCAAGTATTTTGGTCGTGTTACTACTATTTGGTAGTGTGGTTCGAGTCCATTTATTTTGAGGAGGGCCTCTTCGATCTGTGATGGGAACACTATAACTCCACGTATTTTTAGCATGTCATCGCTTCTTCCTGTTATGCGATCCATTCTTATGAGGGTTCTGCCACATGGGCATTCTCCTTTCCTTAGGGTTGTGATGTCCCTTGTCCTGAATCTTATTATGGGCATGGCCTCTCTTGTGAGGGTTGTGAGTACTAGTTCTCCTTTTTTTCCTGGGGGTAGGTTTTTTAGGGTTTCTGGGTCTATTATTTCTGGGTAGAAGTGGTCTTCAAAGATGTGGAGGCCGTTTTTTTCTTGGCATTCCATCGCGACTCCTGGGCCGATAATCTCTGTCAAACCATAAATGTTAAGGGCTGTGAGACCCAATCTTTCCTCTATAGCATCTCTCATCTCCTCAGTCCACATTTCGGCCCCGAATACTCCTGCTTTGAGTTTTAGGTTGTCCATTTTAACGTTTTCTTTTTGTAGGACTTCTGCAAGGTATAATGCATAGGATGGTGTGCATGTGAGTATTGTTGTTCCGAAATCTTGCATGATTTCGATTTGTCTTTTGGTGTTGCCCGCTGATATTGGTATCACCGTGGCCCCTATCCTCTGGGCTCCGTAGTGCACTCCTAGGCCGCCTGTGAATAATCCGTAGCCGTAGCAGTTTTGTATGCGATCTCTTCTTCCTGCACCCGCCATTGTTAGGGCTCTTGCCATGACTTCCGACCATAGGTCTATATCTTTCTGGGTGTAACCTGATACCGTTGGTTTGCCCGTGGTCCCTGAGGATGTGTGGACTTCTATTATGTCTTCATCAGGTACTGCGAACATCCCAAAGGGATAGGCTTCTCTAAGATCTTGTTTCGTGGTGAATGGCAACTTTTTAATGTCTTCTAGGCCTTCTATATCCTCTGGTTCTATTCCAAGTTCATTGAATCTTCTATGATAATATGGGACGTTTTCATAAGCCCTCTTCACAGTATCCTGGAGTCTTTTAAGTTGTATTTCCTTTCTTTTTTCTTCGTCCATGCATTCTGCCTTCTGATTCCATATCATTTTGATCTACCCTGGGGAGGTGATGATAACATTTATAAAATTCTATATCCTATTATCTTTTTATAATCATTCCGATTCTTGTGGAGGTAACTTATATGAACATGGTAATCCTTGGTGTGGTCATATTGGTCTATTTTATCATGGTTGGCTATGCAGGTTATGTTGCATGGAGGAGAACTAGCACATCAGAAGATTACATGGTGGCCGGTAGGAAAACACACCCTTATATCATGGCTCTTAGTTATGGGGCCACTTTTATTAGTACTGCTGCTATAATCGGTTTTGGTGGGATGGCTGGTGTCTATGGTATGGGTATACTCTGGCTTGTATTCCTTAACATATTCGTGGGCATATTCATAGCCTTTGTATTTTATGGTAAAAGGACTCGTAGGATTGGTGAGAACCTTTCAGCTTTCACTTTCCCAGAGTTTTTATCAAAGAGGTTTAATAGCAAGTTTATACAATATTTTGGGGGTGCTGTGATATTCTTGGGGATGCCACTCTATGCCTCTGTGGTCCTTATAGGCGCTGCAAGGTTCCTTGAAACTTCATTAAACTTGAATTTTAAAATTGCACTTATTATAATGGCATTAATAGTGGCTGTTTATGTTGTTATGGGGGGTATAAGGGGAGTTATGTATACTGACGCCCTCCAGGGCACTATAATGTTCTTTGGCATGATATTCCTTGTCCTGTCAGTCTATTATATGCTTGGTGGCGTTATAAGCGCCCATGAAGCCCTTACAAGCATGGGACATCTCATGCCAGAATCTGCGAAGAGTGTGGGTGCAACAGGCTGGACTAGCATGCCCGTATTCGGAAGCCCATACTGGTGGACCCTCCTCTCCACCATAATACTAGGGGTGGGTATAGGGGTTTTAGCCCAACCTCAACTTGCAGTAAGGTTTATGACAGTCAAATCCAACCGAGAACTTAACAGGGGAGTCCTTATAGGTGCATTATTTATATTCGTCATGACATGGGGTGCTTATGTGGTTGGTGCGTTATCAAATGTCTATTTTTTCCAAAAGAAGGGTTTGTTAGCCATCCAAGCGAGTGGGGGTAATGCTGATAAGATAATACCTGTTTTTATAAGTTCGGCGATGCCGGAATGGTTCACATATCTTTTCATGTTAACGTTACTTTCAGCGGCCATGTCCACTCTAAGCGCGCAATTCCATGTCCAAGGGACGGCCATTGGTAGGGATATTTATGAAACCTTGAAGAGAGGGAAGAGATCAGTGCTTATCACAAGGATTGGTATAATAATCGCTGTTATAATCGCGGTTATATTAGCATATATTCTCCCAAGTAGTATAATAGCACA
>LDZQ01000027.1_pt1 | contig 14322 bp, 15 predicted proteins | sample 615361 | NCBI WGS metagenome assembly LDZQ01 (sample SAMN03408297, study PRJNA278302) | terrestrial metagenome | isolation source: oil reservoir sample I2 | place: USA: Alaska, North Slope, Ivishak formation | collected 2013 | reverse complement strand
CATAAAACTTACCTCCAGCCTCCCCCTCCCGCCTCCCCTGCTGTATCCCCTCGCTTTCGCAAGGGGACTTAGCAGCAACGGAAAGTTAAATGGTGCTCTGTGGTTCATTCTCGTAATTCTTCCAATGATTGGGATAATATTTCTTTTACTTTACATTGTAATAAGAGAACCTACACCAGCTAAAACAGAAAAAAGCAGAGCACTTGAGGTTTTAAAGGAAAGGTACGCTAAGGGGGAAATTACAAGGGAAGAGTATCTATGAAGGAAGAGCTGGAGGGATAACAATGCATGACATGCACATGCATGAAGCTGAAAAAGAAGAGACTCAAGAAGATATGGAGCACAAAATGAAAACTGAAACCAAGCATGAAGAACATGAAATGCACGAAATGGAGAAAATGAAACGTGAGCATGAAAACCACGAGATTAAGCATGCATCCCACCACGAACACATGAGGCAGGACTTCAAGAGGAGATTCATAGTTTGTTTAATTCTGACCTTTCCAATTCTAATCTTATCTCCAGCAATTCAGAACTTTCTTGGTTTTAAATTTGAATTTACTGGCTCAATCTATACCCTGTTCCTTCTATCTTCTTTTGTTTACTTCTATGGTGGATATCCATTTCTCAAAGGAGTTTTTGACGAGTTAAAAAAGAGAACTCCGGGAATGATGACTTTGATTGCTGTAGCCATAACCATTGCTTACGTTTACAGCTCTGCAGTCGTTTTTGGTCTCAAAGGCAAATTCTTTTTCTGGGAGCTTGCAACCCTTATCGACATCATGCTTCTCGGTCATTGGATTGAGATGAGATCGGTTCTTGGGGCTTCAAGGGCTTTGGAGGAGCTTGTAAAAATAATGCCTTCTGAAGCTCATCTTATAAAAAACGGGGAAGTTGTGGATGTAAAGGTTGAAAGTCTGAAAATTGGAGATAGAGTCCTTGTTAAACCAGGTGAAAAAATACCTGTTGATGGTGTAGTTGTTGAAGGAGAAACGACAGTAAATGAGGCTATGCTAACAGGAGAATCCAAGCCTGTTACAAAGAAAGTAGGGGACGAAGTTATAGGTGGAGCTATCAATGGGGAAGGTTCGATTGTTGTTGAGGTAAAACGGACTGGAAAAGACACATATCTTAATCAGGTTATAGAGCTTGTCAGACAAGCTCAGGAGAGCAAATCGAGAACTCAGGATTTGGCTGACAGAGCAGCTTTCTTTCTTACAATTATAGCTTTAACCGTTGGAAGTGTAACCTTGATAGCCTGGCTAGCTTTTGGAATGGATTTTGTTTTTGCAATTGAAAGAGCTGTAACGGTTATGGTTATAACCTGTCCCCATGCTTTGGGTTTGGCAGTTCCATTAGTTGTCGCAGTCTCAACATCATTAGCAGCAAAATCTGGATTACTTATAAGAGATAGGCAGGCTTTTGAAAAGGCTAAGGATTTGCAGGCTATCGTTTTTGATAAAACTGGAACACTTACAGAGGGTAAATTTGGAGTAACAGATATAATACCTCTCAATTCGATTGGCAAAGATGAAATTTTAAGGGTAGCTGCATCGCTTGAGGCTAAATCTGAACATCCTATAGCTGAAGGGGTTGTGAGAAGTGCCAAGGAGAGGAATTTAAGCCTTGAGGAAGTAGAACACTTCAAAGCCATTCCGGGAAAGGGCGTTGAAGGAATGATAAATGGTAAGAAATTCAAGGTTGCAAGTCCCAGCTATTTGAGGGAAAATAAGATAGAGTTGAAGGATGAAAGAGTGGAGAAGGTTGAACAGCAAGGAAAGACCGTTGTATTTCTGCTTGAAGATGAAAAGCCTGTTGGGGCTATAGCTTTGGCAGATATTATCAGAAAGGAATCGAAAGAGGCAATTGAAAGTCTTAAAAAAATGGGTATAAAGTGTATGATGCTCACGGGAGATAACAAATTCGTTGCAAAATGGGTTGCTGAAGAAATTGGCTTGGACGAATTCTTTGCAGAAGTTCTGCCTCATGAGAAAGCCGAGGTTATTAAAAGCATACAGGAGAGGGGTTTAACAGTTGCAATGGTTGGCGATGGCATAAACGATGCTCCAGCTTTAGCACAGGCAGATGTTGGTATAGCCATAGGAGCAGGAACTGATGTAGCAATAGAAACTGCCGATATCATTTTAGTCAGGAATGACCCAAGAGATGTCGTGTCTGTAATTCAACTCTCTAAGAAAACCTACTCAAAGATGTTCCAGAATTTACTGTGGGCTACAGGTTATAACTCCTTTGCGATTCCTCTATCAGCAGGTGTTCTTTATGGATATGGAGTTTTACTTACTCCAGCAATTGGGGCATTGCTAATGAGTTTAAGCACAGTAATAGTTGCAATGAATGCAAAGATGTTGATTGTAGATTTGGGCTACTAATTCCTGACGTTTCATCATGAAATAACTGAACAAGATTATTGGTTTAGTCTCATTACATTTAATTTCAAATAATAAAATTAAAAAAATTCAAATCACTCTATCCTCCCAAACTCCTCCTTACTTGCTCCACAAACAGGACAAACCCAGTCTTCTGGCAAATCTTCCCACTTTGTGCCAGCAGGAATACCGTTGTCTGGATCGCCTTCATCCTCATCATACACGTATCCGCAAACAGTGCACTGATATTTCGCCATTTTTACTCCTCCAGATAAACGGTTGCAGTTTTTGGACTCTTACCACCTTTTACAAAATGGTAGTGTTCGTACGTCATGACTTCTCTATCTTCCAGCAGTTCAGCATCCACAACTTCTCCGATAAACAGTGTGTGAGTACTTGCATCCAACCTGTTTACAACCTTAGCCTCAATGTAAGCCACTGCGTTGTCTAAAACAACTGGTGCTCCTGTTTTACCAATTTTGTAGTTTATTCCTTTAAATTTATCAAAGTTCTTACCAGACTTAAAGCCAAATCTTCCTATGAATTCCATTGGCGTGTCCTTAGCCAAAACTGAAACTGTAAAAACTCCGCTGTGCTTTACATAATTGTGCGTTAAGTTCTCCTTATTCAAGCTTGCTGCAATTAAGATGGGCTTTGATGCTACCTGAAAAACGGTGTTTGCTATCTGTCCGTTGTACTTTCCATCTTTCACAGATGCAACTACATAGAGTCCGTAGCTTATTTTGTATAACGCCTTGGGATTCATATGTCCACCTAATACTCCTCACACTTTACCATGAAGTAACCCCTCGGATGCTTGCATGAGGGACATTCTTCCGGAGGCTCTTTTCCATAGTGCACATATCCGCACTCCATGCAAACCCAGTAAACCTCTTTGTCTTTCTTAAAAACAGTTCCAGCTTCGACTTCTTTAAGCAATTTTCTGTATCTTTCCTCATGGTGTTTTTCTGCCTCTGCTATAGCCCTCAATCTTTTTGCTATCTCAACAAACCCCTCCTTTTCTGCAATTTCAGCAAAACTTGGGTACATCTCAGTATTTTCGTAATGCTCCCCTTCTATTGCTGCCTTCAGGTTTTCAGCTGTACTTCCAAAGGTTAAAGGAGCTGCAGCTTCAACGCTAATCTCTTTTACATCCCCCTTTCTCTCCTGAATTAGTTTGAAAAGAGTCTCAGCATGCTCTTTTTCATTGTCAGCGGTAATTCTGAATATCTCCGCAATTTGCTCATACCCCTCGTCTCTGGCTATTTTGGCATAGAAAGTATATCTGTTTCTTGCCTGACTTTCCCCAATAAAGGCTTTAACCAAATTTTTTAAAGTTTCCATACTATCACCTCACTCCTCAATCCACAAACCGTGCACGTTACAATATGCTCTTGCAACCACTTTACCTTTCACTTCAAACTCAGCTTCTGGCTTATCTCCCGGTTTCAATCTATCCTCCATTGGATGCGGAACGCTGCCAACTTTAAACTCCACACCCTCACACTCCCTGTAATTATTTGTCGAAAGAGAATTACTTGTAACAGAACCACCAGTCGTAGTGCTTGTACTCCTCAATCCTCTTCTTAGCCTCTTCAACGCTCGTTGCCGGGTGTATTATCACACTGTCCCCTATGAGCTCGTTGTTGGGCCAGTTTGCCGGAATCGCAACCCCTTCTTCGTCCGACACCTTCAGAGCCTCTACCATCCTCACTATCTCGTCTATGTTCCTTCCAAGCTCCTGAGGATAGTATAGAATTGCCCTTAACACGCCATCGGGGTCAACGATGAACACTGCCCTCACGGTGTTTGTGCCCTTGTCCGGATGAATGAGACCGAGCATGTTGGACACACTGCCAGTGTTGTCCGCAATTATCGGGAACTCTATCTCAACTTTGAGGTTCTCTCTTATCCACTCTATCCACTTGATATGTGAGAACACCTGATCGATGCTAAGACCTATGAGCTCACAATCAAGCTTTCTGAACTCCTCGTATCTTCTCTGAAAGGCTACGAACTCGGTTGTGCAGACCGGGGTGAAATCTGCGGGATGGCTGAAGAGCACGAACCACTTTCCCTTGTAGTCCCCGGGAAGCCTCACCATACCATGGGTTGTCTGCACCTCTATGTGTGGAAAGCTCTCTCCTATCAGGGGAATTTGTCCCTCCATGCTATCACCAAAAAACATTCTTTACAAAAATTTATAAGATTTTCTTTCGAAAATCGAACTAAAAGGACTTTATAGAGGTGGGCATAGTTTGTGCCAATGGACTCAAAGGACCGGAAGATACTGTCGAGACTCATGGAGAACGCAAGAGTGCCAAAAACAAAGATAGCCGAGAGCCTTGGTGTGAGCGAGACTGCTGTCAGGAAGAGAATAACAAACCTTGAGAGGGAGGGTGTGATACTCGGGTACAGGGTGATGGTGAACTACAAGAGAGCAAACATGTTCGCCTCCATAACTGGCATCGACGTCGGACCTGAACACCTGTGGAACATTATCAATGCCCTGAGGGGGATGGATGAGGTAAAGACGATAATGCTCACATCAGGGGACCACACGATAATGACCGAGATAGTTGCACACTCACTGGATGAACTCTCTGAGCTTCACACAGAGATATCGAGGATGGAGGGTGTCAAGAGAATCTGCCCAGCCATCGTTTTGGAAACGATTAAGTGAACCGTTTGCCATGGGCGGGTCGGAGTTGAGACTGTCCTCTATCATGGGCTTGGGGAGAGATTCATAGGTGCATCCAGACGTGCTCATCGGGAGGCCAGAGCACTCCTATATAAGCCGAAGAAAAAGCATAAGTAGGGCGCAGGGTATGTAGTCCCAGCACATCTTGCGAGGGGTCGGGATGGCACGTGAAATAAAGAATGTGGTGTGGCTTGATGAGGTAAACAGCCAGAGCATATCGATGGTGGGGGGAAAGGGTGCGAGCCTGGGAGAGATGATATCTGCAGAGCTGCCAGTGCCCGGAGGGTTTGCAGTCACTGCGCATGCATTTAGGAGGTTCATTACAGAAACGGGCATCGCAGATGAGCTGTTCAGAGTGCTGGAGGTGAACGTGGACGACGATGAGCAGCTCAAGCAGGCAGAGGCGAGGGCAAAAAAGCTGGTGCTCGAGACCGATATGCCAGAGGAAATCAAAAAGGACATCATTAGCTACTACGAGGAGCTGTGCAGGCGAGAAGGTGAGGAGGTGTTCGTGGCTGTGCGCTCGAGCGCCACGGCAGAAGACCTGCCAGATGCCAGCTTTGCAGGTCAGCAGGAGACGTATCTCAACATAAGGGGAGCACGACAGGTGCTGGATGCTGTAAAGCGATGCTGGGCATCACTCTACGGCGCAAGGGCGATATTCTACAGGGCAAAGCAGGGCTTTGACCACTCCAAGGTGGACATATCGGTAATCGTGCAGAAGATGGTGGATGCCGAGAAGGCGGGAGTGATGTTCACCTCTCATCCCACCACTGGCGAGCCAAAGGTAATCATAGAGGGGGCGTGGGGCCTTGGTGAGTCCGTGGTCTCTGGTGCCGTGTCCCCAGATATGTACGTGGTGGACCCATTCAATGAAGAGATAGTGAGCAGGACGGTGTCCACCAAAAACATCATGATTGTGAGGGGAGAGGATGGCTCCACGGTAGAAGTGGAGGTTCCGCCAGACAAGAGGGACGCTCAGGTGCTAACCGATGACGAGATACTCAGGCTGGCGAGCCTCGCAAGGCTCATAGAGGACCACTATGGCGTTCCACAGGACGTGGAGTGGGGCATCGAGAAGGGCAAGATATACATCCTGCAGTCAAGGCCCATCACCACCATAAAGCGTGAGGAGGAAGTAAAGCTGGTGCTCGAGGGCATAGGCGCATCCCCGGGCATAGCCTCCGGGCTGGTGAAGGTGGTGCATGACGTCTCGGAGCTGAACAAGGTGCACGATGGAGACATCATGGTTGCCACTATGACCACCCCAGACATGGTGCCAGCCATGAAGAGGGCTGCGGGCATAATAACGGACGAGGGGGGGCTCACGTGCCATGCTGCCATTGTGAGCCGGGAGCTTGGATGTCCGGCAGTGGTGGGCACCAAGCGTGCCACCACTGTTCTCGAGGACGGCATGCTCGTGAGCATCGATGGCGAGAAGGGGCTGGTGTATCTTGGCAGGCTGGAAGAGGAGGAGAAAAAGGAAACCATCCCGGCACCTGCCCTCTCCACCTATGTGCCCATCACGGCAACTGAGGTGAAGGTGAATCTCTCGATGGTGGAAGCCACCGAGCGGGCACTCGCCACCAACCCAGACGGAGTTGGGCTTCTCAGGATAGAGCACATGATTCTCGGGCTAAACCAGCACCCGAGCTTGTACATCAAGGAGGGGAAGCAGGAGGAGTACATCAACGAGCTTGTGAGGAACATCGAGGTCGTGGCAAAGGCATTCTATCCAAGGCCAGTGTGGGTAAGGACGCTCGATGCCCCCACAGACGAGTTTCGAAGCATGAAAGGGGGCGAGGGAGAACCCATAGAGCCAAACCCCATGCTCGGATGGAGGGGCATACGCAGGGACCTAACCGACAGAGAGCACTTCATGCTGGAACTCGAGGCATTCAGAAGGCTCGTGGAGATGGGATATACCAACATCGGCATCATGCTGCCCCTCGTGCAGCACGTGAATGAGCTCAGGGCTGCCAAGCAGCTCATGAGGGAGGCTGGCATAGACCTCGAGAAGGTGGACGTGGGAATCATGGTGGAGGTGCCTGCAGCCGCCCTCACGATAGACCAGTTCATTGAGGAGGGAATAGACTTCATATCCTTTGGCACCAACGACCTCACACAGTACACCCTCGCAGTGGACAGGAACAACGAGCACGTCAGTGAGCTGTACAACGAGATGCACCCGGCCGTGCTCCATCTGATAGAGCACGTGATTCAAAGGTGCAGAAGGGCCGGGGTGCAGACATCCATATGTGGTCAGGCAGGCTCGAACCCGAAGATGGCGAGAAAGCTGGTGGAGTTGGGCATCACCAGCATCTCTGCCAACATCGATGCCGTGGATGCAGTGAGGAGGGCGGTGATGCGGGCTGAGAGGCAGCTCATGCTGGACGCCCTTCGAGAAAAGCAAGCTAACTCTCGGTGATGCTCGCCCCACTGTTTTTTGCTCGGGTGAGCACCACCCTCCCTCCATCCTCGGAGAGGGCGCGCTCCACCCCTCTCTTCACCCTTTTACCATGCTCGCACACTCCCACTATTGTGGGTCCAAAAGAGCTCATTCCAGCACCAGCTGCGCCACTGTCCAGCATGACATCCATAATCTCTCTCACGCGCTCCGCCTGAAGGCCCACCTCGATGCGCTTGAAGCCCACACCCTGCAGCATGTTCAGCGCCTCGCCAAATGCCACTAAGTCATCTTCGAGCACTGCGGGCATCATCTTCATGAGCACGAGCCTGCATGCCCTCGCAACCTCCAGCTCATCGATGGGGCAGTACTTTGCAAAGATGTCTACCTCCTTCGCATCCGAGGCACCCTTAAGATTCGGAATCGCGAGCACGATGTCCCAGTCTGGGAAGTCATATCTGGCGAGTATGGGCGGAGGGGGTGCTCGACTTGCGGCAGAGGGAGCAAACGCCCCCTTCTGGGAGAGCAGATGCCCAGCATCCACGATGAAGCCCCCGTGCTCGAAGGCGGCAACCCCTATCCCCGACGTGCCCCCCCTCCCCACCATCTGTGCAATTCTTCGTGCAGGGGGGCATGTGCCATGCAGCGTGCACAGGGCAGCGGCTGTGCACAGCGCAAGCTGGGTGCCGCATCCAAGCCCTACGTGCTGGGGATAAGCAGAGGTCAGCGTGAGCGTTGCATTTCCCAGCCCAACGGACTGTGCCACAAGCCTCATCCTGTTTTCAAAAACAGCCCTCTCTGTGTCATCCATCTCGACGGCGATGCATATGTCGAGCCCTTCCGAGGGCTCTGCCACCACCTCGATATAGGGCTCCTGCAGGGCAATGCCCACGCCCCCATCCACCCTGCCAAGCGAGCCATTGAGGTCGAGCAGGCTCAGATGCACCCTCGAGCACGAGCGAACGGTAATCATCATCCATACTCACTCGCTACCTTTTAATATCTCTTTTCCCACTCTTCTGCAATGGACGAGACGCTAAGGCTGATTCACGACATGCACATTCCCCTCTCCTTACGGATATGCCTTGCCACCGATGGCTCGCTCACACATCTTCTCGAGGTGCTCTTCGGAAAGGAGGTGGGAGTGCAGGCAGTAGAGCAGGAGGTGGTGAGCGCAGACGAGACCATTGCCCAGCTGCTCTCTGTGCCAGAGGGCTCTGCCATCAACAGGCGAAGGGTGGTCCTGAGCGCAGAGGGGCAACCACTCGTGTGGGCACTTTCCCTTTCGGCACTGGAGAGGATGCCCCCCTCACTCAGGAGGGACATAGGCAGGGCAGAAAAGCCCATCGGCAAGATACTCAGGGAGCACGGCATCGAGAGCAGGCGTGAGCTTCTGAGGGTGGAGAGAACCAGCGAGATGGCAAGCGAGCTTGGATGTGAGGCTGTGGTCAGGGAATACTACATCATCCATGCTGGAGAGCCCATGATGTGGATAAGAGAGGTGTTCCCCATAGATGGGCGCTGGGAGGGGTTGGAATGAGCTACTCCACGACTAAAAGCGGGAGCAGCTTCACGACGCGTTAATACTACGGCTTAACTACCCCCTCTCCACACCTCTCCTCGCTTACGCAAGGGGTCTTGCAAGCAACGGAAAGATAATTGAACACGCTGAAAAATTCTTGGAAAAAGTGAAAGGCAGTTTCAGGAGGATTGAAAGGCTGGTGAATTACTTTGCTGCTGTTCGCCGACTGCTTCTGAACAGGAGAGGTATCTCGGTGAACTACCCCTATTCGGAAGGGGCTTCCTGCTTCAGCGACCAGACATATCACAGGCTCTAAGGGTCGTCCCAAGGTCTGCCAGCTCTTTCAGCCTTGCAGACATTGTAAGTATGCAGAAAAAGACTATAAGCTTATTGGCTCTCATCTCCCTACGAAAGGGACTTCCCGCCGATAGGTTAAATATTTTAATAAATTCACCCTTTCTCCCTTCATTGTAGAACGGGAAACCAATCAGTTTGTATTTTTTGTTTTCTCCAAATAATTTCGGCTCAATTTTAATCTGGTATTTTTTCCTCAATTTCTTTTAAGAAATCCTCTTTCCATTGGTCTGTTTTAATTAGATGTTCTCCATTTGGCTCTATGAAAAGTTGATATTGCTCAATTTCATCTGAATCCTCTTTCTTTAGAAACAATACAAAATCAGGTTCCATAGCTTTTCCATCTAAAAACCTATAAATCTTAAACAAGCTTGCATTTCTCAATAGATACACTTCGCTATACTCTTTTCTCAAATCTTCTATGACTCTGTCAATAAATTTAACAAAAGATTACTCATTCTGGATGCTTACCACCTCCCAGCATGTCCGGCGAACCTTAATCTTTCAAATTATTAATGTGAGTATAAATCTCTGTCGTTTTTAAACCTAACGACCCACTGCTTATCCTAACAGCATCGGACAACCAAATAAAAAGCGTTAAAAAAGGTTACTATGTCTGTGCCTGAGCAATCGGTATTATCTTCAACCCGAAGCCTGGAAGTACTTCAAAGCTGACGACATTTCCAGTCGTCTTCTTTGCTCCCCTGACCTTAGCCACTTCGAGAGCACTAACGTATCTGTCTCCAACCTGCTCTTTCCTCAGAAAGAGGTGGCAGTCACAGGCTGAACGAATCCTCGTGAGGGCGTCTTCCTTAAAGGCATGCTGATGCAGAGTTATGAAAATTGTCTTGTCTCTGTCACAGATGTTTTTGAGCCTCGTCAGGAATTCGAGAACGTTGTCTTCTGTTGAATATGTTGTAAACATCGTGAGCGAGTCTATCATTATGATATCCTCTCTGATAATTTTTATGTGATTCGCAACGAGGTTAAGAACGCTTTTCATCTGTTCTATGCTCCAGTCCACTCCTTCAAGGTGTAGTGGGAATATTCTAAAATATCCCCAGGCGTAGAAATCTGAGACATCTAAGCCCAAGGACTCCATCTGACTAAGTAAGCTTTTAATTGTGTTTTCTGTGGTATAATATGCTACGCTGCGCTCATTTAATAGACTCCCGTACGTAAACTGCTGGCACATAACACTCTTACCAGTGTCATTTTCACCCTCTATGAGAGTCAATGAGCCGAGAGGTATGCCTCCTCCGAGTCTCTTATCTATCTCACCATTCCCACTTGAAAGAATGCTCTTTTTCTTTTCCTCCTCAATTTCCGCAAGACTTTCAACCGTACTATCACCCCCCAACCGTAAAGTCTAAACTGGTACAAACGGCGTTTGGAGTACAAATCATCAGAACGTAAGTTCCGTTAGCAAGCTGAGAGGACAGACGAGCTTCAAGCTCTGCAACCTCATGGGGATCGAAAATTCCGGGATTTATCAGCTCATTGGTAATGCTAAATGTCGTGTCGTTGAGATACTCAGCAATTCTTTCACCACTTTCTGTTGTGCCATACAGTATAACATCAAATTCATCAAAATCCTTGAACTTTGTTTCTCCCGTATTTTTGAAGTGCGCTGTGATCTTAGGTGTGGAATCATCGTAAGTCAACCCGGTTATAGTAATGTCTGTATGCAGGGTCTTTATAGTTTCTTTAACTGCCCCTCTGTAATTTAAGGCTGAAGACTCGGTGAGTGAAACGCTGCCAGATGCGAAAGTGTATGCTACTGTTATTATCAGGGCAATTGAGATTATCGCTGCTATCACAGTTTCAAAACCCATAGTCTCACCACGAAAACAAATCGCTTGTCCCTACACCATTATACAGCACGAATGCAAGTGTATACTCGCCCTGCGGAAGGCTGTCAGTGTCCAGATTTTCGATTGCAAATCTCAGCGTTTCGCTTTTTTCCCAGTAATCGTCGCTATCTCCGTTTTCTATTGTATAGGAAACTTCGGGGTCCGTTGGAGTAAAATGGAGGTATTTATTATCCGAGTAAATGAATATATCGCTCCGATTTATCAGTGCATCAGGTATTCTTGTATTTCCTGTATTTTTTACCCAGAAGGTAACGTTTACGTATGAAGTGCTGTTGTTCACCATTATAAAAATAATCTCAGCATCGGTTTCAATTTTATCGTTAAGATTTGTGGCAAGGGAGGCATAAGAACCGGATAAATCCCTAATTGAGGGAATAATAACCATTATTGCAGCAGAAGCGGCTACCACTGTAGCTATAATCAAGATTGACGCGGATATCACCTCTCTTGCCATTGATGTTCACCATAATCATGACTTCTTCTCAAGCAGCAGGCCGAGCAGTTTGGAATCCATGCTTGTCTCTTTGTCCTGAAAATACAACATCTTGTGCAGTTTGTATAATTCAAGCACCACGTCTTCGGAGATATTGTCCACATCGGGCCTTAGCAGGTCAATGAGTTTTACCAAGTCAATGAGTTTCACTATAAGGTCCTTTGCTTCAGGGGTTATATAGCCTGCAGACTCAAATACGATGATCATATCTTTCAGAGCTACATCGTATTTTTCGAGCATCTTTTTGACCCATTCCATGAGACTAAGAAGCGTGATAACGTCGTATTTTTGTACGGGCAATGCCTGTGAGGATTCTACTGAGGACTTTCGAGTCCCATTCTCTGGGGCAACTTTGACCATCTCATCGACCTCAAGCATGGGAGCATCCTCCTTTTTTGTCACCTCCTCAACTCCTGAATCGGACTTTTCCTCAACTTCATCCTTTAAATCTTCATCTTCTTTCTTTTTTCCCTCCCTCTTTTCCTCATTTGGTTCCTGAATCGGTGTTGGCACCACCTGTATTGGTTGGGGTGGTTTTGTCGTAGGAGCTAATGCCTCTTCAGCGAGCTTCTGCAGATTCTGGAATGGATTTTCGAGGTTGTTCATAGTTACTCTGATATCCATCAGCAACCGCTTTATAGATCCCTTGAGTATATCGACCTCTTTCTCAAGTTTTTCAAGCCTGCCTTCCGGAGTATCTGCCTCGGCACTTGCAAGAATTTCATCAACGACTGCTTGGTTGATGTCCCCACTCATTATACCACCCTTCTAAAAAAATAAAAAAAATAAAAAATTGAAAATTATTTTAGCAGCACCATGACGCTGTCTATGCTTGGTGGAACTGTGAGCTCAATTGGATATGTTGCACCTGCCGGTGGCTTCACTTCAATTATGAAGTCCTCATTTGGACCGAGGTCAAAGCCGGCATCAGATAGACACAGCGTAATTTCGGCTTTTTCGAGCTCCTCAATGTAGTCGTCGGGGGTGTCTCCTTGCAGACTGTATATCCATTCTACTCTGTAGTGGTCAGCACTGTTATTGGCTACATCGCTGTCGAAGTTCGTTGAGTTCATGTAGTCAAGCTCCTTGAAAGTACCGTCTTGAGGAGCAAGGACAGTGATAACTGTATCGTTTAGGTTTATTGGATTGCCTCCAGCAGCGAGCTGGATAGTAAATGTGGTGTTGGCAATGTTATCACTGGTCGTGTTGCCTGTTGCAACTATTGATCCGACAAGCTCTATCGACGATGTTGCTTGCTTAACTCCTGTGTGCACAACCTCCTGACTTTTCTGCGTCGTGAAGAAACCAGCACTGAGCAATACATAGCTGAACACTGCGGCAACCGTAACGAAAGCTATCAGGACGATTGCTGCTTCGAGTCCTGTGAAACCCCTGTTGTCTTTAAGCATCCTTCTCATTTGGCATCACCTCAGACCTCAGACATATGTTAGATTGGTAAAACTCGGTGGAAGCTGCTTAGTTATTGTAAGTGGAGCGCCTACTGGAGGTTTAACTTCGATTGTTATCTCATCATTGGGCTGAAGGTCTCCTATAGTGTCCCATAGGGAGCTTCCAGTGGAGTCATACAAGTCTATCACAATCTTGTACTTCTCGTTGACTTCGACGGTGTTGTCATTGTCACCTTTTACGCACTCATAGTACCACGAAGCATTGGTGCCCGCCGTAGCACTCTCGTTGTAGAATATCTGCTTGTATCCCTCAGCAGATGCTATGGCCAGTGAAGTCTTGTTCAGATCAACTGACACTCCACCCGCTGTCTGTGTGATATAAAAGTATATCTCTCCCACCTTTCCATTTGACCCGGTGGTACCCTTAGCATCACTTGTACAATTCAAGTAGATGTATTGTCCGTCGAGAGTTAGTGAGCTGCTCGCCTGCTTCACGCCAGTATCCACGACTTGCTTTGATTTCTGGGTGGTGAAGAAACCTGCTCCAAGCATGACGTAGCTGAAGACAGCAGCAACTACAACGAAAGCCACCAATACAATTGCTGCTTCAAGCCCCGTGAATCCCCTCTCATCCTTAACTATTCTCCAACCTCTCATCTTAACACCTCCGTGTGGACTTACCGCCAAATGGCTGGAGCCACTAAGTGGATAGCAACCCCCTTTAAAAATCTGGTATGAATAATAATATTTAAATTTTTCCCTATTGTGGGCATGGGGCGTGATACTGGGTGCGTGTGCGAGTTTGGAGACAAAAGAGGAGTTTTAAGCGTTGCAATTGAAGATGCTGCTCAGAGGCAGCCTTATCCACAGGCTGGTTCACACAGCCACTATCCGTTATCCTTCTGGACTCACGGACTACCTTCCACGGACTACCTTCACACCAGCCCTTACGGGCTGTCCAGCCTTACGGCTGTTGGTCGTTATACCCTTGCATCCTCAGAGTATTTAAACCTGACCACCCACCTCCCCTTGCGTATCCCCTCCCTCTCGGAAGGGGTCCTGCAAGCAACACGAAGATAAAGGACTGGAGTGAACTACTCCGCCCTAACGGACGGAGTTTCCTGCTTCATCCACCAGCACTTACCCGACGGCTCTCTCAGCCTTTCGGGCAGAGG
>LDZQ01001558.1_pt1 | contig 14458 bp, 15 predicted proteins | sample 615361 | NCBI WGS metagenome assembly LDZQ01 (sample SAMN03408297, study PRJNA278302) | terrestrial metagenome | isolation source: oil reservoir sample I2 | place: USA: Alaska, North Slope, Ivishak formation | collected 2013 | reverse complement strand
CGGGGTTCGAATCCCCGCGGGCCCACCATAACAGCCCTTACCTGCGTAAGCGCTGGCGGAATGTTGAGTGCTTTTCTAAGGATTTACAATAAATGAGCTGGGTTTCTTATTTACATGCTCTTTTATGAGGGTTTCATTCAGGAAAGTATCCTGTGGACGCTAAAATTGGATTGAAACCTGATTGAAAGTGTGTATTTGGGAAGTAAACCCCTTTAAAAGTGCTTTTGAGTAGTGCACAACTGGTTTTTTGCCTGTTAGTAAGAAGGGGGCTCTTTTGGTCAAACTTTTTCCAAAAGTTTGCTTGCCTGTGCGAAGTTTGATCAAAGCTTGTCTTCTCGAAATCGCTATTCTGGGAAGTTTTCGGTTTGTTTCAAAAGTTCGTGAGACAGTTTAGCTTCGGTTATAACTTATAACTAAGAAGTTATAACTCATAACTGGAAATCGGGAACTATAAGAGGACAACCTCTAATAAAGGATACTGTAACTGCAAAAGAATCTTCCGGGAATAGTTCATACCCAAAAACATTATAACTTCTTTCAGGTTATTCTCTAGTGGTTAAGATCATTATCTACAGTCCGGTGTTGAAGATGGAATACGTCATAGAAACCAAAGACCTCACGAAGTTTTTCGGAAAGAGAAACATAGTTTATCATCTCGACCTTAAAGTCCCTAAAGGGGTTGTCTATGGCTTTTTGGGGCCGAACGGGGCCGGTAAGACCACCACAATCAAAATGCTCACGGCAGCTTTGAGACCCACCTATGGGGAGATTAGAATATTTGGCATGAAGATGCCCCAGAAGAGAGTTGAAATAATGAAAAACGTTGGCTATATGCCCGAGGTTCCGATAGCCTATGAAGACATGACGATTTTTGACTTTCTGACTTATATGGGCAGGCTCTCCGGCTTAAAAAAGGAGGAAGCGAGAGAGCAGGCGAAGGAGCTCATGAAGTACGTTGGCGTTGGAAGGTTAGCACTGAACAAGATAAAGGAGCTCTCCTCGGGACAGAAACAGAGGGTTGCTTTTGCTTCGGCTCTAATCGGTGACCCGGAGCTTCTAATCCTTGATGAGCCCACCGCAAACCTTGACCCCCTCGGGAGAATAGAATTCATAGGAAAAATTCTCTCCCTTGCTAAAGAGGGGAAGACTATTTTCGTGAGCTCGCACATAGTGAGCGAAGTTGAGAAGATGTGCAACTACGTGGGCTTAATTAACCAAGGGCGTTTGATAGCCCAGGGGAAGATAAGCGAGCTTACTGAGATAGAGGAGAACGATTACGATGTTTCTACCTCAGACAACAGGGCGGCAATTGAGTTCCTAAGAGAAAAGCCATACGTTAGGGAAGTGTGGGAGGAGGAAAATATAATCAGAGTTAAAGTAGACCCGAGGTTTCTTGACGAGTTTTTCCTGCAGTTTCCGAAGTATCTTACCTCTCGGGGCATTCGCCTAAAGCTCTTCAAGCCCCACACAAGCCCGCTTGAGAGAATCCTCATGGAAAAGTTCAGCATAGGTGAGGAAAGTGATTAGCGTTCTGTACCAAAACGAGGTCTACAGGCTTTTGAAGTCGAGACGGCTTAAGGTGATGCTTGTCCTAATGCTCCTTCCAGTAATAGTTTACTTTTTCACCCATGAAGAGATAACTGAATACAGCGCAAAAGCCCTGGAGATTTCATTCCAGATAAACATTTCTCAGTTTTTAATAAACTTCTGGGCAAGTGTGATCGGGCAACTCGTCGTTATAATCGTCATGAGTGATTTGCTCGCGAGTGAGATTGACAAAGGCACAATAAGACTTCTCCTCGCGAAACCGATAAGAAAAAGCGAGATAGTCCTAGGCAAGTTTCTTTCCGGAATTACTGCCGTGCTCGTTATTTTTGGTATTCCATACTTTGTGATGCAGGTTTACATGGTTCTCCTCTACAAGTCCGGCTTCGAAGGGTTTATGGCGACTTTCGACGACTTCCTGTTCGCCCTTGGGGTTACGGTCATCATCCTCGGAAGCCTTGGGGCAGTTTCGATGCTCCTCTCGGTTGTCCTTTCGAGACCCCTTTATGCATCTCTCGCAAGCTTTGGATTGGTTTTTACTGCTCAATTCATACTCCCACAGCTGCCCTTCTTTGACAATCCAGAGCGCTTTAACCTGAGCTATCAGATAGGGGTTTTACTAAAGAGGGGCTTTACGCTTCACACCGGACTGGACACCTATAAGGGAGACCCATCCATGAGTGCTCTGTTTTTCCTCAGCGTTATCCTGTTGAGCCTCATATTTACGCTTTTAGGACTGTACAGAAAGGAGTTTGAGGGATGAGCCATGAAGAAAATTTTACCGTTTTTCATACTTCTCCTCTTTGTCGGGAACGCTCTTGCCCTATCTGTCGAGCTTGGGATAGATGAGGTTTTGATAGTTGATGACACCATCGTAACCTTTGATGTAGCTCAAAACAATCCGAATCTGGTTTTTCTATTGTTAGAGAGTGAAAACACGAGCCTAATCAAAGGGCTGCACTTCGGCGAGAGTGTTTTCTTTGAAGGGGTAAACTACACCGTTGGAAGCCTTGATATGAATACACTTACCCTTAAGCTCCATCTAAGCGGCAACTACTCCGGCGTTGAGGTTCTAAAAAAGAGGGACTTCAGTGTATCCCTCGTGGAGACCTTTGATGCCTATGTAAGGGTAAAGGTGGAGAACACAGGGTATTATGAGATCAACGACACCCTGGTGATTCTTGCTCAGGGAGTGGAGATAGAGGAGCGGCCTATTGTCCTTAAGCCCGGGGAAGGCCTGACTTTGAAGGTTTCTCCCCCCTATACTCAGCTAACCTTCATGCTGAAGGAGGCCAAGCTATCAAAAACCATAACTGTCACTTCTACTGAAGAACTTGTAACGATTGAGCGCATCTGGAAGGATGAAAAGCTTCATGTCCTTCTGAGAAACCATGGGGACCCCGTTAACGTCACCATTAAGCTCCTGGTTAGCGGGATGACTCTCGAGAGAAGAAAGGTCTTCCTCAGCTCAAAGGGAGAGCGGGAAGTAGTCTTTGAGACCGACGCTGTTCAGGGCACGGTTCTTGTTGACTATGGCGTAATAAAGCAGGAGAGCTTCTACTTCGAAATGCCAAGGATATCTCTTACGAGGATTGAGAAGGAAAAGGACATGTTGAAGATATGGCTGAGAAACGACGGAAAGACAGCGTTTTCGGGAAGGGTGTCTATTTACCAGAACTCTGTCATTGTGGGGGAGCCCTATTTTGCCGACGTCACGATAATACCCGACGAAGAGGTTTCTCTTGAGTTTAAAGTTCCGGAAGAAGCGCAGATTTTAACCGTTGGAGTTATGTCACCTTCTTACTCCGCAACTTTTCCCATCTCATTAAGGGCAGAGCTGAGCGCGAAAGCTGTTAACTCTTACGCAAAGGGCATACTTGGGAGAAGCGTGAGCTATGTGATAAGCCTCACCGGCAGTGGGAAAGTGAGCTTTGGCGTTGAGGGGTTGCCGGACCCTATAAAGGCCTACTTCTACTATGGGGACACTCAGGTTAAGGAGCTCGACGTGGTTCAAAATGCTCAGGTAACGTTAGTTTTAAAGCTCCCAAACCTGCCGCAGGGCTTTATGCTCAACGAGCCGATTGACTTCAATGTAACGGTTAACGAAATCAAGATTCCTCTAAAGCTAGAAGTCGGGGGAATAGGTATACTGCCGGTTTATGGAGACAACTGGCTTGCAAAGGTCAACTACACAAGCGAGCATCACCACGTGGGCCTGCCTTATAGAGTAGGAGGTAACGAGATAACACCTCCTTTTGCCTTTGAGCCGTGGGGCGGGGAGAAGATTGCTGTCCTCTACGGGAGGTACATACGGCAGGGGAAAGACCTTAGGCTCCACATCTTGGACCTCTCGGGAAAGATCATTGCATCTTCGACCCAAGAGAGGGGAAGAAGCGACTACATAGTGTTCAACGAGAGCGAGTTTATGATAATGGTTGAGGGAGAAGGGTACTTCGAGGGAGTTCTGCTGGTGTCGGATTATCTCAACGAGCTGAGAAACGTTACTTTCGAGCTTAGGAGAAGGGAATTCGGCGAAGGGATGGGGGTGTTCATAATAAATGCAACTCCTCTAAGGGGTCAGAAGCTGAAATTTTCCCTTTCCTCAGATAGGGATGTGGAGTTAAGGGTGTACTACTTTACCCTAAACAACGAAAAGGAAAACTTCGACCCACTGTCAACGAACTTCAAGGGGGCCTTCAAGGGAAGGGGGAAAGTCCTCGAAGGAGAACTCGGCGTAAGGAGCTACGAGGACTTCATAGCGGTGGCAATAATTGGAGAAGGGAACATCACCCTAAACTTTGAAAAAGCGAGCGGAGGAGCAGAAGTTAGCGAATTGAAGTCAAGAGAGGCATACCTTATAATTGGGGCACTTGTGATACTCCTTGCTCTGGTCGTATATTTGGAAAAGAAAATAGGATAGATCAGAAGATAAGTGGAGCCCTGTATTCACCCCAAACTTCCCTTAGGACGTCAGTGACCTCACCGAGGGTTGCGAGGTGCTTGTGAGCCTCAATGATGTAGGGCATTAAGTTCTCATCCTCACTCTCTGCAGCCTTCCTGAGCTTGTCGAGAGCCTCTTCAACTTTCTTGCTGTCCCTTGTGCTCCTTAGCTTCTTCAGTCTTTCTATTTGCTTATCCCTAATGCTTGGGTCTACCTTGAGGATTTCGACCTCTACTGGCTCGTCAACGACAAACTCGTTTACTCCGACTATAATGCGCTTTTTCTCCTCAATCTCCTTCTGGTACTTGTAAGCTGAATCTGCAATCTCCTTCTGGATGTATCCCCTTTCAATAGCCTTCATCATGCCTCCCATGGCCTCGATCTTTTCGATGTACTTCATGGCCTCTTCCTCTATGTGGTCGGTGAGCCACTCAATGTAATAGCTTCCTCCGAGGGGGTCTATTGTATCAACAACGCCGCTCTCATAAGCTATGATCTGCTGTGTCCTTAAGGCTATTCTAACGCTCTTCTCGGTTGGAAGGCTTAAAGCCTCGTCGTATGAGTTGGTGTGCAGGGATTGGGTTCCTCCAAGAACCGCTGCAAGGGCTTGAATTGCAACCCTTACTATGTTGTTTTCGGGCTGCTGGGCAGTCAAAGTTGAACCTGCTGTTTGGGTGTGGAATCTTAGAAGCATTGACCTTGGATTCTTTGCACCAAATTTCTCTTTCATAATCTTCGCCCAAAGCCTTCTTGCGGCCCTGAATTTGGCTATCTCCTCAAGGAAGTTGTTGTGTGCGTTGAAGAAGAAGCTCAATCTCGGAGCGAACTTGTCAACGTCCATGCCCCTTTCTATGACAGCCTTAACATACTCGATACCGTCCGCCAGTGTAAAGGCAACCTCCTGCACAGCATTTGCTCCGGCTTCTCTGATGTGGTAACCGCTTATGCTTATCGGATTCCACTTTGGAACGTTTTCAGCACAGTACATTATAATGTCTGTTGTCAATCTCATGGAGGGCTTTGGTGGGAAGATGTAGGTACCCCTTGCTATGTACTCCTTAAGGATATCGTTCTGGACTGTACCCCTGAGCTTTTCCGGTGGAACCCCTTGTTTTTGAGCAACGAGGATGTACATGGCCAGAAGATTGGCGGCTGTGGCGTTAATTGTCATTGATGTGGAAACCTTATCGAGGGGAATTCCATCAAAGAGAATCTCCATGTCCCAGAGAGAATCGATTGCGACACCTACTTTTCCAACTTCTCCCTCAGCCATTGGGTGATCGGAATCATAACCGAGCTGGGTTGGCAGGTCAAAAGCAACGCTCAAACCGGTCTGCCCTTGCTCGAGAAGGTATTTGTAACGTTTGTTTGATTCTTCAGCAGTTGCATACCCGGCATATTGTCTCATTGTCCAGAGTCTTCCTCTATACATTGTGGCGTAAACTCCTCTGGTGAATGGGTACTGGCCGGGGAAGTTTAACTTTTCCAAATAATCCCAGTTTTCAAGGTCTGCAGGAGTATAAACCCTCTTGATTTCAAAACCGTCATCTGTCATGAACTTCTCCTTTCTTTCGGGGGCTTTTTGGATGAATGGTTTTACGGTCTTTTCTTCCCATTCCTGCTCGGCCTTCTTAATCTCCTCAATCTTTTTTTTATCGAAAGTCATTAGCACCACCATAGGAGGATACGTTTTAAGCCTATAAAAATCTTTTACATACTCAAAGGTTTAGCTTTCCATTGGACATTTTATCCAGCCATTCAAAAAATAGAAAAGAGACTCACTCCTTCCACTTGGGGTTGTCCTTGACGACAACCTTCCCGTTCTCTTCAACCACTATCTTAGAAAAGCCCTTTTCGGCGATTGTGCCATAATCGTGACCCGCATCTGCCGGGTATAGCGCGAGGAAGATAAACGGTTCATCACCGGTATTTACAGTCCTGTGGGCCCAGTATGGGGGAACGTAGACTATTGTTCCGGGTTCCATTTCAATGAACCTTGCTTCTCCTTCAGGCGTTTGAAGCAGCATGCCCCCTTTACCCTTGAGGGCAAAGTAAACCTCTGCCCTGTCTATTTTTGCGTGGTAGTGACCTTTAGTCATGAAGAACTCATTTCCAACTTTGCCCGGGTAGAGAACAGTAGTTGCGAAGTTGAGGTCACCTTCCTTCTCTTCCTGCTCTATTGCGTAGACCTCGTAAACCACTGGGTCTCCTTCTTCGACCATTTTCTTCCAGGCTTCTTCGTCGACAAAGTAGCCTTTCAGGTCGCTTAGCCTCCTAACGCTTTTCTTCGCGTTCTCAATTGCCCCGGTCTCAAAATCAAGTTTAACACCAAATGGCTCTTTATACTTCATACCTTCACCCCGTTAGATGGTTGGGCTTAGTGTATTTTAACCTTTCCCTCTTGTATCACCAAGAGTGAAAACTAAACGATGGACTGGAGGAGGAAAGCAATTCCTATGGCTACTGCCCAGTAACCGGGATTCCACCTCAAGACCTTATACCCATCCAAAGGCGGAATTGGTAGAAGGTTAAAGAATGCCAGCCGGAAGTTTATGAGGGCAGTGTAGTATAGAGATGCCCAGAGGATATAGGACACCTTTACAAAGCTCAGCAGGACGAGTGCAATAATCCCCACTAAAATGTTTGTTGCTGGTCCTGCGATGCTTATTTTTCCATGAACCTCCCTATCTTCCCAGCCAGTATAGAGAGAGTAGACCTGAACTGCCCCCACAGCGGCAAATATAAACCTAAAGCCCAGGAGCTTGTTTAATATTCCCATCAAAAGAGCGAGCATTATTCCCGTGTCCCACCTTCTATAAATTGCGTAGTAACCATACCTTCTGGCAACCTGTCGGTGGGCAATCTCGTGGAACACAAACGCCGTAAATATTCCCAGAACAACATAGGGGATTAATCTAAGCTCAAAACCCGAAAAAACGAGGGTAAGAACAATGAAAGATATGGCCAGGTCTTCGAGCTCCTGTTTTCTAAGTCCCAGCGCCATTGCTCATCTACCTCTAATCTCAATCTTCTTGCCAAGCACAAGTTCTGCTGCCTTTACAGCGCTCCCTCCACTCCCTACAGCTATTTTTACCCGATCTTTAGGGACGTAGACGATTAATTTGTCTCCTTCGTACTCGATATCGAGAATTTCAACCTTAAGCATGCGCTTCAGTTCTTCCCTCATTTCCAACCCCCGAAGAAATGTGAAAAGAGGGAATATAAAGTTTAGGGAAGTTAGGACTTCTAGGGCAACATATTCAATGGAGTCAGAACGTTAGAAATAGGAAAAGATAGATATTTTTGTACGATTTAGGGTCGAGTTTACAGTTCCCGAGACTTCATATGTATGGACAGTAGACCCAGTTGTCGTTATTTTCATTGTCCAACACTAAGTGTAAACATTGAGGTGAGTGCTGTAACAGATACTTTGGTGTTATATACCTCCGCATGATGTTCGGACATGCCTTTGTGCCTTTGATGATTGGGCTTGCAGTTGCCATGGGATACGACAGGGTTGTGGGTATCTCGATATCCCTCCTTGGCGCTGCTTAATAGGCGTAGGAATGTTTTTTGTGCAGACTTTAGTTGACTTCCTTATCTGCTCAGGGAGCGGGCAAGCAGTGGCTACGATGCCTATAATGGTTCCACTGGCTGATGTGGTTGGTATCACAAGACAAGTTGCAGTACTTGCATTCCAGTTCGGTGATGGAATAACTAACATCATCTATCCAACGTGTGGAGTCGTTATTAACGGACATTATGATGTAGTTCCCGCAGGTGAAGGCTGGCAGTTTGGCCCGTTCTCAGAGAAAATCATAGACGGGAAGTTATACGGCAGGGGAGCAAGCGATATGAAGGGAGGCATTGCGAGCATTATTGGTACGTTGAGGATTCTCAGCGAGTTTGAAGACAGCTTGGATGTTGGAGTTAATGCGTCGTTAGTTCCAGATGAGGAAATATCTCTTGAAGGAAAACCTTGTTACGGCGGATTATGCAATAATTACCGAACCAACATCGCTGAAAAGCATAGACATCGGATGTAAAGGTGGCTTATGGTTACAGGTGAAAGTTAAAGACAGAGCGGCCCATGCATTAGACTCTGACTTGGAGAAAACGCATTCGAGAAGGGAATACTGCTTGCTAGCCCAGTCTCTTTAATGAATTTTATTCTCTATTTCTGAAAACCAAAAGTTAAAAGCAATAGAGCTAGGGGATTATGGAGCTAATCAAAGTCCCATATCGTTCTTCCTTTGTAGAACATCATAACATAACCGCAGTTTTCACATATCACTATCTTTACCTTATGTGCCGTAAAACCCCACTTGCTGTCCAGCTTTCCTTCTTCAACCTTAAAGCTTGTTCCCCCACAGAGGGGACATTTTAAGTGCTGTCTTTCCATAACATCACCCAATGTGGTTCTACTTCATTGTATAAAAGTCCTTCTATTCTTTGTAAGAATTCAAAAGCTTTTCTATGCCCTTTTTGTGTCCAAGACCCACCACTGCTACTACTTTTGGCTTTTTGACTCCTCTCCTCTTGAGCTCGTCAACAATTGCCTTCAGGTTCTTTGCCATTATCTCGTTTCTTTCCTCCACGAGAACCCTAAAAATGTAGGGATAGCGGATTCTAAAGCGATGCATCATCACCTTATAGCTCTCCATTATATCCTCTTGGCTTTCTGCTCCGGGTGCAATTGGGAGAAAAACAAGAGAACTCTCGAGCAGGAGGAGTATCTTCTCTCTCAAAGGTGCTCTGAGAAGCTTTCCCATAATACTTTGGATGTCTTCGTCGATTAAATACAGTGGAACTCCGAGGAGATATGCCGTCTGAATTGCCTCTATCATTTCTCCTCCGGGCTTCATGCCGAATTCTTCTCCAATCTTTTCCTCAACTTTCATGAGGATGTATCCCAAAATGGCTTTCTTTCCGAGCTTTACCGCTTCTTGAAATGTCAGCCGCTTTGGAGATTGAAGGGCATAAAACCTTTGCCTATCAAGTTCTATAGCAATTGCATCGGGCTTTTCTCTTAGTATAAATTCCCTAACATCCCTTCTGCTTTTTGGAGAAACATGCATCGTCCCTATTATCTTAACGTAGCGAAGATAGCTCATACTCTTCACCGACCCTAAGAACATCGAAGTCTTTGGGTATTATAAATCTAAGCCCGCAGAGTTTTTTCGCTCCTTCCTTGTATTCCTCGTACGTGTATCTGGGGGCTCTGTGAAAGAGAGCAAGGAGTTTGGCTTTTGCTTTTTCTGCGGTTTTGCAGGCCTCCGAAACCGTTGAGTGATAACTTTCTCCCCTATCCTCTTCGCTGAGGTAGGTTGCCTCGTGAATTAAAACATCCGCCTTTTCAGAAAAGAGCTTCACTCTCTCGCAGGGCTCGGTATCGCCGGTATAAACAACTTTCACCCCTCTCTTGGGACTTCCAGTCACATCTTCAAGGTGGATAACCTTCCCCTCGATTTCGACCTTTCCTTTTGTCTCAAGCTCTTTCATCCAGGGGTCGGGCTTTAGGCCGAGCTCTCTGATTTTATCGAGGTCGAAGCTTCCTCTTTTGTTTTTCTCCTTGAAAACGTAGCCCAGTGCTGGAACACCATGCTCGACTTTGAAGCTCCATATCTCGTAGTTTTCAAACTTCAGCCTCGCTTCCCCGAGCTCGTGAATGTGTATGTCAAAGCTTGGCCTGAAAAATCCACTTTTCAGGTAGTTTTGAACGAACTCAAAGGTATACTTCGGTCCATAAATGTGAAGGGGCTTTTCCCTGTTCCAGAGAGTCATTGTTTGAATAAGGCTCATCAGACCGAGATAGTGATCGCCATGAAAATGGGTTATGAAAATTTTCTCAATCTTCATGGGGCTTAGTTTGGCTATGTTCAGTTGCCTTAGAGTGCCTTCGCCAACGTCCCAGAGGATAATCTCCCCGTTGTATCTCAACGCTATAGAGGGCACGTTTCTTTCTTTATTGGGCATTATGCCACCAGTGCCGAGGAAAATAACTTCAAGCATGATTTGTGATTGGCGGAAGAGTTTAAAAGGTATTCTCATAATGCTTGCTTCCTTTTCTCACGTATCCACAATGCTATGGCAAGTACCAGTGCCAATGTTGAAATCCCGAGGGCAATATCTGCTTTTCTTTCACTCGGTAGCACCACATAGTAGTCGGGATTTCTGTATAGGGATGCATCAAGACTTATCAGGGAAATATTATTTCCAAAATACAAGAACCCAACTGGGGAGTTTACCATCTCGCTGAAGGTAGCTCCATCAACCTTAATCTGCAGGAATCTCCTTCCATCGGGGACTCTAATCAAGGATACCTTTAAATTGTGTATTTTCTTCATTGGGAGCAGGGAGCAATGCTTCTTTTTGCCATAATATAGTGTGTATAGCTCGGCACAGACTTCATTACGTTTTATTGATATTCTTGATGCCTTCTCGTTGCCAAAGTCGAAAACTAACACTTCTCCTTCACCTTTTACTTCAAACCATGCCTCAATATCTCCTCCGTCCCACAACATAGCGCCAAGAGGATAATCAAGATATGTGTAACCCCGTTCGTCTTTAATCAAGAGATCTCCGTTAATTTGCTCCCTTTCTCGAGCATAATAAGCGGTTGCACTTACTCCAGTTCCGGGTGGGATGTTTAAAGTTAGCGCTACCTCCCCATTTATGTCTCCACCCGGTACCCATGCCCAGCCCTCCTTTACTGGCACTGTGAAGTTTTTTGTCCCATTCTCCCATTCTAATATTCCCGAAACCTCCTTTCCTTTGTAGTTGTAGAGCTTTACCTCGATTCCTAAAAGCGTCCCTGAGGCATTGAACCTTAGTTTCGAGGAAGAGTTTTTGGATGCGGTGCCCTTCCATCGCAGCTCAATCACATTTCCGACCTTAGCGCTGAGGTCTCTAAGCCTATAGGGGTCAAGTACCGCATTAATTCTATAACCTGCAGGCATTACCTCACAGGAAAAGTTTGGAGAGAGATAAACAATGAACCTATCATAAAGCTTTAGTGGGACTGTTATGTACAGAGTTCCCCCAATCCACTCGATTTTTGCAGACCCCTCTTTTACAACCTCTCCATACCGGTAAACTCTATAGCTCGCCGAGACATTGCAACTTTCATTGGACAAGAAGATGAAATCAACCCATTCGGCTCTGTACTCCGGTGGTACCTCCGCGTGGAGGGGATTTGTGAATTCTCCTTCAATAACTTTCAAACGCTCAATTCCCTCAACCTGAGCAGGATAAAAGAGCAGGAGGATAAAAATCAAGCTTAGGAATTTCTTCATCTTCAATCCCTCACCGGAGAGTTGAATTTTGCATTGGGCGATAGGGTTTTAATCCTCATAAGTCTTCTGCAAAACCTTGGACGGTTCTGACAAAACAAAATGGGAACATGCGTAAAGTTAAAAGGTTCCATGGCGTAATTTCCTTGAGGTGTATTAATATGGAGGAACTACTTAAGGCAATTCAGGAGAAAGACTGTAAAAAGCTAGCAAGCTTGCTTTATTACAAAATTGACGAGCTGAGTGAAGAAGACCTGCGAGAGGTTCTTGAAAAGGTTGAAAAGCTCGCCCTGGAGTGCAAAGACTACGAGCTGTATAAGCTTGTTGTATATTACTTCTTGGAGTTCTTGGGTGTCGATAAGGTTGAGGAGTTCGAAAAGCTTGCTGAAGAGGAAGACAGCTTTGAGGCCAAATACCACCTTGCAGACCTTTATTACCTTCTGGGTGAATTAGAGAAATCACTTGACCTCTACAGAGGGCTGCTCGAAGAGGAAACCGAGAAAGGTAACTTGGAAAATATCGCTAGGATTTACTACAACATGGGACTTATCCATGAAGAGCTGTTAGAGTATGAAAAAGCATTAGAGCTAATGGACAAGGCAGAAAAAGCCCTGGAGGAGCTTGGAAAAGAAGAGGACGTTAAGCAAATAAGGATTTACAAAGCTTACATAACCTTTGAGATGGGAGAGACAGCAAAGGCGAAGGCTGAACTTGCCGAGCTTCTTTCACAAAACCTAGACGACAGGTTAAAATCTCAGATACACCTTGTCTTTGAGGAGATATTTGAAGATGAGGATAACTACGAAGCGGCCCTGCATGAATGCCTCTATGCAATGCTCTGTGGAAGGGGTAGCGAGTACTTTGACGTTGCATTTGATGCCCTGATTGATGTAGTGTGGCAGATGATGCTGGAAGACAGGTTTGAGGAGATTTACAACAACATAGACATGTTTGCCAGAGCATTCCCGGAAATGAAGGAGTTCTTTGAAGGAGTGAAAGCCGTTGCTCTATACAAGGACGGCAAGATCGGAAGGGAGGAGGTTAGTGAGTACATAACCAAAATAAAAGATAGGAGACTTTTGGATCTTCTGGAATTCCTAAGCGAGGCGGAGCTTTAATTTTTCATCTTTTTTGGTGATTTTATGAAGGTAAGGCTAGCAACACTTGACGACTGCGAAGGCATAGTTAAGCTTCACTGTTCCGGAGTTGAAAGGTGGATAAAGAAGAGTGAAGGGAGAGATGTTCCTTATGAAGAGCTTAGCATAGAGGAACGTTATCTCCACGGCGGCCCCTGGATGAGCATCGAAACCTGTGCAATACACATGAACAACCTCCTTTTAGAGGGGCAGTTTCCTATAGTTGCGGAGGAAAACGGGGAGATAATAGGAAACGGCGAAGTCCTGATCAGTGAAGAGCCCATAGAGAGCAAAATTAGAAAAATTGCCCACATAGACGTACTTGAGGTGCATAAAAACTTCAGGGGGAAAGGCGTTGGCAGAGCTATCGTTGGATTTGTCAAAGAGTTGGCCCGTGAGAAAGGCTGTGAGCTGGTTACGGTAACCCCGGAAAAATCGGCAATCGGCTTCTACGAAAAGCTCGGCATAAGAGATGTCCTTTACAGTGCGGGCTTTGTGGAATTTGACTTGAGCTCTTTTCCCGGTAGTGAGACAAAGCCGGAGGTGTTTGAATTCTCATGGGGAGATGTTAGGGGTCTAGAAATGGTCGCGGGAAAGTTTCAAAGCTCCTACCACCACTGGTTCGTGGCTTTCAGAGATAAAATAGCCGGGATAGATGATAGGGTTTATTTTGAAAGTGGAAAGCTGGGGAAATCTTATTATGTTCTCGAGGAGGCCTATTACGATAGCTCTGTTGTTACAGGCTACTTGTGGGGAAGAAAGGAAGACATTTCTCTTCTGCTTGCCAGAGCAAAGGAGCTTGGCTTCAAAAAGCTCCGCACGATAATTGAAAAAGAACTTGTGGAGAAGTTTAAGCCGAGAGTGCTTGACAGCGTTATTATACTCTCGAAAAGCCTTTAATCTTTTTTAAATCTCTTTTGGTGTTTATGTTAAAGAAGCTCTCACGCCATTCTTCGGGGAGGGATTCTATCTCTATGTAGCAGGGATTGCAGAGCCTTATTGCTTCATTGAGCATGTACCTTCCTCTGGCTATCTGCTTCTCCAGTATCCCCAAGAAGGTTTTCGAATATGCCGCATGGAGGGGCTCGAGATAGCCGTTTTTCCATTTTGGGACGCAGACTGAGGGTTTGAGCTTGCAGAACTTCGCCATGATGTAGTCAACGAATTCGGGCTTTATAGCGGGCATGTCTCCGGCTATTACAAAAACATCACCCAGCTCCCTTAGAGCGGTGTAGAGCCCTCCAATTGGGCCTATCTCAAGTTCGTCAACGATGACCTCGAAGCCAAGCCCTTCAAAGACCTCTTTTTTCTCTCTTGAAGCTACTATCACTGCTTCGTCTATTCTCTCTGCTTTAAGAACGTTTTCTATGGCGTGGAGTATCAAAGGCTTTCCACTAACCCTGTAAAGCAACTTCTCCTCTCCAAAACGCTTTGCTTTTCCTCCGGCGAGCACAGCGGCAATCATCTTGGATTCCTTGTGAGGGGTAAGGGCTGAGGTATATTAAGTTTTTTGCATCTTTGTGTCAATTTCTTGTCTTTAGCTT
>LDZQ01001557.1_pt1 | contig 14586 bp, 12 predicted proteins | sample 615361 | NCBI WGS metagenome assembly LDZQ01 (sample SAMN03408297, study PRJNA278302) | terrestrial metagenome | isolation source: oil reservoir sample I2 | place: USA: Alaska, North Slope, Ivishak formation | collected 2013 | reverse complement strand
CCCTCAAGAACCATCTTTGCAAGGTCTCCAGCGGCGTTTGAGATGTCCTCTATTGAATTTGCCATCTGCAGGACGGAGGTTATCTGCTCGGCCTCTCTTGGGTTCCTAGCCGCTAAAACTGCATGCGTTATGAGGTGGTAATTAAGAAGATCCATTCTCTCCTCGAGATCGAGCACTTCCTCGGCTATCTCTTTATCTCCAAAGAGTATTGCCGTGTAAGCGAGGTCAACCATGAGTTCAACGATGTTCTTCATCTCTATGAAAATCTCCTTAACACTCTTGGGCTGATACTCAAACTCCTCAAATTCTTCCATCCCTTTGTCCTCCCGTTTTTATCTCACATACCATTTTCTTTTAAGGTTTTCTTAACCTAAACAATCAAATGAGCAACACCCACAGTGAAGAGTGTCGAAAATATGTCCGCCAAAGTTGTTATAGTCGGAACTGTAGCATTATCGGGATCCAATCCAACTCTGTCAAACAATATCGCAAGGAAATACGCAATGAACATGACAAAGAATAACAACATTGGGTAAAGCAATATAAAAGGGATTACTAGTCCAACAGTTTTACCCAGAGCTATCCTAACAATCACTACTGAGGTTAGATTTGCCAAAAGCCCAAGCAAAGCCCCAATTATCGTGTAAACTGCAACCTCCAAAAAAATTAACCTGTTGAAAATGCTCTCTATTTCTCCCAGATGTATTCTAGTGGAGGTCTTCATTCCTATTATAGAGCCAAGGTTCCCAGTAGTGTCAAGAACCGCCGGATACATTACGCTGAATATTACTGAGGCATAGATTAGCTCGCTGTAACTTTCAAGAATTGACCCGGAGATACTTGAGAGCAAAGCCAATATTCCAACAACTCCCAAAACCTCTGTAAAGATTCGCCTTTCTCTTTTTCTAATCTTGGAAAACTTCCTCAGCATCAACATAAAGACAAGCGATAGAACAAAGAGTGAATAAAAGATACCAGTTTTTGCTTCATATAAGAGTATAAATCCCACTAAGAAGGGAACGGTAACAAGATCAGCGACAGAAGTTACTATTGGACCAGCGACTGCATCTGGATCGATACCCCTCCTGAACGGAATTATTGTGGTAAATGCTGCCGAATATCCAAGGATAACCCCAGCGAATATCGTAGAGGCCACAACTACTAGGAGAACTATAATCGCCATGTTCACATCTCTAATCTTCACAACACCCACAAACCAGAGTATTGTCACGGGGAGAAGGGAAAGGAGGAGAGAGATAAAGATGTTCCTCGTAACGTTTTCATCCCTTAAACTGGGGCTCATCTCACCGAGATGCAACATCGTTGTGAATCGGGAGACAAGAGACCCATATATATTACCCCTAAGACCCATCAAACCAGGAAGAATCACAAGAACTACCGGATATTCGTTCATTATCTTCTCAAAAAACCTGCCCAGAACTGCCCCGGCGAAGAAATCCAGCAGCAGGCACAAAAAGAGCGCTGGTAATGAAACTGTTAATCCTTCTTTCAATAACTCCTTTAGATTTGTTGAAGTGCCTACTCGAACTACTACCATTGTTACCATCCTCCATGCTTCATCCCCCTGAATTCTTCTGGTTCTCCTCAGATAGCGAATCTCCGAAAAGTTATATAAAAAGATTTTGGTGGCCCCAGCTAAAGAAAAAAGAATGGAGATAGGGTTCCTTGCATATGCTAACTCTTTTCTAACTGGAATGGAGATATGTAGTCCCCATACTTCTCCTTAGCCTTAAGAAGTCTTTCTCTTTCCTTCTCCAAGACCTTAAAGAGCTCTTCCGGGATATTACCAACATCCCCATAAATCTTCTCAATCCTCTCTATCTTGGCAAGGAACTCTGGAACCCTTATGGTGAACTGCTTTTCGTAGTCCTCCCTGCTGTAATCTTTGTTAAGAACTTCCTTAAAGAGCCTCTTCAGGTCTTCATATTTTGGAATGTACCCAACGGGAGTCTCTATTGCATCAACATCCCCGTGAACCCTCAGCTCCATCCACTTGAGCCACACGGCTTTGTCGAGCTTGTGGTTCAGCCAGTTGCCGTCTTTATCCCTCAGGAAGTAGTTAACGGCAAATATCTTTGGCTTTATTCTCAGCTTCTTCTCAAATTCAAGGTAGTTTCTGAGGTAGTCTCCAATGTGAACGCTGAGGAAATCTAAAATCGCCATTGGGTTGAATGCCCTTACCCCTTCCTTTCCAAGAGTAGCTGCAGTTGTTTCGCTTTCCAGTGCTGCACCCATGGTAACTACTCCGTGTGCCCAGTCAAAGGCCTCTCTCACAGGAGGCCAAGTATCTGCATCTCTGCCACCGAATATCATTCCCCCAATCCTAACCCCGCATGGAGCTTCAAGGGCTTCCAGATCAGCGTTTGGGAAAGCTTCAAGGCTAACGGTAAAGCGAGCGTTTTTGTGGCTCGGCGGGATTTCGTTACCCTCAGCATCTTTCTTCCCTTTCCACCATTTTCCGCTGTGGTTTTCTCCCTCTTCTGGAATTGGGATCCCCATGTCATTCCAGTAGGGCTTCCCGTCTTTAACGAGCACGTTTGAGAATATTATCTCATTCGGCGAATGTAGCACTTCCCAAATTATCGGGTCATCCTCTTGGTTGACTCCCTGAATTATTCCAAAAACTCCCTTCTCGACGTTGGCCCCTCTGGCTTCTCCCTTCATGTCAACGATGAACGTCAAGTCATCCCCTACTATGTTCTCCCACGAAATCATTGCTGTTGAGGTTTTACCGCACATTGAGGGATAGGCTCCGGTGAAGTAAGTCTTTCTACCATTGGGACCGTTCACGCGCATAAGAAACATGTGCTCGCTCAACCAGCCCTCTTGAACGGCTCTTCTAATTGTAAGCCTAAAAGCAAGCTTTTTGAGCCCTATTGTATTGCCACCGTACTGGGTGTTTGCCGAATAAACGGTCTCCCCTTCAAGGTCAATGTAAATCCTCCTCTTGTCTATGTTCTTGCTGGTCTTCCTTTCGTCAAGTTCTCCAGCAGAGTGTACAAATTTCAAAAACTTTGCTTCTCTTCCCAGGCGCTTAAACTCCTCGTAACCCTTTCTGTAGAGGATAAACTCACTGTGAGCAACATAGGCCGAATCCGTAAGCTGAACAGCAGGGATTGTGAAAATAGAGTTCTTGGGTCCGAGAACAAAGAAGCATACAAAAAGCTCTTTACCCTTTGCAATATCCTTCATGATTTCGTGAATCTCCTTAAGCCCTTCTTCCCTGTCCATAGTATTTACGAACGGAATCTCCACACCCTTAGGAACCAAGATTTTAGTCCTGGCCTTGTCCCGAGCTTGATCATAATAGCCATCGTAGTGGACAGTGTGTCCGTCCATTGCGAGGGGTTTCTCCTCCCCGTATTCAATGGCCTTTCTTCTTACATACTCTTCATCTTCCTTTGAATCGGTGCAAACAAAAACCTTTGCGGGATTCAAAAGATCGATATATTTTGCCAGAAATTCATGAAGTTCAGGGTTGTCGATTGCCTTAATTTTCTCAAACTGTTCTGGGTCAAGCCTATTTTTAAGGTATTCCAGAGGTCCCATTTACATCACCGTAAAACATTGCTCAACGATGGATTAAAAAGCTTTTCAACGAACACCATAAATTATATTAACTGAAAAATTCCTAAACACTATGGTGGCAACTATATGCAAGCGGTGATTCTAGCGGGCGGAAAAGGCACAAGATTGCTTCCTCTAACAGTCTACCGCCCCAAGCCAATGATTCCATTTTTCAACAAACCCATGATGGAGTACATGGTCAACGCCCTAGTAAACGCGGGAGTAGAGGAAATATTTGTATTAGTCGGGTACCTCAAAGAGAGGATTATGGAGTACTTTGGAGACGGAAGTGAGTTTGGTGTTCAAATACACTACTCAAATGGGGACAACATAAAGCTCGGAACCGCAGGAGCTACAAAAAAAGTCGTTGATAAAATAGAAGACACATTTATAGTTGCTTCAAGTGATGTTCTCACTAATTTGGATATCAGAGCCCTCTACGAGTACCACAAGAAAAAGAACGCCCTCGCCACAATAGCCCTCTCGGAGGTCGAAGATCCCACCCAGTACGGAATATCGATCGTGGATCCAGAGAACAGGATAATAAAGTTCAAAGAAAAGCCAAAGCCAGAAGAGGCTTTTAGCAACCTTGTAAATGCTGGCATCTATGTTTTCGAGCCGGAGGTATTTGATTTAGTTCCAAAGGGCGAGAACTTTGATTTCTCACTCAATCTGTTTCCCAAAATGCTCGAAGAGAAGCTGCCTCTCTACGGTTTTCCGTTTAAAGAATACTGGAACGACATAGGGAGGCCATCAAGCTACCTTCAAGCAACTGCGGATGTGTTCTTAGGGAGGCTGAAGCTCCCACAAATAAAAACTGAATCCCTAAAAGGAAACCTGGAACACGGGGGCTCTCTTTACAGCGGTAAGAGATGTCAAATCAGAAACCCGCGTATAAGAGGATTTGCCGTCTTGGGCGATAACGTTAAAATAGAGCGGTCCGTAATATTCTCCAATGTGACCATTGAGGAAGGAGCAGAGATACACGAGGCGATAATTGGGGAAAACGTTTACATTGGAAAAGGTGTTGTTATTGAAAGTGGTAGCGTTATTGGAGATAACTCCGTGATTGAAGATTTCACAAAAATTGGGGCAAATGTGAAAGTCTGGACTGAGTCAAGAATTGGAAAAGAAAGTATAATACTTCCAGATTGAGGTGATGATTATGGAGATTTACAAATCCGAGGAATTCAACCCAGAAGAACTTGCTCTGCTCGGTAGGGCAATAGGAACCGTAGGACAGGGGACAATAATAGTGGGGAGAGACGGAAGAGCTATCTCAAGGTATGGAAAGAGGGCACTCGTAGTGGGGATTGTAAGTACCGGAGCAGCAACTATGGACGTCAGGCTTATCCCGCTAATAGCCCTCAAAGATTTTGCCCATAAGAAAGGCCTTCCTCTGGTGTATGTTTACTACCACAACGGGATAAGGGTAGAAGTTAGCGGTCTTGATCCAGATGAAATAAAGGCTATAATGGAGAGCAGGAAGTTTATAGAAGCAAATCCCAATGATATAGGAGCAACGATTTACTATCCTAACGCTCTAGATGACTTTTTGCATGACATTTTCAGACACTATAATTTTGAGATAGAGGGAACTGCACTGGTAGATTGCATGAATACTCCCGCAGTACTCTTCTTCCCCAGGCTAAATGAGCACTTTGGGTTTGAGGTGGAGCTTCTCAATGACATGATGACCAGCTACCTGCCACCAAAACCAAAAGAAGTCTACCTTCAAAAGCTCAAAAAGGGAGAGTATACTTTTGGACTCCGTTTCAAGCCGAATGGATACGTAGAGTTCCACAAAGGGGAAGAGGAAAAAGAGTTTGGAAGCATGTGGAAGCTCCTAGACCACATGAAGAAAACTCTCCTCTGATTTCACCAAAAAGATATACAAAAGGCAAAAGCCATAAACAAAAACCAAGCGAGATGCAACTCTGGAGGTGTATTTATGAGCATATTCATTGTCTTAGAGGGAATTGATGGAGCGGGAAAGTCAACCCAGGCAAAATTGCTTGCAGAGTGGTTTGAAGAGAGAGGATACGAAGTTGTTCTAACCAAAGAGCCAACAGATACTGCTTTTGGGAAACTGATAAGGAGGCTTGTACTTACAGGAGGAAAAGAGGGAATAATAGACGGTGCACGAATAAGCAAAGAAGCTGAGGCATTACTCTTTGCTGCAGATAGAGCAGAGCACGTTAAAAAACTCATAGAGCCCTCCTTAAAGGCTGGAAAGGTAGTTATATCGGATAGGTATTTCTACTCATCCCTAGCCTACCAGTGGGCAAGGGGCCTTGATTTGGAATGGCTTATCAACTTAAATGCATTTGCTCCAAGAGCAGACCTTGTAATCCTCCTTGATTTGCCTGTTAAGGAGAGCATAAAACGCATAAACGGTAGAAGTATCAAATCGGAGTTTGATAAGATTGTTGAGCTCCAAAAAAAGGTAAGGGAAAACTATCTGAAGCTTGCCGAGAGGTTCGATGAGATAAGAATTGTAAACGCCCTAGCCCCTGTTGAGGACATCCACAAAGATATTGTGGCTTTAGTCGAGCATGAACTCCTCGAAAAAAGAGAATAAAACGGTCAGATAGTGCCGATATCATCACTGCTCAGACCGGTAAACGCACATCATCCCAAACTTTTTAACTCCCTATTCTTTAAAAAGTGTTAGCCGATGATGAGCGTTAGCCACTCTGATGATGATGACAAGAGGGTTAGCTGAGGTATCTGTCCGTCATAAGGTTTTATGAGCAAATATGAACAAACCTCCGCCCATTCAAATTAATTCTCACGACAGGTTTGGCTTTGCCTTGTGGAGGCATATTACTCCAAGTGATAATGCACTCGTGCTGTTTTATGCTCATCAAAGACCAATTTGTGCTTTTTTATGGTCAAGATTGCCTAACTGCACTTTCTCGGCAAAGCTTATATAGACTTTTACCGATACGAAACTCGGTGATTGTAAAAATGCTTGATTATTTCTTCACCCCAAAAAGCGTTGCCGTATTGGGAGCATCCAATGACCCACTGAAACTCGGCTATGAGGTCTTCAAGAACCTCAAGGAATACGGAGGAAAGGTTTACCCAGTGAACATAAAAGAAGAAGTAGTCCAGGGAGTCAAAGCATACAAGAACGTCAAGGAAATCCCCGACGATGTGGATTTAGCCGTCATAGTGGTGCCCAAAAAATTCGTCAAGCAGTCAATCATTGACTGCGGAGAAAAAGGCGTGAAAGGTGCCGTAGTAATAACAGCAGGATTCGGTGAAACCGGCGAAGAAGGGAAGAAAGAGGAGAGAGAACTTGTCGAAATAGCACACAAATATGGAATGAGGATCATCGGACCAAACTGTGTTGGTATAATGGACACACACAGCAACCTGAACGCAACGTTTATAATGAAGGCCAAGAAGGGCAGTGTCGCTTTCATATCCCAAAGCGGTGCCCTCGGTGCAGGAATAGTTTACAAGACCATCAAAGAAGACATAGGCTTTTCTAAGTTCATAAGCGTTGGAAACATGAGCGATGTGGACTTTGCAGACCTGATGGAGTACCTCGCTGATGACGAAAACAGCAAGGCAATTGCCCTTTACATAGAGGGCATAAAAGATGGAAAGAGATTCATGGAAATTGCTAAGAAAGCCAGCAAGAAGAAGCCAATAATAGCCCTAAAAGCTGGAAAAAGCGAAAGCGGTGCAAGAGCCGCTTCATCCCACACGGGTTCTTTAGCTGGAAGCTATGCCATCTATGAAGCCGCATTTAAGCAGAGCGGAATTCTGGTTGCAAACACTATAGACGAGATGCTGAGCATGGCAAGGGCCTTCACCCAGCCACTGCCAAAAGGAAAGAGAGTCGCAATAATGACCAACGCAGGTGGCCCGGGGGTTCTAACGGCTGACGAGATAGACAAGAGAGGACTAAAGCTGGCCAACCTAAAAGAGGAAACCATGGAGAAGCTCCGCTCATTCTTACCGCCAATGGCAGCAGTTAAAAACCCTGTTGACATGATTGCCTCAGCGAGGGGAGAAGAGTACTACAAGACCGCAAAGCTCCTTCTTGAAGATGATAACGTTGACATGCTCATAGCAATATGTGTCGTGCCGACTTTTGCAGGGATGACTCCAACAGAGCACGCTGAAGGAGTTATAAGAGCGGTAAAAGAGGTCAACAACGGAAAACCGGTTTTGGCATTGTTCATGGCAGGTTACGTTAGCGAGAAGGCCAAAGAGCTTCTTGAAAAAGAGGGAATCCCAGCCTATGAAAGGCCCGAAGACGTTGGAGTAGCTGCTTATGCTTTAGCTGAATTCGCTAAGGCAAAAGGTGTTATTAAAGAATGAGGTGGTGTATATGGCTAAAGTTAGTGATATCGTCCTATGGGACAAACCTGGAGAAAAAGTTCTGCTTTTAGGAAACCAGGCAATAGCTAGAGGAGCTTTAGAAGCAAATATTGCGGTCTATGCCGCCTATCCCGGAACCCCAAGCTCTGAACTTACCGATACAATGGCTGCCGTAGCAGAGAAGGCAGGCGTTTACATGGAGTACTCCACAAACGAAAAGGTAGCCTTTGAGACCGCTCTAGCAGCAGCCTGGAGCGGACTCAGAGCAATGACCGCAATGAAGCATGTTGGTTTAAACGTGGCTGCAGATACATTTCTAAGTGCCGTCGGTATGGGTGTCGAAGGCGGGTTCGTCATAATGGTGGCAGACGACCCAAGCATGTGGTCTTCTCAGAACGAGCAGGATACGAGGGTTTACGCCAAGTTTGCAAACGTTCCTGTTCTTGAGCCAGCCGATCCTCACGAGGCAAAGGAGATGACAAAGTACGCCTTTGAGCTTAGTGAGAAGTTCAAGCACTTTGTAATCTTAAGGACAACAACAAGGACATCACACGCAAGGGGAGACGTAGTCTTAGGAGAACTTCCAGAGGAGATAAAACAAGGAAAGAGGAAGTTTGGAAAATTCAAGAAAGACCCAAGCAGATTTGTTGACGTTCCAGCCAACGCAAGAAACTTCCACCCGATAATCCTTGAGAAAATTGAGAAAATTAGGGAAGAGCTCAACAACTGCCCATTCAACTGGATAGAGGGCAAAGAAGACGCCAAGGTAGGTATAATCGCTCCAGGCTTGAGCTACGCCTATGTGAAAGAAGCCCTCGCCTGGCTTGGCGTTGATAACGTCAAGATCCTCAAACTCGGAACACCATTCCCGGTTCCCTACGGGCTATTAGAGAAGTTCTTGGAAGGGCTTGAGAAGGTTCTCATCGTAGAGGAGCTCGAGCCAGTCGTTGAGGAGCAGGTAAAAACATGGGCCTATGACAAAGGAATTACAATTCCAATCCACGGCAAAGACCTCGTGCCAAGGATTTATGAGATGACAACGAGGAGAGCAGTAACTGCCATAGCGAAGTTCCTTGGAGTTGAAACGCCAATAAACTTTGAAGAGCTCGACGCAAAGTACGAGAAAGTTAAGCCCCTCCTACCGCCAAGACCTCCCTCACTGTGCCCAGCCTGCCCGCACAGAAACAGCTTCTACGCAATAAAGAAGGCAACAAAGGGCAAGGCAATCTACCCCAGCGACATAGGGTGCTACACTTTAGGACTGCTCCCACCGCTTCAAGCGGTTGATACCACTGTTGCCATGGGAGCTTCAATTGGAATTGCCCACGGATTGAGCATAGCCCAGAACGGAAGCCTCAGCGAAGAGCAGAAGAGCCCAGAGAAGCAAGTGATAGTTGCCACAATCGGTGATTCAACGTTCTACCACACTGGACTCCCCGCTCTGGCAAACGCAATCTACAACCGCTCGAACGTGCTGGTAGTCGTTCTTGATAACCTCGTTACCGCTATGACCGGTGACCAGCCCAACCCAAGCACCGGAGAAACACCACACGGCATGGGTAAGAGAATCCCGATAGAAGAGGTTGCAAAAGCCATGGGTGCAGACTTTGTGGCTGTTGTTGACCCCTATGACATAAAAACAACATACGAGACCATGAAGAAAGCCCTAGAAGTTGAGGGTGTTAGCGTTGTGGTGGCAAGACAACCATGTGCTCTCTACAGAATAGGACAGATGAGGAGAAAAGGCGAAAAGTGGCCCATCTACCAAGTCAACGAAGAGAAGTGTACAGGATGTAGGGCATGTATCAACACCTACGGCTGCCCAGCAATTTACTGGGACGAGGAGAAGAAGAAAGCAAGAGTAGAGCCAACAATGTGCTGGGGATGCGGAGGTTGCGCCCAGGTATGTCCATTTGGGGCTTTTGAACCCATAGAGGGGGGATCACAATGAAAGAGTATAACGTAGTCATTACTGGAGTAGGCGGCCAGGGAGTTTTGACCGCGGCAAACATCCTTGGATGGGCCGCCTTAAGGGCTGGATACAAGGTGAGGTTGGGAGAAGTCCACGGGATGAGCCAGAGGTTTGGAAGCGTTATTTCCTACGTGCGCTTTGGAGAGGACGTCTACGGTTCAATGGTGCCAGAAGGTAAAGCCGACGTTATACTTTCCTTCGAACCTGTGGAAGCCCTAAGATACGTTAACTACCTCAAAGAGGGCGGAATGGCAGTAATCAATACAAAGCCAATAGTCCCAGTGCAGGTTTCGATGGGAATGGCTAAGTACCCAAGCCTGGACGAGATAAGGAGAATTTTCGAGGAGGACTTCAAGGCGAAGTGGATTGGCTTTAACGCAGAAGAGCTTGCCGAAAAAGCGGGACACGTGGTTACCACCAACACAGTCCTCATTGGAGCTCTAACACAGGTTCCAGAGTTCCCACTCGATGCAGAGCACGTTAGGGAAGTCATAAAGATAAGTGTTCCACCAAAAGCTGTGGACGTGAACATGAAGGCCTTCGACCTCGGAATACAAGCCGCAAAAGATATTTTAGGGCTTTAAGCCCTCTTTTTACCTGATTCCACCATTTTTTCTGTATAGAAAAGTTAAAGAAAAATTAAAACTCTTCTTCAATGAGGCCGTACTTTTCAAGCTCGTGGAGGAGCTTTCTAACAGCTTCCCACGCATCTTGTTCGCTCTTTGCCCCACTGCACACGATTTTTCCTGAGCTGAAGAGAAGGATAACAGCCTTTGGGTCTTTAACACGATAGATGACACCGGGGAACTGCTCAGGCTCATATTCACAGTTGGGCAGGACAAGAGCAACAGCATCGAGATTAAACTCCATCTTAAGGTCTCCACTAAACACCATATTTTGGATATCTATCTCAGGCTCTCTGGTGAACTTAGTCCCGATCTTTGAGAGCATTTCAACAAGCTTTGAAACCGCAGCCTTTATGTCTTCAACACTCTTTGCACCGGTGACCACGAGCTTGCCGGAGCTGAATACAAGAAGGGCAACTTTTGGTTCATCAAAGCGGCATATTATCCCTGGGAACTCCTCCGGGTTGTATTTTGAGTGCGGACAAATTTCTATCACTTTTTCGAGATCAAGAGGAGCAAAAAGATCCACAGAGGCTACTATATTTTCTATCTTAAGTTCAACATTGCTCATATCAACCAAGGCTTACACCTCCACTGGGTTTAAAAACCCTTTATAAATAAACCCATAGGGGTTTTTAAAGTTTAGTGAGAGGCCATTAAAATGCAAATCTTAACGCTATTAAAAAACTTTAAGTAGTTTGTCTCAATTTATTTTTTGGTGAAAATTATGCTAGTTGAGATGCTCAAAGAGATAACCCAACTTCCCGGTATTTCCGGATATGAAGAGAGAATACGGGAAAAGGCCATAGAATGGATCGAAGACTATGCCGACTATAAGGTCGATGCAATTGGGAACCTCATCGTGGAGCTCGGAGAGGGTGAGGAGAAAGCTATTTTCATGGCACACATGGACGAAATCGGACTTATGATAACCGGGATAACAAACGACGGAAAGCTAAAGTTCAGAAAAATAGGGGGAATAGACGACAGACTGCTTCTGGGGAGGCATGTAAAAGTAATAACCGAAAAGGGGGAGCTGGACGGAGTTATAGGGGTCACTCCCGTTCATCTAAACCTCGAGAGAAAGTTCGACACAATTCCCTGGCACAGCCTCGAAATAGATATCGGCGCAGAGTCAAAGGAAGAGGCCGAGGAAATGGGAGTAAAGGTTCTGGACTTTGCTGTATTTAAAAAGCACTTCAGCATCTTAAACAACAAATATATCGCAACGCGCTCCCTGGATGACAGGTTTGGTGTTATTGCCCTTGTTGAGGCCATAAAAGACCTTGTTGACCACGATCTGGATGGAAAGTACATTTTCGCTTTTACAGTTCAAGAAGAAATAGGACTCAAGGGGGCCAAGTTTTTGGCAAACAAATATGCACCAAAGTACGCCATAGCTGTAGACTCCTTTGCATGCTGCTCTTTCCTTACGGGAGATGTAAGGCTCGGAAAAGGTGCTGTAATAAGGGCCGTTGACAATTCAGCAATCTATACACCCTCCCTTGCAAGGAAGGCTCTCGAAATAGCAAAGAAGAACAACATCCCGGTGCAGATTGGAGTTACTGGTGGAGGAACCGACGCATCAGCTTTTGAGTTCAAGAGCCAAACCCTAGCTTTAAGCGCCCCCATAAGATACCTCCACAGTGAAACGGAGATGCTCCACTTGGATGACCTCAAAGCTCTGATAAAACTAATAGAAGCCCTTGTGTTTGAACTTGAGTAGCGGAGGTGGTAATTTGCTTAAATACCTAGGGTATTTTGGTGTTGGGATTTTTATAGGCATACTAGCAGCCCTCTTCGGCTTAGGGGGAGGGTTTTTGATTGTACCCACTCTAAACCTTCTGGGGGTTGAAATTCACCACGCGATTGGGACTTCAAGCGCTGCGGTTGTTTTCACTTCTCTAAGCTCCGCCATAGCGTACCACAGGCAGAGGAGAATACACTACAAAGCGGGCCTTCTCCTAGCAAGCACTGCCGTGATAGGAGCTTATATAGGAGCATGGATGACGAGCTTTATAAGCGCAAGCCAGTTAAAGGTCATCTTTGGTGCAGTCCTATTCCTCGTGGCAATAAGACTTTACCGCAAAAAGAGCAAAGAGCCACACGAAGTAGATTTGAGCCAGATAAAGCTCGATTACAAAGTAGTACCTCTCGGCGGGTTCATAGCCGGAATAGCCAGCGGTCTGCTTGGTATAGGTGGCGGAGCGATAAACGTTCCGTTCCTAACTTATATGGGATTACCAATACACTATGCAGTGGCAACTTCGAGCTTTGCCATAGTTTTCACAGCAACAAGCGGGGCTTTGAAGCACTACATGCTGGGAAACGTTGAAGTGGAATGGTTGCTCCTCCTTGTTCCGGGACTAATAGTTGGAGCCCAGTTGGGAGCAAGAATAGCAAAAAGAACCAAAGCGAGCAACCTGACAAAGGCTTTCGCTGTTGTGATGGCGTTCCTAGCCATTAGGATGATCCTCAAAGGACTTGGCTACCCAATCCCCTGAGCTTTTGTTATTATCTTTTTGGGAAAAGAGATTTAAAGTGGTTTTTTCGAACTTTTTTCATGATTAATTATTTCCTCTATTTCATCCTTGGGGCTGCAATAGGAGCAATAGCAGGGCTTTTTGGGGTAGGTGGAGGTTTCCTTATAGTCCCGGCACTTACTCTTACAGGATTACCTATTCACACTGCAATCGGAACAAGCCTCGCATGCATAGCAATTAGCTCTTTTGCCTCCGCTTATACTCACATTAAAAATGGAAAAGCCCTTTTTAAAGTGGTGGCAGCTAAAGAAATATTTTCAATACCTGCTGCATTAATAGGAGCCCACATGACGGCATCTTTACCGGAATCTTTCCTACGAAGGGCATTCTCAATACTGCTGTTTTATCTGGCATACAAAATGGCCACAACTCCCTCAAAACCACATTACGATGAAAACCTCAGAATAAACTACAGGAATATCCCCATAGTAGGAGTGCTTTCGGGATTTTTGTCTGGTCTGCTTGGAATAAGCGGAGGGATTCTGAACGTCCCCTTATTCCATGTTCTTGTCGGCATACCGGTTAGATACGCAATCGGAACATCTAGCGTGGCACTCTTTTTCACAGCCCTGGCTGGAACTTATGGACATTTCAAAGCGGGAAATGTGGGCATTGAAACCGCACTTCTCTTGGCTCCGGGATTAATAATAGGGGCGTATCTGGGGGCAAGAAGTGCTCACAACTTACATCCAGAAAGGTTAAAGCGCTGGTTCGCCATTATACTCATTTTGATCGGGGTTAAAATGTTGATTTAGATTAAATTAGCATTGCCCAGAGCTAAAAACAACATCCACTCTTATGGAACAATCAAAGGAAGAAAAGAAAAGGCTCTAACGAACCTTTGCTCCCAATTTCACTTCTTTTTCTGGTGTTAGAAGGGCAACGTTTTCTCCATCATCCGCTGCCAGAAGCATTCCCTGGCTTTCAACGCCTCTAAGCTTCTTTGGTTCTAAGTTTGTGATAACAGCCACATACTTGTTGAGGAGCTCCTCTTTCTTGTAGTATGCCTTTAAGCCAGCTACAAGCTGCCTGACTTCGTCCCCAAGGTCGACCTTAACAACGTAGAGCTTATCAGCGTTCGGGTGGTCTTCGACGCTGATTATCTTTCCAATTCTTATATCAATCTTGGCGAAGTCATCAAACTTAACATAGCTCATGTCTTTCCCTCCTTTTTGTTTTTTCTCCGGTGTTTTTGTTTTAACATTTTCACCATAAATTTTCCTCAAAATTACCTCAGCTTCATCCCCAAGTCTTTCTTTTGCTACCTTAACAACATCTTCCATTTTGTAATACTTATCAAGCAAAATCCTTGCACTCTCCGGATTGCCCCTGCCGATGTAGTTCACTATGTAGGCTATTATATCAGCATCCTCCACTTTTCTAAAGAGTATTTCAGCCCTTCTAACTTTGTGTCCCGGTTTAAGCGGTTCAAACTTCCATTTCTTGACTTCTTCAAGGTTTAAGAGGTGCCATATCCTTTCACTTGCGTCCGGGAGGAACGGTTCAAGGAGGATGCCCA
>LDZQ01001485.1_pt1 | contig 14586 bp, 14 predicted proteins | sample 615361 | NCBI WGS metagenome assembly LDZQ01 (sample SAMN03408297, study PRJNA278302) | terrestrial metagenome | isolation source: oil reservoir sample I2 | place: USA: Alaska, North Slope, Ivishak formation | collected 2013 | reverse complement strand
CTTGGGGAGGACGCACAGCTTCTTGGCTGCACTCGATACTTGCTCTCAAGGCACAATGAAAGGAGTGGGAAAATTGCTGGCGTTTGAGACTTATCTTGAAAAGATCGAAACTATCCTGGAGAGGATCAAAACTGAACAGGGTAAAAACATTCTCAAAGCGGCAAACCTCATGGCAGATTGTATTTCGAAGGGCGGCCTCGTTCACCTGTTCGGAAGTGGCCATTCAGTTATTCCTGTTCTGGACGCGTTTCCCAGATACGGAAGCTTCATTGGTTTCAACCCACTCACCGATCCTCGACTGATGTGGTTCAGTCCCACGGGTCCAGCGAGCGCTCCAGGTTTGTTGCTCATTGAGAGGAAGGAAGGTTACATCGAAGACGGTTTCTTGAGATACCAGCCCATCGCCAGAGGGGACGTTCTGGTCGTCTATTCACACGGCGGTGTCAACGCTGCACCTGTTGAGGCGGCGCTATATGGCAAAAAGGCTGGGGCAACTGTTATAGCGGTCCTTTCGATGCAAAATCAATCGCTTGCGAATCCAACCCACAGCAGCGGTAAGAAACTTTCAGACATTGCCGATGTGATCATAGACAACTGCGTACCACCTGAAGATGCCGTTGTCGAGCTGGAGGGAAGGAAAGAAAGGATAGCGGCTTCTTCAACAGTTGCTGCGGTTGCCATTACAATGTGTCTCATCGCTCAAACGGGAAGCATTCTGCACGAAAGAGGCAAGGATCTGAAAATCTTTGTTTCCCCCAACGTCGAAGGATTCGACGTGGACTATAACATAAAGATCTTTGACCAACATCAAAAAACGATAAGCGCGCATTACAGAAAGATCTACGGGGAGTGATGAACTTGAAGAACTTCTTTCCTGTCTCTGTCTGGTATGGCCCTCACAGATCGCGAGCACCGATGGTGGCGAAGATCAGATCCATTCAGGAGGTCGAGAAAGATATCATCACGATAAAGTCGCTTGGTTTCAACTCGATCAGATTCTGGTACGACTGGGCGACCGCTGAGCCGAAGCCAGACGAATGGGACTTCTCGACCATTGACACCTTGCTATCTATCGTGGACAAGCTGCAGATCAAAGCGATCGTTCAGGTGTATACAGACTCCGCTCCAAACTGGGTTGAGAGAGATTATCCCGACTCGCTGTTCGTGGACAGATCCGGGCTCGTCATACACTCTCAGGCATCACCGGGGTACTGTTCGGACCATCCGCAGGTAAGAAAGCACATAGAAACGTTCCTCCAGAAACTCGCCGAAGTTGTGGCATCGCACGAATCTTTTTACGCATGGGACATCTGGTCAGAGCCTCACATCGTGCAGTGGTCGTGGATCGATTACATAAAAGATCCGTGGTTTTGCTACTGCAAGCATTCACAGAAGAGGTTTGTCGAATGGCTCAAGAAGAAATATCGAACGATCGACGCACTGAATGATGCCTGGTATCGCAAGCATGCAAGCTGGGAAGAGGTCATCGCTCCGAGATACGTTTCTCTGTCAAGCTTCAGGGATCTGCTGGACTGGATCCAGTTCAACATCGAAAAGATCGCGGAGGATCTCCGATGGAAGGTCGCAACGATCAAGAAAGTCGATGGTGAGCACGTGGTATCGAGTCACGCTGCAATTTCGAGCGTTTACGGGATACCCGGCATAGGTTACGGTGCCTCCGACGACTGGAAACTTTCAGAAATGGTGGATGTTTGGGGGACCTCGTTTTATCCCAAACACACAGGTTCCTGGATGCCGTTGAAGCCTCATCACATGGGAGTGGCGCTGGACGCGAGCAGATCCTCGTGTGAAAGTCGAGGAAAACCGTTCTGGATAGGTGAACTTCAAACCGGGCATGGGGTTACGGGAATGAGATTCGGTGAGCCCGTGGACGAGAAGGACGTCGAGAGATGGGCGTGGCTTGCCGTTTCAAGGAACGCGAAGGGTTTGAACTATTACGCGTGGTTACCCATGAGCTGTGGTTACGAAGTGTCTGGATTTGGTCTTGCAGAGTACGACGGTTCGATCAACGAAAGAGCGATCAGTGCCGGCAGGGTAGCAAAAACGATAACCGAAAAGATGGAGATTTTTGCGAGCGCCAAACCTTTAGCTGCGGAAGTGGCGATACTGTACAACATCGAATCTCACAAAGCTCTCGCCTGTTTGAGAGCAGAGAGTGCCGAGTTGATCAGAAAAGACATGTTCGGAATGTACAGAGCGATGATGGATATGGGCGTGAACGTTGATTTCCTGCACATCGGTGACCTTCACAGTGACCTCTCGAAGTACAAATTGATCCTCATACCGTTTTCGATCGCTCTGGATGAAAAAAGTGCCGAAGCGATAAAAAAATATGTCGCCAACGGCGGAACCATTCTGGCGGATGGTCGAATTGCATGGATGAAGGAAGACGGTTCTCTCTGTGAAAAGATTCCCGGGCTTGGACTGCACGAACTGTTCGGTTGCGAGGAACTGTGGATGAAGGAACTGAAGAAGGAGACGAACCTGGTGTTGAAAGAGAAGAGATTGACCGTTTCCGCCTGTCGCTATCTTTCAGTATACAGAGTGACGAGTGGTACCGCGATCGCATTCTTCCAGGACAAACCAGTGATAGTTGAGAACAATTATTTCTCCGGAAGGGCCATCATGGTCGGGACACTGATCGGTGTGGGGTACGAAGAGACAGGTAACACCGATAATCTGGAGCTCATAAGACAGCTTGCAACCGAACGCGGCGTACAAAGAAAGTACTTTGTTCGCGTCAGAAGTGGCGACGCAGACAGTTTGGAAATTCGCTTTTCTACCCTGCCGTCAGGTGAGATCCTTGTCTTTGTTTTCAACCATACGAACAGCGAGTGTTGTTTCGATCTATCCATACCGAAAAATGTTTTTCAGCGAGCGTTTGAAGAAGCCACATGTCTGAATCGTACAGGAAGCGTTGCCGTGGAAAGCACACCTGAATTCACAGTGATAACGGATATCGCCATGGACGGAGGAGAAACGCTTGTGTTCTTGCTTCAATGACAATGTTGAAACTTTAAAAGGGAGGGGTGAAGCATGAAGAGATCGCTGGTTTTGTTAGCAGTCGTTCTTTGTGTTCTTCTCAGCTTCAGCGGCTTCGGAAAAACCAAGCTGATCTTCGCGGTGCACTGGTCGGACTACCAGGTCGAAGGAGTGAAAGACGAAAACGGGAATGTAGTAGTGAAGGGACTCAAACAGTACATTGAAGAGTACCAGAAGCTGAACCCGAACGTAGAAATCGAGATACAGTCAGTCCCGTTCGACGAGTACCTGAAGCGCATACTGATCAGCCACACCTCGGGAGTCATAGCGGACATATACGTTCTGTATTCACTCTGGGGCGTGCAACTGGTCGATTCAGGCATACTCGACGAAGTGCCCAAAGACGTTGTCAGCAAGGTTAAGAGCGATTTCGTCAAAGCGGCAGTCGATGGCGCAACAATTGACAAGGCCATATGGGGTGTGCCAGTTGAGGTCGCGAACTATGCTCTGGTTTACAACAAGAAACTACTGCAAGAGGCGGGCTTCAACGAGCCACCGAAAACGTGGGATGAGCTGGTCGCAATGGCCCCAAAACTCACCAAGAGAAACCCCGATGGCACGGTGGCCCAATACGGTTTTGCCTTTCTTTCCGGTTGGGATTCTGCTGTCGTACACCCTTACCTCGCGTTGCTGTACAGCAATGGAGGAAAACCGTTCAAAGACGATTTCACCGAGTGTTTGTTGACGTCAAAGGAAGCGATCGAAGCGCTTGAGGCAGAGCTGAAATTGTTCAAGAACGGTGCCACGGATCCTGCGGCGAGCGTCTGGAACTTCCCGACAGGCAAGGTGGCGATGATGATAATGGCCCCATGGTACGAAACTGCGCTGAAACTGGGATTCAAAGACGAGTACGAAGCGACCGTTGGTGTTGCTCCCATACCTTATCTGAAAAAACCGGCCACCGTTGGTTACACGTGGTTCATCGCTGTGGACAGCGCCTCGAAGAACAAGAAGGCTGCCTGGGATTTCATAAGATGGATGACGCTACAGGACGCCGGTGGCTTCACCAGGATGGGCGAGCTCATGGCCAAGAATATCGGCTCGATTCCACCGAACAAGAAGGATATCGCTTTCTTCAAAGAAGAATTGAACGATCTGTACACTTCAGCCTTCGTTAAGGAACTGGAGAACACTTACCAGGAACCCAACATAGCGCAGGGTCAAGAGATCAAGACGATACTCATGAGAGAAATCATCGAGGCGTGGAATGGTCGAAAGACTGCCGAACAGGCCCTGAATGATGCGAAGAAGCAGATTGACAAGATTCTGGAAGAATTCTACAAATGAGGGGAAGAATCAAAAGTGGCTGGATTGTCTGAGACAAAGGGTCCCGTCAGAAGAAAGAAATTGAAAACAAACACAGGGGCAGGGTACGCGTTCCTTGCCCCTGCTTTGCTGTTTTATTCGATCTTTTTTGTTTATCCTGTCGTTTTCTCGCTGATTGTTTCGACAAAAAGATGGAACATGCTGGTTCCGCTGTCGAGAGCCAGGAGCGTCGGGTTCTCTCACTATTCATACCTGTTGAGTGATCAGGTATTTCTGGGCGTTCTCAGGAACACACTCATTTACGCTCTGGCAACAGTGTCTTTGACGATCGTCATCGCCCTCATTCTCGCGGTTCTAATAAACAACGCGAAACTATCAGTTCTGTGGAGATTCATTTATTTTGCGCCTGTCGTCACCCCACAGGTTGCGATAGGCACGATCTGGGGTTATCTTTACAGGCCAAACAACGGGCTGTTCAACTCTATCCTCAGACTCTTCGGCATGAAACCCGTGTACTGGTTGACGGATCCAAACGTGGCCCTCTTTTCAATAATCATCACGGCGGTGTGGGCAGGTATCGGCGGTTCAATGCTCATCATAACCGCAGGGTTGAAGAACATACCCCAGGACTACTACGACGCTGCAAAGATAGACGGTGCAGGACCGTTCAGGCAGTTCTTTTACATCACAGTCCCACTGCTGTCTCCCACGTTGCTCTTCTTGACCGCAACAGGTTTCATAGGAGCCTGGCAGGTCTTCGACCTGCCCTTCACGATGGGGCGAAACGCGCCTGCGAGGAGCGTGATGACCGTCTCCTGGTACGTTTACGAAACTGCCTTTCAATCACTCAGGATGGGAAGGGCATCCGCTGGAGCGTTCCTGCTGTTCTGTGTGATCTTCGGTTTCACTCTGCTCATACTATGGCTCTTCAGACGCGGGGGTATCAAAGGATATGAATAGGAAAAAAGCGATAAGAATCCTTCTCGAGATAATCAGGTATGTGATCATAGTCTTTGGGGCCTTCTGGATGATCTTACCATTTTTCTGGCTCTTCTCCGCCTCTCTCATGACCCCGGAAGAACTCATCTCCGACGTTCCAAAGTGGCTGCCTGAAAAACCACAGTGGAACAATTACGTGCAGGTCCTAAAGAGAATACCTCTGCTGATGTATTACAAGAACAGTTTCATAGTCGCTGGTTCCGTCACCCTGTTAGTGCTTGCGACCAGTTCCATGGCAGGTTTCGCTTTCGCCAAGCTCAGATTCTTTGGCAGGAAGGTCCTGTTCAGCTTTGTTCTCTCAACTATGATGTTTCCCGTGTTCATATTTCTCATACCTGTCTATTATTTGATGAAACTTTTCGGCTGGCTGGATAATTATCTGTCACTCATTGTGCCTTTCGCTGTAAGCGGTTATGGAATATTTCTCATGAGACAGTTCATACTGACGATACCCGACGAATTGCTGGACTGTGCCAGACTGGACGGAGCAAAGGAACTCAAGATCTACACAACGATAATCCTGCCTCTGATCAAGCCGGCCCTGGCAACTCTCGCGATACTCACTTTCATCGGTCAATGGAATTCTTTTCTGTGGCCGTTGATAGTCACTTCCACTGCCCAAAGACTCATGACCTTGCCCGTCGGTATATCCCGACTGTCTTTGGCGTTCTCCACGGTGGAGACGCAGCATTTGATTTTAACAGCGCTCGTTTATCAAGTGATACCGATGGTTGTTGTATTTCTGTACCTGCAAAGATACTACATTCGAGGTTTCGTGCTCAGCGGCTTTGGGAACTTGTGATGAAAGAGCTTACCGTGGCTTGACTCGCTTTATTCTGGCGAATCTTTGGCCCGTGCTCTTCACACCTCAAGGCAGTTCTTCTCCAAAAACCTTTTCCACCACGATTCGTACTCTTCAACGCTCGCCAGATGGATCTGGAACGGAGAAAGCGGGCCGATCGATCTTTTGATGTGCGTCCTCACCCATCTGTTCTCTTCCCAGTTCGAAGAGAGCTTCTCTGAGACGATCAAAACGTCTATGTCGCTGTTCGCGTTCCAATCGCCTCGAACAACCGAACCGAAGATCAAAACTTTCACATCGTCACCTAGAACATCCATCGCAATCCGTTTTATCTTCTCACCGTACTCGAGGTAGTTCTCGAAGTATTTTTTCCTCTCTTCCCAAATCTTCTTACTTATCGAAATCAAGCTTTTCATTCAGGGTGACCTCCAGAAAGTTCAAGAATTTTCTGTATTCGTCTATCAACTTCTGGGTCAAGTTCTTGGTGAAGGCCTTCGGGAAATACCTGCTCGTGAAGTAGGCGTCGGACAGATCGTCGAAGAACAACTCGTTCTCCAAGTAATACTCGTATACCTCCGCCTTCTCGTAGATCTCACTCAGACTCCTCATGAGAGAATCGAGATAGTGGGTCTTGGGCCACTCTCCAACTCGTTTGGCGATGAAGTACTTAACCAAGAGTTGACAGGATTGCTCCAAATTGAAGGCACAGAGATCATGATCTCCTCTTTCGAATAAATACAGCGCGTTGGAAAAGAACCTCTTGCTCTTGTCTTTCAGAAATCCAACATCCTTCGTCATGTTCTCTGCCCACAGCAATGATACCACGCCCGCATCTCGTTCTCGCAAAGGAAAGCTTCTTCTTCACAGGTCAGGCTCATCATTCTGGCGTTGAGAGACGTCGGACTATAACGAGTTGAAATCGCCTTTCACAAGCAGATGAACCTTCCACCGTGATTTTCGCGGTTTCCCTTGGCTCCCTGTCTTCCACAGCAACGTTCTAATCTAGAACGGTTTTTCGAGTAATTCGTTCTATGATAGAACGGTTGTGTAGGTTTCCACACAGATACGTTCCACGATAGAACGAATTTGTGGTACAATATAGACTGTGGTCGAACGATTGTATTCGAGGAGTGATTATATGGGCATCGAAAAAATTATTGAATCCTTAGAACTACGCATGAAGAGAATGATCTCTTTTCTTCCAGAAAGACGTCGTCCTTACTTCAATGAACTAAAGAAGCGTTTTACAGCTAAAGGTATACTTCTTGCCGGTCCTCGTGGAAGTGGAAAGACAACATTTCTTTTATCGTTAGTGCAAGAGCGAAACCTTTTCTACATCTCGGCCGACGATCCTATCATCTACACTGTTCCCTTTCAACAGCTGGCCCAGTACATACTCGTCAATTACGATGGCCTCATCATCGATGGAGTACACTATCTGAAAGATTGGTCTTTGCACGTTAAAAGTCTCTACGACTCATTTCCAAACAAAACGATCTGGTTGAGTGATAGCAGCTCGGTAGTACTTAGAAAAGGCGTCGTTGATTTATCGAGAAGATTCGTCGTTCACAATCTTCCGCTGATGTCTTTAAGGGAATACATTTATTTTGAGACAGGAAAAGAACTACCACAAATCCCTGATCCGTTCGATAAAAGATTCACAGAGCTCGCGATAGAAGTTTTAAAGCAGGTTGACGTTCTCAAGTACTTCAGAGACTACAGAGAGCACGGTACAAGACCTTTCTATAAAGAGGGGAACTTCAAAGAACGAATGAGCAACGTCATTGAGAAAAGCATATACGCGGATATACCTTATTTTGTGGGTCAAGTCAGCGATAATCACCTTGGAGTTATGAGAGGGATAATCAGCCATTTGGCTTTTTCAAAGATTCCAACTGTGAATGTCGAAGCGATGTGCAGAGACTGGAATCTTGGTAAAGAAAAGCTTTATCGATTACTCTGGGCTATGGAAGGAATAGGTCTCATAAATGTGGTCCGAAAAACAAGGATCGAGAAACCATACTCGAAAGGTGCAAAGATCTTCTTTGCTGACCCAGTTATCTACAGCGTTCTCGAGGGAGAGACGGGTAATTTCAGAGAAGCTTTCGTTGTTTTTGCCCTCAAGCGTGCAGGTGAGGTGCTCGCAGAGAAAGATGAAACCAAAGGTGATCTGATTTTCAACAACATCCGTTTAGAAATCGGTGGCTCGAGTAAAAAACCAAAAGAAGCGGATTACGTGATCCGTGACGATATCGACCTGCCTGTTCGAAACGTCATCCCGATGTGGCTACTCGGAATGGGATGGTGAGATTTTAGGGTTTGCCCAAACCTATTCACTAACTGACTTGCCCCACTTTTGTATGAACGCTTTAATTTTATTATAATCGACACTTTCTTCAAAGCTTCCAATATTACTGAATACCCTTTCGGCATTTGCTATGGAAACTGCGGCAAGGAAGTCTAAATTCTCTACGTCTGCGTCATAATCACATTTGTTACGATAAACTCGTAGATCTTGTAAAGTGTCAGCTATGTCGTGTAGCTGTTCTTTAAAGCCCCCGTACTCATTTGGAATGGCATCGAGCAGATCTAAAAGGTATTTTACTAAAAGATAATGATCATCAGAGGTGTGCTGCGGTGAAAAAGATAGATTTTTCTCAGCATAATCTCTCAGAAAACAATAAGCCGCATAGTAAGCACGGCTCACAGCGCTTCTCTTGGATGCTTTTTCAACATTTGTTTGTGCCGCCCTGTTATTCAAGTAACGAGCCAACTCTAAAAAATCCTTCCAGTCGAACATTTTAACTCCTACTTAGGTGACTTGAAATCGGTCAGTAACAAAAAGAGCCCGCTTTTTCGAGCTAATAAATGTTGATACCCTTTCCTGGCGCTTCTTATCCTTTCCACCGCATCTTCATCGTACTTCTCAAATCTTGCTACCAAGTACAAAGAATCTTTAGGAACTTCGGGATCACGGTAGACTTCCAAAGACAGTCGGGCATCTGTAAGCTTCAGCTTGGCGACCTCTATGGCTTTTTCAACGACTTCCAACATGTCTGGATGACTAAGCAGGTAGTTTGATACCTCCTTGTTGACGTGGACTCCTTTGGCCTTTGCCTCTGATACGAATTTCTCAATTTTACTTTTAAGATTCTCCTCTGTATCGTCATGCGCAACAACCGAGGTCCGAAAATCAATGCTTGGCCAATTCCAAACTATGTAGGACGGATTTGCTATTTTCGAAGCTATGCTTGATGAATGCGCCAACGGCTGCGAGACAATCGCCCTTATTTCCCCACTTTCTCTGTTTTGATAACAAGTGGCTGTATCAAACAAAGAACACGTGTCAACTTCAACGACCGTAGACTGACTGTACATCATTCAAACCTCCTCAAGAAATCCTGACCCAAAAGTGTGAAGAACCAGTCCTCGGCTAACTCATGTGCCTTTTCAATCCACTTAAGAATTTCATCACTGCTCTGGGCTACGTTGCTACCACTTGTAGCGACAATTATCGACCATATCAGAGACTCCTTGTTATAAACCCATCCCTTTTCAAAATGCAGAGTAATTGCACCTTTAGGATCTAAAGTTGGGTAGTCAACTTTGAAATCGAATCCAACCGGTTGTCTGTTCACTATTCCATCTTTAAAAAGTCCATCGCGCACATTTATTTCTATGCCCAAATTATTCTTTAGGAAATTAAGGACATTGTCCTTGTTGTATTCAAAATCAACTGCGTTGATGTACGTGAGAGAAATCCTCTCGTATTTTGTGTAGTTGAGAACCTTCTCGAGCACCTTGAGCACTTTCTGTATTCTGAGCTTGAAATCTTCCCAGTTATAATTTTCCGAGTCGTTAAGAGTAAGAATCCCTGGTCCGATTTGAGTCAAAGGCCACTTGTTTTCTCCTACTCTAAACCTATGCTGAACCACATACGGAACCATATCGTCAGGAACAGCAGCCATTGGTAGCTTTTCATAGGTAGGGTAATCGTCTTTCAGCTGTTCGTATATTCTTCCCAAGTTCAGCTTGTAATTTGGGTCCATTAACATTCCTGGGGCAACCTGGTCAAGTCTCCATCGGATTTCAAATATCGCTTCAATAAGTGGTTTGTTCCTTAGTTCCCTCCTGTTCGTATTATTCATATCTATTCCACCACCCTTTTAAGATGGATCCAAGACTGAAATTACTACGACAAAGTTCGAGCTTCTCCGCAATTCTGCTCATAAATTGCGATAAGAGATATCCCATTAAACATTATAGCGCAGAATCTTCTTAAATCAAAAGCATTTCTCCGAAATCGCTGTACATTGATTTCGAAGTTAGAAAAGCTAAACTTTCTGGGCTACATCATCCCTCTTTCTTGGAATTCTCCGTTTAGAAATCGCTGGCTCGGGCAAGAAGTCAAAGCGAGCCGACTCTGTGTGATACGCGGCGATATGACTTGCCTGTTCGAAACGCAATTCCAATGTGGAGGTTCGTCATTGTAAATCAATGGTTCACTCTTCTACTTCTATAGTGGTCTGGATTATTCCGAATCCCCGTTCATCGTGATTGGAGACATTTTTGTGGTCAGCGACATAACCGGAACCACTCTGGGTATTAGCCATGAGGATCCTATCCTGGTGCTGATGTCTTGGTGACTTCTGCACTATCTGATTCGCCGCTGTGAGTAAATCATTAAGAAAACCAAGAGCGCTCGTGTTAAACTTGCTGCCGAATACGAATGTCGGTTCTCCTATAAAGCCGCCGAGGAACTTCCAAGAGAACTCATATACGTTCCCCGCGAAACAATCTGAGCAAGCTATGCTTTGACACAGGGAACAAAATAACCGTAAGGGTTCGCTCTTCCATAACGCTTCTTCAATCTCACCAGAACAGAACAAGATTCGACAGCAGCACGGCCTCGCTACGAATTTCGAGGCTGTCATCGAGACTGTAAGTTGTCTTTGTGTTATGCTTGATCTCCCTCCAAGTATTCCCTCAAGCGTTTTTGCGCTGATGATCAACATGTCTCCCGGTTTGAAGAATACCCCAATAGACCCGAGACAACCAGAGTAATTTTGCAAAAGGTATTCTTTCTTATTGAGAATGCCTCTTGTTACTTTGAAACGTGGGAAGCGTGATAATAAGTACATCTGCTCTTTACCAGCACTTTCGAGAGATAATCTGTTAGCGCCATACTTATCCTCTTGGCCTTTCTTGAGCTGGGTTACTGTGAACTTCTCAAGATATTTTCTGTGATGGAAATTCACGGTCAAAACGAATATTAGATCTCCAAGTTCTCTCACTCTGGGTTTGTCGAAGTATTCAAATTCGACCTGAATTGTTCCTCCATGGATGAATATCCCACGAGTCGATATCCGTATTGCGTTGTTTAGTGCAACTTCCATTTTCGGTTCCCTATTTATATCATTTATGATTCTTTCGACGGTCTTAACGATTCTTTCCTCACGATTGTGAAGGTTTTGACTGATATGTGTTTCTAAAATGGCTCCCAAAGTTTTACTGTACTCTATGAATGCTTTGTCGTTGGTAAGCAAAATATACTTTCGGGCGAAATCAATAAAGCGATTCGAAAACATCAGCGATCACCCCTAAAAAGTGTTTACCGATCTGTCGATCTCCAGGTTGCTATTTTCCAAGCCAATGAGGTGTTTGATCTCTTCTGGGGTAAAACCTAATTCTTTGAACAAACATATCTTCACTAATGTTCTCAGTTTCTCCGTGATGTCAAGTAGTTTCTCTCCTTTCGCTGACTTTTCCTTTAAGTTTTCATCGTTGTGAACCAAATAATTCCTTGTTGTTACAATATCGTCAACGATAATTTTCTGATTTGGAATGAGCTCACCTAAGGCCATGTTTTTGGAAATTTCTTCCATGATCTCTTTTAGTCGCTTTCGCAAACTTGGCTCGTTGCTGTATTTAAGTTTCTCTTGCAGCCAAGTTCTATGTTTCTCGGGACTTGCGGAGAGTATTTCTTCTAGTCTTCGCTTATGTTCCACCTCGGGTAATTCGCAGTTCTTCACGAAATGTCTGTGATACGCTTCGATAGCGTACACAAGGCTTAGGAATTTTTGCTCGGGATACATACTGGGATTGTAAAGTGTCCCGAGATATAGGGTGTAGACAGACTCTAATGACTCTTTCTTTTCAAACCAACCTTTGAGATAATTTCTGAACCATTCACCGATATTGCCAACGTTGAAAGGAACATAAAAAGATCTGAATTGTTGTGCTCCAAATATTCTCGACATTCCCAGATATACTTGAACTGGTAAATAATTAACTTCGTCATTCATGATTTCCTTGCTCAGTTCTGTTCTGGCTTCGATTTCGAGAGGATAAACTGGTTGCCCAACGAGAAGAGTCAGAAAATCTTGAATATGCTTTATACTGCGTTTCAAGTCTTCAAAAGATCTTTCCTCCGCCGATTCAATCGTTACATATGTCTTTTCTTTTATGTCTACTGCTTTTTCATACGGAGAAAAATTGCAACGCAATTTCATTTCCAAGCATACTTTATAATCACCGATATCAACTTGGATTACTTCAGGTGGCTTACACGATATGAGGAGTTCTTCTTCTCCTTTGCGCTGAGGCAGTTTCAATGCGCAGAGCCCGGATAAATGGCTGCGCAAATTCAAGTGGCTGTAATGAACCGAGAGACTCTTGAACTTAATCTCGTCTTTGGTTTGGAAATGAACTCCCACAAATGCTTCAAGAGCTTCGAACAAAGAAGTTTGGAAGCCAGGAATGGCGAAGCGAGAGTCAATTTCAAAACACTTGTGCAAGGTAATTTTCTTCCCATCGGAGGAGAAACCTAATATAATTTCTGGATTACTGAAAAACTCCTTAAAAGACCCTATTAGGTCAAGGATTAACCCTTCCTCGACTAACCTCAAGCTACCGTGAACCCGCGTCTCGGGATTATCAGGAAGCCACCATATGCCTTTGTACTCAGATTCTTTAGTCACTTCACTCACCTCTTGCACATTAATGTAGAAGTCAGTGTTTTGAATTCTCGATTGTCGATTTTAACATACAAATGGCCGTGACGTCCTCCCCTCGATAAATTGAGGAAGATTACTGCCCCTCGCGCTCCTCGCTTCTCTAAAGTCAGTTCATCGAGAAAATCATCAAAATTCACTATCCTGCCGGTTAATTCTTCTCCAACGATAACGATTTCGATGAGTCCCGAGATTCTATCTTCTATTCGAGCAAAGAGAAACATCTCATTCCTTTAAGAGCTCGAAAGAAACGATTTCCTCAAGAGGCTTCCTTTCGTATTTGTCTCTTTCATCCGCGGGATAACCCACCGGAAGAATGACTTCAAGACGATAATTGCTGGGGGCTTCGATCGCTCTCGCCACATCACCGGGATTCGGTGGAGTGTAAGTTACCGTGCCCAAACCTTCCTCCTCCAGAGCCAGCAAGAGATAGCCAATAGCAAGCCAGGTGGATTCTTTGGAGAACGGAGCGTCTTTCCGCGCGAAGACGAGGATCAGATATGGTGCCTCTTGTAAAAACGATTTCTCCCAGGTGAAACCCTTCTCTTTCAACCAACTTCCAAGTTCGCCCCTCACACTCAGATGGAAGCTCTTCTCCGCCGATTCACAGATCTCTCGAATCTGCGATCTTGTTTCCCGGCTTTCCACCACCACGAAACGCCAGGGTTGCGCGTTCATGCCCGAGGGAGCTTCTCTGGCCGCTGCCAGGCATTTGAGGAGCTTTTCAATCGGAGGCTTTTCCCGTTTGAACTTCCGGACCGTCTTTCTTTTCTTCGCCAGATCCAGAATCATCCAGACACCTCCGCACGGATAATTCAGTTGCTATCACCCTGAACACAAACCACTATTTCTTCTTCCTTCTCCAGTCGCCCTCTGTCCAAATAACGTTTTCACATCTCTGCCCGCGATCGTGCTGAAATTGCAGGAAACCACTCACAATGATATTCGCGAGTACCACAGACCACTTTTTCATCGTTAATGATGCGCGGCCGGTTAATTTTATCATCGCACGTCACGCAGTTTTCTGAGTCGATGTGCTTAGCTCGCGATCGATAAGTCTGTACGATTTTATCGAATGCCGTCGATAAATCCGAGCAGTTTACTTGGAATAAAAAGAGATTTCTGTCACCCATGATACCATCTTCAAGGACGATGGTACCACAGGGATTCCCGCGTGGTTCTTCTTGGCAGTGATATTGAGATTAGTTGAAGCGTTTTCGCTTTTGAGGTGATTTTCCACAAAGACTATCGCGATCAAACAAGCGGGATTCTTTATCTTGTCCTCAAGAACAAAGATGAGGTGCCGGCAGAAACGTCCGTTTAGAAATCGCTGGTTCGGGCAAGAAGTCAAAGCGAGCCAACTCTGTGTGACACGCGGCGATATGACTTGCCTGTTCGAAACGTCATCCCGATGTGGCTACTCGGAATGGGGTGGTAGAGTTC
>LDZQ01001556.1_pt1 | contig 14692 bp, 12 predicted proteins | sample 615361 | NCBI WGS metagenome assembly LDZQ01 (sample SAMN03408297, study PRJNA278302) | terrestrial metagenome | isolation source: oil reservoir sample I2 | place: USA: Alaska, North Slope, Ivishak formation | collected 2013 | reverse complement strand
TAACTTACCGAAAAAGTTTCGGCAAATGGGAAAAGCCTGAGAGCCTGTATGACCCCCATACAAAATCTTTCCCTGTAGGTTTACTTCCCCGCGTAAAGCAACTTCTAAACTCAAAAGGATACAGGGTTAGAGTAATTGATGAAAGAAAAATTGAAGGAGTAGAGATAAACGCGACATGGAATGAAGAATACAAGCTGAGAAAGTATCAGGAAAAAGCTGTTAAAAAAGCACTAAAAGCAGGTATGGGCGTCTTAGCGTTGCCCGTGGGGAGTGGAAAAACAATAATAGGGCTGAGAATTATTTATGAACTTAACATATCATCCCTCATTGTTGTGCATACCAAAGAGCTTCTTTATCAATGGGCCGAAAACATAGAAAAGGTTCTTGGAGTTGAGGCTGGGATTATAGGGGACAACAACTGGATAGAAAAGCCCGTAACAGTAGCTATGATACAAACTCTCCTCTCCAGAGGAGTTGATAAGCTCCAGCTTCCATATGCAGTAGTTGTGTTTGATGAATGCCACAGAACGTCCGCTGCAGAAAAGTTTTATGAACTCGGAATAAGCCTTCCACAGAGGTTTAGGTTTGGTCTCTCCGCAACTCCGTGGAGGAGAATTAGGGGAGAGGAGTTGAAGATAGAGGGCGTAATAGGCCCAATAATCTACGAAGTTAAGGCCGAGGATTTGATAAAAGAAAAGTTCCTCGCAAAGCCAAAGTTTAGAATAATTGAATATGAATCATCTATGCCACCGCTGGCGGAGCGCTACAAGGAGCTTTATGAAGAAATAATTATGGAAAACGAAGAGAGAAACAAGGCAATAGTTGAGACCGCATATAAGCTTGCGAAACAAGGCCACCGGGTTCTAATAGACGTCAAGAGAATCGAGCACGGAAAAATCCTTGTAGAAATGCTCAAACAGAGGGGCATAAATGCCGAGTTTTTGAGCTCCAAGAGTCCAAACAGGTGGGAGATTCTTGAAAAATTCAAAAATGGCGAGATTAAGGTTTTGGTATCAACACTTCTGAAGGAGGGCGTAGATATTCCAGAGATCTCAGCGATAATACTGGCCGGCGGAGGAAAGAGCGACATAATGACAATTCAGACGATAGGAAGGGCACTGAGGCCCAAAGGTGGAAGCGGTGCTGTCATAGTTGACGTGAAGGATGAAGACCCCTTGCTCTTCACGCACTTCATAGAGAGGCAAAAAGCCCTGAAGCAGTACTACGGAAAATATTATGATAAGGAGCTTGAGAGGGCTATAAAGAAGTGAACCAGTCCTCAAAAATTCTTGCTGTTATCAGGTGCTGTGTAAACCTTTTGAAGAACTCTTTTTTTGCCTTTTCAACTGCATAAGGGTCTTTTTCAAAAGATATGCTGTCGTACTTGACCTCCCACAGGACAAGGTTTTCTGGGGAAGCAGGAGGAAGCTTTTTATTAACTTTTTCGTTTAGCATTCTCCTCACTTCCTCCCTTGATAAAACACCCAAGCCGCAAAGCCTAAGAGCCGTTACAATCCTTCTCACCATTTCCCAGAGAAAGCTTTCTCCCTCGATTTCAACTGTGATTACATTCCCCTTAGAGAAGATTTCAATCCGGTCTATCTTTCTTATAGGGTCTCTGTTCCCTTCAAGCCGGGCAAAGTTTGAGAAGTCGTGAACACCTACAAACATCTCGGCACAGGATTGCATTTTCTCAAGGTCAAAGCCTTCATCGAAGAGGTAGTATCTGTAGACTTTTCCCTTGCTCCAGAATCTCGGATGAAAATCCTCAGAAACCCGCGCCCTTCCTAGAACCCATACATCATGCAGGTGATGGTTCAGAATTCTCGGATATGTGAGTTCGGGTTTCGAAGTGTTAAACGCGATGACGTTTCCAAAAGCGGAGACTCCTCTATCAGTCCTTGAGGCGCCCTTAAAACCGGCATCTTTCGGATCTTTGATTATTCCAAGCTTAGTTAGCACTCTGATTATCTCACCCTCGACTGTTTTCAGCCCAGGCTGTCTTTGAAAGCCGTAAAACCTTCTCCCATCGTAGGCAATTTTTAGAGCTATCCTCATGAGTGGAAATTCGAGGAAGGTTATAAAAGGATTGTCCGCCCATTTGTCTTTACAAATATCAAGTGAATGTGTCCATATGCCCGAACTAATTGGACAGTATTTTTGAATGTTTGACAATAAAAACAGGAAAAAGGTTAAAATTTCCACCCCCTAGAAAAAAATCGAGGTGAACAAATGATCGCTGAGATAGATGTGGAGACAATGGAGTGCTTAATCAACTTTGATATCATGTTTACATTTGCAAAGAAATTTTTCAAAAAGAAGGGTTCTCTTAATTCTTTCTTATTGTCAAAAAAGAAGAAATCAGAGAAAACTTCCCTTATAGAAAGGCCTTAAGAAAACCTCAAAAGCTGCTACCGGCATTTCTATTCCCCAGTTTTCAAGCACCTGTGGATGTATTTCGCCTATTATCCCAACGGTCTTTCCACTGACTATTATCTCTCCCACTCTACCCGGAATGAAGGAGCCGTGTTCTATCTCTTTAATCTCGTACTCAGCACCAAGATGGCGCATCAGGCTGTCAAGAATCTCCTTTGCTTCTGTGAAGGTCACCTTTGGATGGGCAAGGGCAACGGCAAGCTTGCTCTCGCTGACGGTCTTTGTTTCTCTGCTTTCGTCTATAAGGGTCACCTTACCAACCTCAAAGATTTTCTGTGGATACTCCTCGTGGGTGTTCTGGCTTAAGAACTCCATCAGGCTCGGAATGAGCCATTTTCTCAACGCAGACCATTTCTGGCTTATCGGGTTCTCAATCTCCACGATGTCTTCTTCCGGGATGTTCATCTTATCGAACTGTGCTTCCTTGTTTGTGAGATTGAAGGTCATAACCTCTTGAAGGCCAAAGCCTACCATGAGGTCCCTTAGAGCATTTTCGAAATCTACAAAGTCGTTTCCTTTCCCTTGAACGGCAAGCTTGGGCTCTTCAGGAACAATGTTGTTGTAGCCGTAGGCAATAAGGACATCCTCTAAAACATCCCTTGCGTGCATTATATCGTCTCTGAACGCTGGATACTTCAGCTTTGCCTTTCCATCGACGATTTCAACTTCGTACATCATGCGCTCAAGAAGGTCTTTTATTTCCTCATCGCTGAGCTCAACTCCCGCAAGTCTCTTGATGTAGCTGAGATCAACCTCGAACTCCTTGGGGGTTAAGTCGGGAGACTCTATCTCGAAATCCTTGTAAACTACCTTGACGCTTCTTATTTTTCCGCCACGCTCGGCTAGAGCAGTTACAATTACATTCAAAGCAAGCATAATCTTGTTAAGGTCCCATCCCGTAATGTCTATGAAGATGCTCCTAGTCTCTTCTGTAACTTTTCCATGGGTTTCGGAGTTTATAACAGGGGGCATTGAGAGAACGTTTCCTTCCCTGTCAACAAGCAATGGGTAATAGGGCTTTCCTTTAATCAAGTGTCCATACTCTCTTCCCTTTTCGTGCTCCTCAAGTATCTCATCAGCACTCATTTCCCGGTCGCTGTTTAGCGGAACAAATCTTATCTTATCTGGCTCAACAGCCTTGTAATAGAAGGGAGGCTTGATCTTGTCAAAGTCAAACGTTCCTATGGCAACTTCCCTTCTTCTCCTTCCGAAGGTGAGTGCTATTTTCTCCTGAAGCTGGATTATCTGCCTCAGTGCCTCCTCATCAAGCTTGAGGTTCTCGACTATGGCGTATACTCCATAGGGCCTTATGTCCTTCAACTTTTCATCTACGTAAACGACAACGTCACTTTTTTCGATTTCATATCTCGGCAAACCCTTCGCCATTCCAAGGGCCCATTTTACCTGTCTCGCTATTCCTTCGGCGCTCCATAAATCAGGCCTGTTCGTATCTTTGGCATCTGCTTTGAAGTATATCTTACCTTCGTGCTCCCACACATCGTCAAGCTCGCATTTCGCGTAGAGGAATAAGTCTTCCCACTCTTCGACCGTGAACTCCTTTCCGACTAATCTCTCCAAGTCATGCTTGGCAACATCGAACTTCGGCATCTTTCATCACCACACCAGCTTGGCTTCCCTCAACCACTTCAGGTCATAGCTGAAGAGGTATCTTATGTCGTCTATTCCCAGCTTAAACATGGCCAATCTGTCAATACCGATTCCCCATGCAATTACTGGTACATCTATTCCAAGCGGTTTTGTCATCTCTTCTCTGAATATTCCCGCTCCCCCGAATTCTACCCATCCGAGCTCTTCATGATAGGCGCTCATCTGAACGCTCGGCTCTGTAAACGGGTAATAATCTGGAAGGAACTTTACTTTCTTTGCCCCAGCGATTTCAACCGCAAACCTCTTCAGGATTCCGAGGAGGTGTTTGAATGTTAAGCTCTCATCAACAACGAATCCGTCCACCTGGTTGAACTCTATTAGATGCGTTCTGTCCAAAACATCCGGCCTGAAGACCCTTTGAATAGCGAAGTATTTGCCCGGGATTTGAACGCCTTTGCCAAGCTGTCTTGCACTTAGAGCTGTTGCATGCGCTCTGGGCATTAAAAGCATGGCCATTCTCGGATCCCACTTGTAGCCCCATCCTCTCGAGCCCGTTGTCCAGCCGTGCTCATGAGATGCTCTAACCTTTTCCACAAGCTCCTCATCCGGGAGAGAGCCATATTTTGGATACTTTAACTGGTAGGTGTCTGTCCAGTCTCTTGCTGGATGGTTCTGCGGCTGGAACAAAGCATCGAAATTCCAGAACTGAGTCTCTATTAAGCTCTCTGCAGTCATTTCAATAAAGCCCATCTCTATAAGCTTTCTCCTTATCTTATCGAGAAAAACCCTATAAGGTTGCTTTTTGCCAGGATAGACTCTCCTCACAGGGGCTTGAATGTTAAAGCGTTTGAACTCAACCTTTCTCCATTCCCCACTCTTTATGAGCTCTGGAGTTAAAACTGAGACCTCTTCCTTGAGCTCAAGACCACTCTCAGCGAGTTTCATCCCTTCCTCTGTGATCTCTACCTCTCTCTCTGCCTTAGTGTCTTCTTCCCCAATCTTTCTGCTCTTCAGTTCCTTAACAGGGACGAGACCTTCTAGCTCCTTTGCATCAACTTCTCCCTTTTCTGCAAGGATTTTTAATGCTTTGTCAATGGGCCTCTCCTCAGAAATCGCTGCTTGTCCCTTTTCGGTAACCTCAAGAACAAGCTTTCCGTCTTCTTTTTTGACATTTGCCCACCCTTCTTTCCTCAGGATTCCAACAATGGGCTTAAGCTCATCCTCACTCAGAACTTCCCTTAGCTCGTCAAGAGAAACTTTGCCCTTCTCTACAAGCAGCTTCAGGGCTCTCCTCTCTGGAAGTCCAATTTCTGCATATTTCCTTCCCAGCTCTGTTATCCTTACGATCGTCTTCTGCCTTTCGTGGAGCTTTGCAAGGCCCTTACTCTGGAGCCATAGAACAGCTCTCATCACCGCTACCTGGTCAAGCCCAGTTTCTTTAACGAGATCTTCGAATTTCGCCTTTTTCAAATCCTTGAGCTTGATGAGAGTTAATTTTTCTTGATAGCTTAATTCCATTATCAACCCCCCGAAAAGAGTCTCACAAGACTTACTTAAAAATTGCGGTGGTGAAGATAAAGAAAGTAAAAAAAGTCAGTGCTTGTGGGGGAAGAACACGACCTTACCCGTTTTTCCAGCACGCATGAGCTCAAAAGCTTCTTCAAACTTATCGAATCCCTTGTACTTGTGCGTGATTATTGGATCTAAGTTGAGCTTTCCGCTTCTAAGGAGGTTGGAAACTGTATACCAGGTCTGCCAAAGGTGTCTTCCAGTAATCCCATGAACCTCCAGTGCTTTGAAGATTATGAGGTTGTTAACGTCGAAGGTAACCTCCCTTGGGAAGAGACCCAAAAGACTAACCCTTCCCGCCGGCGTAACCGCCCGTAACCCCTGCTCAAGGGCCTTTGGAGCACCACTGAATTCAAGAAAAACGTCAACCCCATTACCATCCGTCAGGTCTTTCACTTCCTTTACGACATCCTCTTCCATAGGGTTTATGATGACATCAGCACCCACCTTTTTAGCCAGCTCTCTTCTGAATTCGCTCGGTTCGCTTACGATTACCAGAGAAGCTCCACTTGCCTTTGCCACCGTTATACCCAGAAGACCTAAGGGCCCAGCACCGGTTATGAGAACAGTTTTACCTGCAATTGGCCCGGCTAAAACAGTATCGACGGCATTACCCAACGGCTCTTGAAGTGTCGCGTATTCTGGGGGAATATCCCTCGGGTTCTTCCACGCATTTTGAGCTGGAACTATTGCGTATTCCGCAAAGACACCATCGGTGTCTACTCCAAATATCTTGGTGTTCTGACAAACATGGTAGTTGCCGTTTCTGCATTGATAGCATTTTCCGCAAACCATGTGAGTCTCTGCAGAGATGTAGTCGCCTACTTGAATGTCATCTACTCCTTTTCCAACCTCCACGACCTCTCCAGCGACCTCATGACCCATTATCTGGGGGGGCTTTATTCTGCTCTGTGCCCAATCATTCCATTCGTAGATGTGAAGGTCGGTTCCGCAGATGCTAGTTGCAAGAACCTTGATGAGAACTTCTCCTTCCCTTGGCTGTGGGACATCAACCTCAACAAGTTCAGCACCGTAAGCAGGTTTGGTTTTCATAATAGCGGTCATCTTTTCATTCATGTTATCATCTCCGCAGATTCTTTAACATTAATGTCCATAAATATTCTTCATTGTTTCTTGGTATAAATCTTTTTGTCCCATAAAATACCAAACTCTCACCAATATCGATTTTGTTTTCAGTGAAAAAAGCAGAATTAAGCAACAAAAAGTTTGAAAAAGTCACGAGGTCACCAAAAATTTTAAATACCTCCATCATCACAATTGGGATTGCAGATACTTGCTGGTGGTGTCTGAATTGGAGGACAGGAAATTTGGAAAGAAAAGGATGGAAAGAGGGGGTTCAAGACTGCCCCCAGTTAAAGTTGGAGAAAGGTATAAGGTAAAGATAGAAGCCCTCGGAAAAGGTGGAGACGGAATAGCAAGGGTTAAAGGCTTTGTGATTTTTGTCCCCAACACGAAAGTGGGGGATGAGGTAGAGATTGTTATAAATTCCGTGAAACAGAAGTTTGCATTCGGAGAAATTATTGGTTGATTATTTTCCTTTCTTCCCCTTTTATACGAAAATCTTATATTTCATTTTGTAATAGAAGTAGTGTGTCTATCACTGCAATAATTTAGCGACTTTGTCACTGCTTTAAAGACTCGCCTATCAAGGAAGTGTGAGTAATGCCGGTTATAATCGTTACCGGAAGAGGGGGAGCCGGTAAAACCACGACCACTGCAAATTTAAGCGTATATTTTGCTCAAAAGGAGTATAGAACTTTAGCTATAGATGGTGACCTATTCTTGCCCAATCTTGGCTTTCACTTTGCTTTGGATAATGTCAACTATACTGTCCATTCCCTTCTCAAAAATCCCGAAGTTGATCCGGAGTGGGCAATCTACAAACACGCAAAGACTGGGGTTAACGTGATGCCCGGTAGTACTAAGCTGCAGGATGTAATAGGTATATCACCCAAAAGATTGAGAGATATCGTAGAACAAATGAGATACAAGTTCCCAATAGTTTTTGTTGATTCTCCAACGGGAATTCCCTTTGATACCCTTCCAACTTTTGAAGTTGCTGACTATCAAATAATAGTTGTTGAAGTTGAAAGATCACCGATTTATTCCTTTGAAACAATGGTGGAGAATGAGATTAACAAGCTTAAGGCAATAGGCGAGGAATATGGGTTAAAGATTGGGGTAGTGCTAAACAAGGTTAGGGAATCGGAGGATGTTATAGACCACATAATAGACGAGATTACTGAAAACGTTGGCCTGCCGGTTGTTGGGGTAATACCATTTGATGAGTATGTTCCGGAATCCATAAACGTGGGGATCCCAGTACTTGCATATAAACCAAGAAGCGATGCGGCTATAGCGTTTTATGAGGCCGGAGAGATATTAGAGGAATGGATATTTAGGAAGGTTAAAAAGATCTGAAATCTCTTTTGGGGGTAGAGAATATGAACTTGGAAGAACTTATTGAAAAAGTGGCCAGTGGAGAAATTAAGCTCCACGAGGTGGAAAAATATACCGGGGACAAAAAGCTTGCAACAGATGTAAGAAGGAAGGCCCTCGAGAAAAAGCTTGGGATAAGCCTTGAAAACATCGGGCATTACTCTATCGACCCCGAGGAAGTTATTGGAAAGAACATAGAAAACATGATCGGCGTCGTCCAAATACCTATGGGAGTCGCCGGGCCGTTGAAGATAAATGGAGAATACGCCAAAGGGGAGTTCTACATCCCCCTAGCAACAACCGAAGGAGCCTTAGTTGCAAGCGTTAATAGGGGCTGCTCAGCCTTAACTGCCGCAGGCGGTGTGAAGACCACTATAATTGATGACAAGATGACGAGGGCGCCTCTTTTAAAATGCCCCGATGCAAGAAGGGCTAGAGAAGTTGCCCAATGGGTCGAAAAAAACCTCGAATACCTGCAAGAAAAGGCGGTTTCCAAAGTGACCAAACACGGAAAACTTAGGGGAGTTAAGCCCTACATCGTAGGCAACAACCTCTACCTGCGCTTTGAGTTCGAGACGGGCGATGCCATGGGAATGAACATGGTCACGATAGCGAGTGAAGAGATCATGAAGGTTATCGAAGAGCACTTCCCAGATGTTAAATATTTAGCCCTTTCTGGAAACCTCTGCGTTGATAAGAAACCAAACGCAATGAACTTCATCAACGGCAGAGGAAAGACTATTATAGCCGAGGCAATTATCCCGAGGGAAATTGTGGAGAAAAAGCTCAAAACAACACCCGAGCTCATAGCAGAGGTCAACTACAGGAAAAACCTCGTAGGTTCAGCCCAGGCCGGAAGCTACGGCTTTAACGCCCACTTTGCGAACATTGTAGGAGCAATATTCCTTGCAACCGGCCAGGATGAAGCCCAGATAACTGAAGGCTCCCATGGAATAACTCTTGCAGAAGTAACTCCCGAGGGAGATTTATACATAAGCGTAACGATGCCGAGCCTCGAAATCGGAACGGTAGGTGGAGGAACAAGAGTAGCCACGCAGAGAGAAGCATTAAGCATTATGGGCGTTGCAGGCGGTGGAGATCCTCCTGGAGCTAATGCAAAGAAGTTTGCGGAGATTATTGCCGGTGCTGTATTGGCAGGGGAGCTCTCATTACTAGCCGCCATAGCGGCAAAACACCTTGCAAAGGCGCACAAAGAGCTTGGGCGTTAGGTTTGTCTACCCAAAATCTCTAATCCTCCCAGCTTCTCTTTTTGTAGCCTTTTTTGATGCTCTGCAGTGCAAAGATGAAAAACAGCACAAAGGTTACAATGTTGCTGAGCTGGGATAAGTCTACAACGTTTTCTAGTGCCATATAGCCGGCAACAAGTGCTAAAACACCCAAAGCAACTTGTACTGCCGTCACTACCAGTTCGAACGTGCCTTTCTTATCCAACTTGCCCTCGGCGATTTTCTTAAATATCTCTTCAAGGGCAGAGTCCTTTTTGATGAGAAACACCATGTATTTGTCCTTATTTTTGAACTTAATTCTCTCCTCACTCGGCACGAGATAAAACCAGCGGTTCATCTCATCAGTCAGTTCAACCACATAGAGCCTGCTTGATCTTGAGAAGAGGTTTTGGGCGTTCATCAAAAGGGTGTACTCGTCGGGATTCACCACCCTGTTAAAGGACTTTTCCCCGAAAAGCCCCTCCAGCTCCTTGGCTTTTTCGCTTATCATTTGTTCGGGTTTTAGCTTAATAAGAACATAAACCAGCTTTTTCTCTCTTTTTTGAGGGATAGTCTTTTTCTCCACTTTCTTTTTGCCCTCTGGTTTCTCTTTGGGTTTTCGAGGGATTATAATAGGGCCCGGAACAAAGGTCATTTCTCTTCCCGCCTAGAATACGACTTCAAATTTTAAAAAGTTATTGAAAAGGGAGAATTAAGAGCTGAGCTCCTGAATCTTTTTCCTTATGAGCTGGTTCACAAGCTTTCCGTCTGCCTTTCCTCTAAGCTTGGCCATTGCCCTTCCCATAAGCATTCCCATGGCACCCATGCCCTTGGCCTTCACGACCTCTATGTTCTCCTGGACTATTTCGTTGATTATCCTCTCTACCTCTTCTTCACTTAGCAATGTAAGGCCTTTCTCTTCTGCAACCTGCAAAGCGGTCTTTTCTGGATGGAGTGCGAGCTCCTTAAATATCTCTTCAAATGCCTCCTTTGCTATTCTGTTGTCAAGCAAAAGCCTGAACGCATCTTTTATATGCTCGTCAGTGATGTTCTCAATTGGAACTTCCTTCTTGAGACCCTTGAGAACCACAACGAGGACTGAAGCTGCCAGAGAGGGCTTGACACCCATTGCTATAAGTTCCTCAAATAGCTCATCCCTCTCGTCATCAACCAGCGTCTGGGCCAAGCTTTTATCTATGCCGTATTCCTTGATGTAGCGCTCAACTCTTGCCTGCGGGTATTCTGGAAGGTTCTCCAAGATTTCCTTCTTGAGATCTTCACTGACAAATATTGGCGGAATATCTGTTTCGGGGTACATTCTGGCCTTTCCTGGGAGAGGACGCATATATTGTGTGTTTCCATCCGGCAAAGCCCTTCTCGTTTCCTCGGGGACGCCTCTAATGGCTTCTCTCGCCCTCTGAAGAACCTCCCTGAGAGCGTTCTTGGCGACTTCTTCCTCAGCCGCAACCAGAACAAAGGCATCTAGCTCGCCAAGGTTTAGCCTCTCAATGACCTTATCAACTTCTTCTTGACTTATACCGTAATTCGGCAGCTCATCAATGTGAAATATACCTTTTACGTACTTCTTAGCCCTGTCAGCCATTTCCGTTCCAAGCCTTCTTCCGGGCTGAATTTCGGACCCTATGAGTCCCCTGAACTTTGGAAGCTTGACGGCTAAAACTTTTCCTCCCCTCTTTAAGGTGCTGGCAATTATTTTTGAGCCAGTGTTGGCGAAGATGTCACTCACATCATAAAACTCCTCTTTTAGCTCTTCCTCCTTCGCTCCCCTCTTCTCGAGCTCCTCTTTAATCTTTATGAGATTGAGCTGTCTTTCAACTTCGCGCTCTATTATCACGGGTATCATGTCAAGCTCTTGGACACCCTTAATCTCAACCCTTGCTCCACCCTTGATAGAAACGTTTAAATCCTGCCTTATTGTTCCAAGACCGCGTTTTACTTTGCGCGTTGCTCTCAAAGCATCACCTATGAACTTCGCCACTACCTTTGCCTGCTCCGGATGGTGGATATCTGGAGTTGTGGAAATCTCAATTAATGGAATCCCCAGACGGTCAAGCCTGTATACTACCCTCTTATCTCCTTGCTCTATAATTCTGCACGCGTCTTCCTCAAGGCAGATAGTTGGAATTCCAACGCTTCCCCAGGGTGTGTCTACCTTACCGTTAACACCGACTATAGCGGTTCTCTGGAAACCGGAGACGTTTGAACCGTCTATGACAATCTTTCTCATAAAGTGGACCTCATCAACAGGAACGGCGTTTAAGAGATATGTAATCTGGAGAGCAACCCTCAAGGCCTCTTCGTCCGGCAGGTGGGGTGGTTCCTCGTCCAGATAGACCAGATCACTGTACTTGTAGTTCCCTTCATAGACAAAAGCCCTGCCCTTCTTGAACTCTTCAAGCGCGGCCTGGTCAATCTCCCCGAGCTCGCTCATAGTAGGCCTTAATCTTCTCTCAACTGTAAAATCAACTTCATCATGAAGCTCGCTTGGAACGGGTGAGAACAGCTTTTTCGTATCGAGCTGTCTGTGAATTTCAAGGCCCACTTTAAGTCCAAGTGCTTTGTAATCAAACTCCATATCCATCACCTCAGATAAGCGTCAAACCTTGTGTAGGGGGTGATTTCTCCAGCATAGTTCGTCAGCATCATCTTTCTAACTTCGTCAGGGTTCTGGACATGACCGAGAACCCACATGAGCTTTACATAGGCTGTTTCTGGAAGCATGTCTTCACATGGGATAACACCGGCCCTAAGAAGCCTTCTACCCGTGGAATAGACGTTGAGGTTGACCCTACCGTAGAGGCACTGGCTCGTCATGCAGACTGCAACACCTTCCTCAACTGCCCTCTCTATCGTGGGTATTATGTCATTTGACGTGTGGCCTAGGCCGGTACCTTCTATTACAATTCCCTTGTAGCCCCTATCAACTAAAAAGTCAATGAGCTCTCCGCTCATGCCAGGATAGACCTTTATGAGGGCAACTTTCTCTTCAAGCTTGTCGTCCACCCACACTTCACTTTCACTTCTCTTTCTGTAGTCGTCCCTTAAGTACTCAACTCTTCCATCAGACCATATCTTCGCTATGGGAACGTCGTTTATACTCCTAAAGGCGTCTCTCCTTGAGGTGTGCATCTTTCTGACCTTTGTCCCTCTGTGTGCTAGGCAGTAAGTATCGCCGCTTTCCCCGTGCATTACAACTGCAACCTCCCCAAAGTCTTCAACTGCCATTCTGGTGGAGCATATTAGGTTCATCGCAGCATCACTTGAGGGCCTATCACTGCTCCTCTGAGAGCCGACGAAAATTACGGGTTTTCCTAAATCCCTTAGCATGAAGCTCAATGCAGCGGCAGAATAACCCATCGTGTCTGTTCCGTGTCCTATTACTACCCCATCCTCTCCACTGTTAAGGGCCTTTGCAACTTCGTGGGCCATCTTTTTCCAATATTCGGGCTTCATGTCTTCGCTCATTATGTTAAAGAGCAACTTTGGTGTTATGTTGGCTATTTCAAAAATTTCTGGCACTGCTTTTGCCAGCTCCTCCGCTGTAAAAGCCGCATGAACAGCACCTGTCTTGTAGTCTATTTTGCTCGCTATTGTTCCACCGGTTCCTATTATGGTAACGTTGGGGAGTCCGGGCTTTTTGGGGAGGACTTCTTTAAATGAAACTTCTTCTCTTGGCTTGGCTTTTTCAAGGATTTTTACTTCCGCTATCTGGTCGATTAAAATCCCGATGTTGTACCCGTTGTCGAGCTTTATTGTAAGGGTTTCTCCCTTCGAAAGCTCATATGGAGGCATTACAATGCCCCTGTGGACAACTGTTGTGTTGTTTTCCTTCTCAACAACCTCAACATAATCGCCAATCTCAATGCCCTTTTCCTTCATGAAAAGCTCAACTTTCCTCATAGCGAAACCCCCTTTGAATCTTAGGCTAGATAGAGGTGGGAGAGATATAAACATTGTCTCCTTTCCCACCACAAGTATAGCTCCTATCGAGTCTCGATTTTAAACCTTGGCTCTTCAATCCACTCTGACCTGCACTTTGGACATTTGCTGGGAATTTTTATCTCCGGTTTAAATACGAAGCCACATTTCTTGCATTGGGCTGGTTGAATGAGGAGAGCCTTTCCCTCGCGCTTTACGATGTTAGCAATTGCTTTGAGGTCTTCAAGAATTACATTTCTGCTTCCCTTGCCCCTCATCTCAAGGAGCATTGCAAGCTCACTTACACTGTAGTCCCTCTCCTCCAAAAGCTTTATTATCTTCTGCCTTCTCGTCATCATAGGGGAAAGTTTGAAAGAACATTAAAAAGCTTAAGGGTGCCGGGTGATGATAATAGAAAAGGCCGAAGAGATACTCAAAGAGTCCAAGCTATGTGACCGCTGCCTGGGCAGAGCTTTTGGCCTGCTTGGAAAGGGAGACAACTACATACGTGGAAAATCAATAAGGCTAGTCCTCAATATGGAACGAGAAGCGAGAGGAGAAGGGAGCTTCCAGGAGCCCCAGGAATGTGAGCTTTGCAAGAACGTCTTTAAAAAGACCGAATACCTCGCAAGGCTCTGCTACGATAAGGTTTCAAGGCTTGGGCTTGAGTTTGAGAGCTTTCTCGTTGGCTCAAGGGTTCCCAAAGAAATCGCGGATAAGGAGCGAGAGCTAATTGAGAGGTTTGGGCTGAAGCATGCCGAACCAATAAACAGGGAACTGAACAGGGAAATCGGAAAGGTTCTTGAGCTCATACTTCAAAAGCCTGTAAACAAGGACAACCCCGATGTCGTTTTTATAGTGGAACCTTACCAGGAGAAAGTGGAGCTTCAGATAAAACCCCTCTATGTCTATGGACGTTATAGGAAGCTGGTCAGGGGGATTCCACAAACGCCATTAAGGGGATTCAAAGAAAGTGTTGCGTCAATAATCTGCAAGCCTTTTTCGAAAGCGACAAAAGGAAAATGCATATTCCACGGAGCTGGAAGAGAGGACGTAGATGTGAGAATGCTTGGGAATGGGCGACCTTTTGTGGTTGAGGTTAAGGGACCCATAAAAAGGCATATTGACCTGGAGAAGATTGCAGAGGAAATCAACAAAAGCGGGAAAGTTGAGGTTTTAGGATTGAGGTTTATAACCAAGGAAGAGGCAGAAAATGTTCTCACGTCAAACCACAAAAAAGAATACGAGGCCATTGTTTATGTTGAGGAAGGCATCAGCGAGGAAGAGGTTGAAAAAGTTGTCAAGACACTTGAAGGGGCCACTATTAACCAGAGAACACCCAGAAGGGTTTTGGGAAGAAGGGCTGATTTGGTGAGGGTGAGAAAGGTTCACAAAGCTGAAGGCGAGCTTATTGATGAGAAACACTTTAAACTCCGCCTGATAACCGACGGAGG
>LDZQ01000621.1_pt1 | contig 14761 bp, 18 predicted proteins | sample 615361 | NCBI WGS metagenome assembly LDZQ01 (sample SAMN03408297, study PRJNA278302) | terrestrial metagenome | isolation source: oil reservoir sample I2 | place: USA: Alaska, North Slope, Ivishak formation | collected 2013 | reverse complement strand
ATAAATAGTGGAGGTTTGGTAATATGCTCGAAACGGCAGCTTGGTGGGTCTGACCCGTAATACTGTTCGTCTTTACCTTCTTCTTGGGGATACTGGCAGTGATGGCAGGAGTGGGTGGAGGTGTGCTGTTCGTACCACTGGTAAGCGGCTTTTTCCCCTTTCATCTCGATTACGTCAGGGGAGCGGGGCTATTCGTAGCATTAACTGGAGCCTTAGCTGCAGGACCGGGATTGCTCAAAAGGGGCTTGCAAACCTCCGCCTTGCTATGCCACTCGCACTGATTGCCTCCACGTGCTCCATTATCGGTGCTCTCATAGGACTGGCGTTGCCAACAAACATAACCCAAACCCTTCTGGGAATTACGATTCTCTTCATCTCCTTCGTGATGGTTACGAGCAAAAGAGTGGAGTTTCCAAAGGTTGAAAAGGCCGATAAGATATCGCAGATGCTCGGAATCTACGGAATCTACTACGAGGAGTCCATGGGTAAGGAGATAGAGTGGAAAGTGCACAGAACCATTCCTTCAATGATTCTATTCGCTTTCATCGGTATTATTGCCGGTATGTTCGGTCTCGGAGCGGGATGGGCCAACGTTCCAGTTCTCAACCTCTTCATGGGCACTCCGCTTAAAATTGCAGCAGGCACAAGTAAGTTTCTCCTTTCCATAACCGACACCTCTGCCGCATGGGTTTATCTAAACAACGGAAGTGTAATTCCGCTGATTACGATCCCCTCCTGCCTCGGAATAATGCTCGGTTCCTACGTTGGTGTCAGAGTTCTTGCAAAGGCGAGTCCAAAGATGATAAGGTCGATAGTTATAGCGGTGCTAATTTTCGCCGGGCTCAGGAGTTTGCTGAAGGGGCTTGGAATTTGGGCGTGAGGTGGTTAAAATGGATAGAGGGAGAAAGGTTCCGGAAGAGCAGATTATATACGCAGACATTCTCTACTACGGAGGGCTGATAGGAATAATATTTATGGCCATCACCTTTGCCATCTACGTCTCAGGAACGCTACCGTCTCTGGTGAAGCCTGAGGAGCTGACGGAGCTATGGACTCACGACACGCACTACTACCTTGAAGAGACTGGACTTCCAACTGGATGGGGATGGATTAACTACGTTACCTACGGGGATGTGCTGAACTTCGTTGCCCTCGCATTCCTTGCAATGATTACAATAATCTGCTATCTGGCCATAATTCCGGTTTTGCTGAAAAAGAAGGACATAATTTACACAATTCTGGCCATCGCAGAGGTAATAATACTGCTGCTTGCAGCAAGCGGCCTCCTGCAGGCCGGGCACTAAATTTTTTTAAGTTTTGCATCCAACAACACATTCAGTCAAGAGACCTCAACAAAAACTCCCTCTCCCTCTCAACGCAGAACTCGAAAAGGCTGAGGTAAACGTCGAAGTGGTCGCCATTAACCCTCAGCACTTCTGAGTTTTTGGTCATCTCCGCTGCCTTCAATGCAGCCTCTGCCGGAGTAATCCCATCTCTCTCCGCAACAACATACAGAACGGGACATCTAATCCGCTCCACTCTCTCAACTGGCCTGTATCTCACAATGCTTAGAGCGATTCTTGCGGGAACAGCATTGAACCACTCCACACCTTCAGGAATGATGTAGCGGTACTTCTCAGCCTCGCGAGAGCTCATGAAGGCAAAACCTCCCTCAGGGGCGAAAATAGGAACGTAGTTAACTCTGCCGATGAAGGAGAGCAATTTGTCCACCATTCCTGAGAAAGTCAGCCTTAAGACGTTCTTTACCCCAGCTGCCCTTGCAACAGCCAGACCATCAACGAAGGGGACCTGAGAGACGACTGCATCCACATCCACTTCTGAGGCAATCGTCAGAACGTGTCCACCGCTGAAGGAAGTTCCCCAAAGAGCAATTTTTTCGTAACCGAGGTATTTTGCATATTCAACAGCATTCCTCCAGTCTTCAAGCTGCGTGTTTATGTCAATAAGCTGTCTCGGCCAACCTTCACTCTCCCCGAAAAAGCGGTAGTCGAATAGCAGAACTCCAAAATCCTCAGAGAATCTTTCCGCATAGGGAATGAGGGATTCCTTCACCGCCCCAAAACCGTGCGCCATAACTACGCACTTCTCTCTGCCCTCGTAGTGTAGCGCCGCAACTTTCAAACCGCCAGACTCAAAGAAGAGATTCATGAGATTTGTTGTGTTTTTTATTTTAAATTTTGTCGGTGCAGTGTAAACCATATTTTTTTCCGTCTTTAATGATTATTCCAAGCTCCTCCATTTCGCTTAAGTGGTAAAGAACCGTCTTGACACTCAGATTGAGCCTTCCAGCAATTTCTTTTGCCGTCATTCCCCCATTCTCTTTCAGCAGATCCAAAATGTCTTTCTTTCTTCCCTTCAGTGAAAAAGAAAAGTCGAAAGGCGCATCTGAAGGAAAAACGCATCTGCTTCCGCCATATCTGACAGTATTAACGAGCCCCTCGCCTTCAAGTTGCCTCAGGTAGTAGCGAAGGGTGCTCCTGTTCATCTCCAGAGCTCTCTCAAGCTCGGTTATACTCATCCCCGGATTCTCTGCCACGGCGTTGAGGATTTGCAACCTCTTTGAGCTCAAAAACGACCTGAATTTTGCAATCACAACTGGCAAAAGCTTCCAGACCGCTATCAACCCGCCCAGAACGCCCAAAATGTACTGAACCTTAATCCAAAGCGGCAAATCCCAGAATGTGATGCGAATTTCGTTGGCGTCATCTTCCTCAAGAATCTTCTGCAGTTTCTCGTCGCTGATGTTTACTGGCTGGTCGCTGAAGGCGGAAACAGGATAGGTTAGCAGGAGAAAAATTAGCAGAAGCTTAGCCCTCATAAACCGCTAAGGAGTAACGCTGAACACCATCAACCCTCTCGCCGTAAACTCTGAAGAACCAGTAACCAGGCATGGCATCGGCAATTCTCACTCTTATTTTCCCATCTATTCTGCCGTCGTAGCCATCGCTGTACGTTTTGGAGAAGCCGTCGGGAGAGTAAACGGTAAGAGTCAGGCTGCTGGAGGGATTGTTCCACACCAGATAAACGTCAAAGGTGTGTGACGTAACGTAGGAGGTGTACCAGTGCGACTCTCCCTGCTTTATGTAGTCGTTCACGGTTTTGATGCCAATTTCTTTCGCTGCTGCTGCGTGCGTGAGAAGGAGTGCAAAAATCAAACCCAGACTCAAAACCAACCTCATACCCTAATTTGCAGCTTGCTAATATATAACTTTTCTGACCAAAGATTTAGAATATAATTCTGCTTAAATATTCTCAAACTATGGTCAGAAACTACATATAGCAATTGATGTATCGTTTTAATGGTGGTAGCATGAAACATTCGATAATGGTGTGGGTATATGTTTGTTTAGCAGCATTCACTTTAGCAGGGAAAACACTGGCTTATGACGTGGGTGCAGCTGTAGCCTTCTCAGAAGACCCGGAGGACGTTTGGTTCAACAGTGTCAGCCAGTTCGTTGAGATAATATCGAGCGAACCAACTTGGGTACAACACTTCCTCAATGACTACCCGAACGTAGGACCTTATATGTGGACGGAAGAGGAGAAAGGTAATGACAATTTCTACGCCGATTACACAGAACTATCCTTAGTTTTAGGGCATGGAGTTGTTGTGGTCTATCCTGATGGAACAAAAAAGAGTGCAATAGGCTTTGCAGACCGAGGATATGCACTCCCAGATGATATTAGACTTGGGTATGCCAGCCCAGATGGATTTGGATACAGCGTGTGGACTTTCATAATCCAATGCAGTGTTCTGGGAGACGAATATGTAGACGACTGGCTTCAAACTTTGCAAGGTGTTCATATGGTTTTAGGCTTTGCAAGCACTGCTACCATCAGTAATGCCGACTTTCCAGAATTAGCATATCGACTAACAGGCACAGGTGGTTATACCAGAGAAAAGGTCGAAAGTGCCTTTTTTAGTACGTTTCTTAAATCGGATGGCGTGCATGATGATAACAGGGCCAGAATTATAGCCGAAAACTCTGAAGTACTTGATAACGACTACTTAAACAGCTTTGAACGTGTGCCGGTTGATGGAAGCAAGATAATCGTTACTGGGTGGGTGGGGTGAAAAAATGAAAAAATACCTTGCGCTCGCTGCAATTGTGGCTATTTGCGCTCTGTGGCTCACCCAGAACAGCAACTTCGAAGCGGGGAAAACTTTCAAATTGTTCGATTCAGGAAAAACTGCGATACTCCGGCCAGTAATCTACTACAACCTGCCTAACGGAAGTGTAATCGAGGTCAGAGATAGTAATCCCTTTCCGTTTACCATCGAACTGGCGAGTGGTGGTTTAGGGATAAATGCACCTTCAAAATCATTGGAAGTTTACACCTACGAGACTTATAAAAAGCCGGAGGAGATAAAGGTTATCGCAAAATCTTTTGGAGCATCTTTGGATAAGCTCTACTACAACGAAATTACGCATGCGTACCTCTACAACGATGAAAAGCTTAGCTTTGAATACTACCCTAATACTGGGTATCTCAGAATTCTCTTCAAGAATTCAAGTCTGGAAAAGGCTTCAATTTTAAATGGGCTTCTAAACTACAGCTATCAGAAAATCGAAAAGAACGGAGGAGTATTTTACGCAAGAAACTTTGACGGTTTATCATCTAACGTCGGTTTGCTTGTTAAATCCGATGAAAAGGGGATAAGAAGCATTGAAGGAATACTGCTAAAAAGTGTAAAGCTTAAAGGAAAATACGAACTCATTCCAATTGACAGGATTCCAGAAATGCTCGAAAAAAGGGTTAAAGGTGACCTTAAAGCGGACGACTGGTATTTAAGCAACATCGCCTTTACCAAACTAACACTAACGAATGTTTCTCTGATGTACACAATCACTCCTGACGGTATTCTTCCAGTCTACTGGTTTGAAGGAAAGTATGAGCTTGATTTTGAAGGAATAAAAGACTCAGGAACTGTGGAGGGGAGAATAGTGGCTGTTAGTGCTAATTAAGTTATAATTTTTATATTCTCAAACTATGGTCAGAAACTACATATAGCAATTGATGTATTGTTTTAATGGTGGATAGCATGCTGAAAAAGGTGTTGAGTCTGGTTTTGGTGTTGGTGATGCTGAGCAGCAGCGTTGTGCCAGTGATGGCGGCGAGCGATGCAGAAAAGTGCAGCTGCGGAGCATGCGAAATAACCTTGAAGAGAGTTGTCGAAGTGGAACTGGCTAAAAACGGAAAAACGATTCTAAACGTCACTGAAATCAATCAAAGCCTTAGCGAGTGGTTTGCTGAGAACTTCGAAGGAAGCTTCAGTTGCGCAGACGGAAGCTGTCTTGCTTTCGATTACCAGCTGGAAATTAAGGAGCTACTGAACTTGTCGAAAAACAACAAGGAGCTGAAGTTGCTTGAGATTAAAGTTTACAACGAAACCACCAGCCACGAATTCAAGCTCCTCAGCTACTTTGCACAAACCGCAACTTACAACCTCAGCCTGATTACGAGAATAATGGAAATCGACGGTGAGAACTACTTCGTCACAACCATTAACGTTGCTCCCAAGGACGATAAGAAGTTTGCTCCCTTTGCCGACATCGTGGAGATCAAGTCCAAAACTACTCTGGCGGAGCACTACAGAATTCTTGCGGAAGTTCTGAATCAGATCAGAAAAGGAGACGAGACGGGCTGGGTTTGGAACAAGGCGAAGAACGAGCTTAGCTATTTGAGCAGGGTTGTTGAGAGGGAGATGGGGGAGTATAATGTCGAAGGATATGGATGGACACTGATAATCGATGATGAGTGTACATCGGCATGTAGCCTAATTTTAGGTATGGCAGGGGCTACAGTTTGTCTAATCATTTGTTCCGTCACAAATGTTGGTGCTTTAGCTTGTGGTGTTATTTGCTCAGTTGCTTGGGGAGCAGCATCTGGGACTGCATGTAGTTACTGGTGCACTGGAAACCTTGATCCATGTTCTGCAGGATGTGGCGGATTTTGCTCTGGAGTGTGCTCAGGTGCCTGTAGCGCACTTCTTTCTAGACTTGGACTAACCTCACTGACATACTTCTGTGAAAAGTATGCATGTGCTCCAGCATGCACAGGAGCGTGTGAGTCGGTATGCTGAGGAAAAAACTGCTGAAAATTCTGAGTGTGTTAACTCTCTTTATTTTTTTCCAGTATGTAGCAAAATTTGGGATCTTGGAGAGTTTAGCTCTCTCGATCGTTTACGTTCTGTTGATGGAAATTCTGAGGGACCTCGAAATACTTGCGGAAAAAAGGGTAACATACAAACTGAGTTCTACTGAGGTGACAAAATACGTTGTTTCAGAAGCCAGTATTTTCGTAACCTCTTTAGCGATTACTTTTTTATTGGGGGGAGAGATTCTGGATGGTCTTGCGTTTGGTTTCTTTTTCTTGGTGTATCTCCAGTGGTTCTACAACGAAGCCGAAATGGAAAGAGTTTTCAACGATTTCCCAACTTTTCCAAAAATTTTCTTGATATATAGGTTTGCTATAACGTTATTTGGTTCAACCATTTGCTTTTATCGCTTCGTTTTCGGTGACGTGCTAAAAAGTATAGTAGCAGGCATTCTGACGTTTGCGCTGTTTTTGTCACAAAGAGCTCTCAATCTGGAATACGTTACAAGCGGAAAGTTTGTTAGGTCAGTTTCAAATCCCCAGTGGTACTTTCGACGAGTCAAGCATTTTATCCTCTCCGCTCCCGCCATGGGTGTTGGGGCTACTGCTGGCTACATCGCGGCAAGGTCTGCTGAAATAGAGTCGATAATTGAAACAGTCTGCTGGACTTTCAGAGCTTTCCTTCTGCTGACCATCGTTGTTGTTTGTATTTTAACGCTGGGTAGCTGGTTGGGACTGAAAGTTCATAAAAAAGCATGATGGGTGGAATTTTGCTGTTGTGGGGTTTGAAGATGTTTAACAGAACACTCAGCTACAGCTCTTACGTGCTGAGCTACCAAGTTGAGAAGCAGCAGTACAACGTGAGTGTGCTGACGAGGATTATCTCCGTAAACGGCACCGACCTTTTCATGACAATGGTGAATATAGGTCCAAGGGACAGCAAGGCTCAGCCCGTCGCCGATATAGTGTTCTTCACTAACAAAACGAATCTGGCGGAGCACTACAGGTTGCTCGGCAAGGTTCTGAACGAGGTAAGGAAGGGTGACGAGACGGGCTGGGTTTGGAACAAGGCGAAGAACGAGCTTAGCTATTTGAGCAGGGTTGTTGAGAGGGAGATGGGGGAGTATAATGTTGAGGGTTATGCCGCAGCTACAACCATGGATATTGATGCTTGCGGAGCTTGCAAAGTTCTATTTGAAGTTGCGTGTGCAGTGGGTTGTGGTGTAGGAATGGCTACACTTTGTATACTTGCGGGATTGACAACGGGTGTGGGTGGGATTGCCTGTGCTGCGATTGCGGCTGCAGTCTGTTGGGCAATTGGAGAATACGGGTGCGATTCCGGTGCAGGATATGTATGCACTCAAATAGGTTACTGCTAAGGAGGTGTTGAAAAGTGATTAAAAAATCTAATTTGTTTTGTTTTATTTATACACTGATTTCTTTTATTGTAGTGGCAATTTTAAGTTACGTAGTAGAAAGGGAAGTCAATTGGATTCTGGCTGTTAGCGTCTCTGCTGGTGTGTGTATTGGCTATACGTTATTTTATAGAAAAGTTAGAAAACCTTGGGGATAGCATGCTGAAAAAGGTGTTAAGTCTGGTTTTGGTGCTGGCGGTGTTGGAGAGTATAGTACCAGTATCTGCTTGGGGGACAATAACACATGTTAGAATGTCTTCAGAGGCAGGGAACCCTTACACAGGATTTAAAATGGAATACTTGTCTGGTTCCATTGCTCCGGATGCTGGATACATCATCTCGACAGAGTGGGGTACAAAGTTTCATGGATATTATGTAAATGATGCTCTGAACATAGCAAATAAAATGTTGAGCTTGGCGGAAGGAACTGATGAGAAAGCATTTGCCAAAGGGTGGCTTGCACATTTAATGCAGGACAGAGTGGCTCACGGAAATGGAGACGGGTTACCGAAAGACCAAGCTTACGGTGAAGGCTACTCGAACTACGCTGCTAAAAAATACGGCTTAACCCACATAGAGGCGGAATTTTTTGTTAATGGTAGAGTTATTCACGAAAAGGGCTGGGATTGGGACTTCGTGAGGTTTGCAGTTCCAACGGAGCTCATTGTCAAGACAATGAGAAGTCTTTACGGTTCGGCTCCCAATGAGAATGACCTTAACAATGCCTACAACACCTTTGCAATGGAATACTATGGTGAGCTGGCATTTTGGAACTCGCCATCAGGAAATACAGCCTATTTAACGCTTCTTCTTTTTGGGACGGTTTCCGACTATGACGATTATGTTTCAGACGTTCACTGCAATCCTTATGAGGAATCGATTTATTTGACCAATCACCCAAACGCAAGGTCAACGTATGCTGCGGGAACGTATATAATGGGAGTTAAAAAGGTTAAAAGCAGTGACGGGCAAATTAAAAAATGGATGAAGGAATACGCTGAGAGATTAGAGAAAGCGGGAGCGATAAAGGTAAACAGAAAATTCGAAGATGGATGGCTGGTAATCGAGTTCAGGATGGTTGACAAATGTAAGGCTGACAGGATTGCCAAAGAAGTTCTTCAGGACATGGTGAGGTCTGAGTATATTTTCAATACAAAAATTAAGGGGTGACGAGAAATGAAAAAAGGTGACTTGGCGCTGTATATATCATTAGCAGTTATTATTTTTATAATTTTTAGAATTTTTTTCTTACCAATGTTTATTGTATACGGTGGTTTTGGACTTCTTGACCCTTTTGCTGTTAAAGAAAAATACACCTCAGACTGTTACATATTCCTCCTAAGCGAAGAACCGTTCGAAAACGTAACAGTAATCATCCCAACAGCAAAGCTGGGCTCTGTGGAGCTCCCACCAAAGAATTTCGAGACTATAAAGATTAACAACCGAACATACATAAAGTTAACCGGGGACAAGCCACTATCCGAAAAACTTTGGCCTGAAAGAAAGAACGAAACCCTGTACAGGATGGAGTTCAGGGTCGAGTTCCCCAAGATGAGCATAGAAAATCTCAGCGAATACAAAATAGATGATGAATCAGTTAGAGTCCTCCTAAACTACACCAATGCCAGCTACGTCAGGTTGTATATCAGCCTGTATTACCTTGAATTCGATTACGTGGACATCCTCGGGAAAAGATTTTACACGAATTTCGGCCATTACGACTCTCTAAGGTGTTGGAGTGTGGTGAATGTTACTGAGGTGGAAAGGAACAAGTGGATATCGGCTCCTGTATCGTGTGAGAGTTAGACTTTTGTCAGTGTTAAATCTTGTTTGGTGCTGGTAGTGTTGGGATGTTGCTCTAATCCCTCCAGCAACTTTCATTCTTGTTTACGTCTGGGTCACTCTGCTTAATTTTTATTTTTAAGGCTATTATATTCTCAAACTATGGTCAGAAATTACATATAGCAGTTGATGTATTGTTTTTTTGGTGGTAGCATGCCATATGTGTGCGGCCACAGCAATATGGCGGTGAGTGTGGTATGAAGAAAAAACACGTTATCCTTCTAATCCTGATTTTGTTACCAGTGGTCTTCCTGCACATAATGCTGGCCACATGGGGACTCTCCATGTCCTTCTACGTCAAGAGGCTTTCCTCACCACCTCAGAACTACTTCGAAATCACCGAGGAGGACTTTCGGGAGATTCCAGAGCTGAAGAAGATATTCGAGGACTTGCGGAAGCTTGCTCCAGGGGAGAGCAGGAGCTACGAGCTTGATATCGATACCGGAAACAAGGTTCACAGCTATCTGACAGAAAAGCAGGCTGGAGTTGGTGAGTGTAGCTACACATACTGCTTCAAATACGGTGATGCCTACTACGGAGCCCACATGGGGACGCCTTAGAGGAGGTGTAGGCGTGAGCCTTAAAGTTCTGATGGGTGGTAGCATGTCATTGAGTCTGGTATTAAGGAGGTGTTAGGGTGAGTCGCAAATTGCTACTGGCACTGACATTCTTGGTTGTGTTGGGCATAGCAGTTGTAGTGATGGCAGCAACCTATGAACTATTCCTCCTGTTCAACTCTTGGCTTGAAGGCAAACCCCTCGGAATTGTGAAAATAAGCGTCGAAACGCCAAAAGCAGACGGTATCTGCTTCATCGCAGTCCACCGCTTCTTCACGCCCATTAATCCGACAAAAGCGTGGAATCAAACCGACGTGATTTACAGGGGGAAGGTGAAGTGCGGCGAGAGTGTGGTTGTTAAGGACACAATCAGGTTAATGCAGGTCGGGGCGAGAGAGGTGAAGGGAGAAGTTATGCCGATATACGACTCTCCGGAGTATGCGGTTGTGGTGGTATCTAAATCCGGCGGATTCAACAGGATAATCCAGACTGACATCGTGAAGCCCATCACCGAGGTAAAAGTGAAGGCTGAGTTTGAAAGTGGAGAGTCCGCAAGGCCGGCTGAAGCTCCAAGCACGTCCAGAACCTGCAAAATCTCCAGTAATCCAGATGCATGCGTTCTTGACGTGAAGCTTGCTTACATCAACAGCATTCCCGGGCTTAAGACGGCCTTCGGTCTTGAAGGAGTACGTCCTTCTGCCATGCACGTCGAGGGCTGGGGAAGCTCCTGCATTTCCTCCGAACCAGATACAGCTTGCCCACCATCCGCGTGGAGATCAGGCGGAAAAAAGCTGACGATTTCAAATGTAGGAGAGATAAGTGATTACGTCTCCAGCGGGCAGAGGGCTATCGTCTGGGGAGGTGTGGAATACCTGTATGAGAGACATGCAGTGTGGGATGATGAATTCGAGGCTTACTGGAAGTACGAGTTCTTCTATCCTAGGGCGATAGGGGGCCTGTCGACACCTCAGGTCGTTGGAAGCTACACCCCACCCCCCACCCCTCCCAGTTACGCTGCAGGTCCGCAAAATGGAAGTTGCGAGATAAACTTTGAAAAACCATATCCTTCCGACACCAAGCTGAATCTTACAGCTCAGGCTGTTTTGAACATCGGAGAGGTTTCCCTCAGCATCTCTATAAGTCCCTACCAGTCGGGCGACGACAGGCATCCCACTCCTTACCTGAGCATTGTGGACATCAGCGGAAAAGGCTATCCTTGGTACTACTGGTGGTACAAGAACAACGACAGAATGACCTACGAGGTGGAGTTTTACGGTTCCTGAGAGCAGATGATGGTGTTGATGGAGTAGAATCTAAAACAGGTGTTGAAAATGAACGTTAAAAAAGCCCTCGTCATCTTAGTAGCATTGGCCTTGGTGGCTGCAGGCATTTATTTGTTAAAGAGGCCTGAGGAGGAGTTGAGGGTAAACACGGACTTGGAAAACGCAAAGCTCAGCGACTTCTGGAGTGCTGTTGTTAAAGCTGCAAATGTGCAAAACGAGACTGCCAACCTCGAATGGTTGCGCTTAAAGGTTGAGGATGGCAAGATACACCTTCTCCACCTTGAATTCAACGGAAACGGCGTGGATGGAAGGAAAAGGGTGTATTTTGTCGATGTTGACTCAACTGGCAGGGTGAGAATTAACTCAGGAACGGTTGAGCAGTCGATAAGCACGAGGCATCCCACAAAGGTATTCAGAGAACTCGACGCTCTTGGCCTTTACAGCATAGGAGGTAGCTACACTCTCAGCGTTGACTTCGAGTGGGGAGATATAGGGTTTGACAGCACAGTAACACCGCTTTACCTGCTTGAAAATGGTGAGCTGAAACCGCTGAGGGAAGTTGTGTTCCACACCGACTGGCCAGTGTGCGAGATAGCTGTTTGCAAAAATGGCTGTGAGGTCTGGTTCATTCGGGAGGACCTGAGCAGGGCGAGCGAGGTCGTTTTTGGGTGAGGTTTAGGGATTTTTATTTAGCAGGAGGTGGCAACAGTCGCTGAAGGGAAGCTTAGAATTCGAGGTGATGAGATGAGAGCGAAGTGGATATAACTCCTGCTCTTTTTGAACACGCTGTCTTTTCTAACCGTAATTCTGGCCTTCCCGAACCTCTACATGGGCGAGATGGTCTTTGCTGGCCTCGTCATCCTCCTGATGCACTTTGCTTGCGATGTGGCGTCATTGAAGCTGGCCATTGGCAATACTCGCTCTATCCTTGGGAGAATCTCTGCCCGTTCTCAGCCTATCGCTCCCTTTTCTTTTCCCAATCCTCGCCGCCATTAGCAGTTTAAAAAAGCTGAATCGGAAGGTTGTTGCGATGACAAACCTTCGACGGCAGCGATTGTGGACTGGCAGGGTCGCATTAAACGGGCATTCGCATGGCTTACTATAACCACCAAAACAGAATTTTAGCCCGGGGACAGATTTGGAATTTGATTGGAGAGACCGAAGGTCTGGATTCTGGCCGAAGACATCCCGCTTGTGCTATTACAATCTCGAACTACACACTACTGTTGGCGCGCATCTTATGGGAGGAGCTTCCATTCCTAAGTCATGAGCAATGCTTCCACACCGATATTTTTATATGCAGTGTGACATCAAAGCATATATCGGTTGAGAGGATGAAAGAGGAAACAGTCAAGGCCATAGAGATGGTAGGAAAAGTGCTTATCCTTGTCCCTTTGCTGGCCAGCTTGGTTCTTCTTCTATACTTCAACATAACAGGCAGCTCTGCTGAGATTGGCTGCGGTTTCTGTCTCGGGACTGTTATACTGGCAGGCATCGTTCTGGTTGGATATAGCGTAGTTCGGAGCAGGTAGTTACATGATATTCCTGATTATCTCAGTTCCTTTCGGGATTTACTCTCTCGTCATTTACAACCTTACAAGGAGAGCGCCGGGAAAAATGAGATACCTCATCCCCCCTTTGCTGACAGCAACACTCCCGGCATTGTATCTACCCCTGACAGGCTTTAAGGTCAGCTATGATCTGCTGCCCGTTGTTGGATACCTAACATATTCGCAGTTTTTGCTACTCCTGCTGCAGCTTCAACGATAATACTCGCTCCACTAATTGACAGGCTCGGAGAAGGCTTTCAGGTAACGAAAATTACCATTCTAAGGGACCCGTATCTGAACTGCCTCAGCTCTTCACGATCTCTTCGCTGGTTTACGTTACTTTCTACGGCATGCAAAAGCTTAGAAATGGAGGTGGAGCATGAGAGATAAATTGAACCTCCTAATATTTTTCATCGCAGCTCTCCTTATTGCCTTGGGGCTGAGATTCACGCCCACCATATCCTTTGCTGGCTTAATTTTGCTGCTTGCAGTTGTTCCAGCCTTGATGCTAAGATTTAGAGATTTTTTCTCTAGAGAAGCAGTAATTGCAGGAATCTTTGTTCTGGGGCTGGCTTTAAACGCACTCATCGGCGTTGCTCTGGCTTACACCAAAAGCATGGAGTTTGGAATGTCCCTCCTCTCTCTGCTCCCGCTTACCCTTGTGCTAACCGCGAACGTCTTTGCCACCTCCTTGGTGATAAGGATTGATGCCAGCGGGAAGGAGGTTTTTGCCTTCTACTTCTGGTTCTTGATTTCAGTAGGGCTGGCCTTTCTTTTCCTGCTTCCCACAGGAGGGAGTGCAGAAATTTCGCCTCGTGGAGCAGGCTGGTTCAGGTTTGTTGAGTTTCCGATTCTTTACTCTGAGTTGGCTCTGATACCCTCTGCCTTCTGCTTGGTTTTCAAGCGTTTCAGGACTTTCTTGGTTTTTCTCCCCCTTCCCGTTGTTCTCGGATATGCCATGGAGTTCACTTTAACACAGCTGTGAGTTGAGGTTTAGAGAGCTTTAACAGTAAAGTTTCCGGTGGGTTGGGCACACTCGTCCTGATAGATGAAGCTTCTAAGTCCCCTCTGCCTACTTATCCTAACTTACAAGTATCCGCAGCAGTTGGGGGCTATCATCGGGCACTCTCGGGCAAGTCCCCAACGGTCCCCTCCCAACGAACCCTTAATTCGACATGAGTTAACGAAACTGGCTGAAAACTTAAGTTTTGCTATATCATCTCAGATAATTCAGCCCATAAAGCAGAAACCAGCGCCCAGTCAAAATCATTCGGCCTCAAGGTAGCCCTTCAAAGCCTCCTTAATCTTCTCAGGCTCCGCAGAATCCAGGCCGAAGTAGGTGGCAAACTCCTCCGTTGTTGTTAGAATCGTGGACCTCCCTTTCTTCTCCGCCTTAACAAGCCCTCTCTCCTGCAGCTTCTTCACGTGCTCGTAGCACTTGTTTCCCCTGATTTTTGCCACCTTAGCCAGCGTTATCGGCTGCTTTAACGCTATAACTGCGAGCGTTCTGAGGGTTCCCCTGTCGAACTCCCTGACAGTGTACCTTTCAACGTATTCGGCATACTGAGGCTTAACTCTCATCAAATACTTCTCTCCAACCTTTATTATCTCGATTGACGTGTCACGGGATTCATAATCTTTAATGAGCTCGCCTATTGCATTTAGAATTTCGATTTTATCCTTTCCCGTTATCTTTCTCAACTCTCTAGCATCTACAGGTTCGGATGAGGAGAAGAGGATGGCCTCTACGATTTTTTTCAGTTCCATAAATCTATTGGAATTCTTTTATTTTTAAATCTTAGCTCGATTTTTGCTTGCCGCTGATGTTTTGAGATACCACATATCCAAAGGGGCGTAGGAGAAGTTGTGGAAGGTAAGGGGTTCAGACACACAGTTAAGGCAAAAACGGTCGTGCTTTACGGAAAGCTGGAGTGCAACGTTAGGGGTTTAGTTTACGAGCTGGGGTGGAGAGATTCAATGCTTCATTCTTCAGC
>LDZQ01001484.1_pt1 | contig 14766 bp, 12 predicted proteins | sample 615361 | NCBI WGS metagenome assembly LDZQ01 (sample SAMN03408297, study PRJNA278302) | terrestrial metagenome | isolation source: oil reservoir sample I2 | place: USA: Alaska, North Slope, Ivishak formation | collected 2013 | reverse complement strand
TATGTTATCATTAATTTAAAAAATATTAAAAATTTTTATTATGCCTCTAAAATATTTTATTAAAAGACACAATTTATATTCTACTCCCCTCAAAGACATAGTCACTTTTGCTCTGACAACAGGGATGAGAAAAAAAGAGATTCTTTCTCTCAAGTGGAACAACGTTAAGCTTGACTTAAAGTGCATTATTCTTGAACTCTGGGAGACCAAAAACAAGCGAAGATATGTTGTTCCGTTGAACCAGAAGGCATGGAAGGTAATCAAAAGAAGGCTTGCAGAAAGGGTACCTAAGTGTGAATATGTGTTTTACAGAAATGGAAAAAAGGTTAATTCCATAAAAAGGGCTTTTGAAAATGCGTTGAGAAGAGCAGGAATTGAAGACTTTCACTTTCACAACTTAAGACACACCTTTGCAAGTAGACTGGTTCAAAAGGGAGTAGACCTCTATGTTGTCAAGGAATTACTGAATCATTCCAGATATATCGACGACACAGAGATATGCTCACTTGAGACTGGATAACTTGAGAAAAGCGGTAGAACGTCTATAACTCAGAAATCCACTAGATACCTGTTTGAATTTGAAAAACCTGATGCGAAAAACACAGGTTTCAAATAAGGCATAAAGTGAACATAATTAACTTTGATTAAAGTAAGCTGAGCTCCGTGACTTGAGTTTTACAAGCAGGTAGTCAAGCTTTCAAGATGGAAAAATATTTTGTCGTTTTTATAGCATGACGTTAAAACATTTTGACTACAAAACTCTAGAACGGAAAGATGAAAAGACGTTTGAATTTGCTTTTTTTTATTCTTTTTATTCTTAGTCTGTTTTCTGAAAATCATCAAATGTTTTCATTAATATTTAGATTTTCACAGAAATATTTGTTTCCTGAACCTCTTAGATACTTCTGACAAACCCACCGGTAAAGAACTACAGGTAAGTAGGTTCTAAACTAAATAAAAAACTATCTACAAATGAAACAATTTGGGAAGTGATTGAAAAAGACAAAAAATGAATTCCTGCGAGTACATTTTTCACAGAAATAGAAATACCAGTTCCTTGAAAAAAACTAGTTTAAAATAACATTCCAAAAACGGATTTATTTTTATCTTGAGAATAAATAATATTAGTTTAGATTTATCTTTTATCTTCTGCTCATTCTTTCGATCATGAACACAGGTTGAATTGCACTTGAAACGAAGCTTAAAAATCTATGTAACTGTACGGAAGGTGCTGTGGCAATGTACACTATATCCCCATCTTTTAGGGTGAAGTTTTTCAAAACAAACAACGATTCTGGTTTTGTCATATCTACAGTGTAAACGACAGGAACTTTTTCATCTTTCTTGGTGTATGCTTTATAAGAAATGTCAGCCTTTTCCAGAATTTCTCTATCTTCAAACCTGAAAATAAAAACACCTTTGGCGTGTGCAACGTCTTCTTTTAAACCACCTACTCTGCCAAGAGCCTGAGCTAGAGAAATACCCAGAGCTTCAAATTCAAGATCTACGTTTTTCTCCGTAGCTCCTAAGAAAACGGCATTTTGAGATTTGTAATAAACAGTCACTATATCACCAGGTGCAAGATTTATATTGTATCTTGGGTTTTTTATAACTAACTCGAGAGGTATAACCAGTTTCTGACCATTTCTATCAATTTGAACCAGAGTTTTATTAACAGGGGAAGTAACCCCACCTACAGATGATAAAACATCTATTAAAGTTGTATTAGTATAAGTTAAAGGAACTTTTCTACTTTCTCTTACTTCTCCAAACACAGAAACATATGAAGAATTGAAGCTTAAAATTTTAACAACTACATAAGGATTATTCGCCTTATTGATAAGATGTTTTCTTATCTCTTCACCCAGTTCTTCAGGTCTTTTACCTTTTGCTAAAACTCTTCCTATAAAAGGAACTGTAATATATCCTTCATCGTCAACTATTTGAGGAGGAACAGCAAATCCTTGAGTACTTCCAGAGCCAGAAATAATTCCAACACTAAATAAAACTGCAGGTGGAGTTTCGTATATAGTAATTTCTAAAATATCCCCGGTACCAATTACAGGCACATATTTTTTATTAAAAAAATGCTCAATTTGCGTTTCATAATTATTGACAAATTGCTGTAAAACCGAGGTAAGTTGAGGATTTAAATTAACAAGTGTTATATAAGGATCCGAACTATGTAATATTGAACGTGTGGTTGGTCCTAATTGAGGGAAAAAGCTTGAACAACTGGAAAGTAAAGAAATAATCATAAAAAAAATAAATATTTTTTTTATTTTATCCATCCTTTTTCTCTGAGATAGTTTAAAACTTTTTGAACCGCTTCTTTTATAGAAAGTTTGTCTGTTTCTACTACTAAATCAGGAGATTCAGGCTCTTCATAAGGAGCTGATACACCTGTATAATTTTTAATTATGCCTGATTTTGCTTTTAGATACATTCCTTTAGGATCTCTTTTTTCACATATATCTACAGGACATTTTACATAAACTTCAATAAAATCTTCTTTTCCTATTTTTTCTTTTATAAATTCTCTATCTTTCCTGTAAGGAGAAACAAAAGCCGCAAGTAAAATAATTCCTGCATCTACAAATAGTTTAGCCACTTCACTAATTCTTCTTAAATTTTCTCTTCTTTCATCTGGAGAAAACCCTAAATCAGCATTTAATCCTCTTCTAATATTATCTCCATCCAAGATATAAACTTTTATCCCATGATCAAAGAGAACTTTCTCAAGGGTATGGGCAATTGTAGATTTTCCAGAAGCCGGAAGTCCCGTGAACCAAATTACTCCACTTTTATGTCCGTAAGATTTATTTCTATCTTCCCTACTAACAAATCCTTTATAAGGTATGGTATTATTATTAGAAAATTTCATATTTGAAATATTATAATCAAAAATGGTTTTTTGTAAAGTTATTAATTCATCTCTTAATACATATCAAGAAATGATTCAATTATCATAAAATAGCGCAAGTTAGAAATATCACTAAGGAGGATACCTACTTTAACATTTTAAGATCTTCAATTTTCTTTTTAATTTAATCTCTCTCATAAAATTTTTAGCGACGGATTTTAAACAAATAAATGATAAAGAGATTATTATAAGTAGCCTTAAAGTAAACTTAAAGTAAAATAGATATTGTGTAAAACTCTCTAATCGTATCCTTCCCTACAATACATGCGATATTATGTGGTTCAGAAGAATCCCGTAAATTTTTTGATAAAATGTTGCGAGTTTGTAAATTTATAATAAATTTTAACAAATTGCCTCAGGATTTAGATAAAATTAAAAGGGTAGTTAATGAAATCTTTTATATTTTTTGATCAAAAATTACCATCTTATACTTATAAATTTAATTCCTGGAAAAGATACTTGGCTTACAGATTTTTTCCTAATATAAAAGGAAATTTAAAGCATCACTCAGAGCTCAAAAAAATTAAAACTAAAATAAATTTATATGTTTGGGGTGTCACTTTGGAAGAGGAAGGTTTAGATTTAAGTAATTTTAGAAATATTAATGTAATAAGAGTAGAAGATGGTTTTATAAGATCTGTAGGATTAGGGGTGAGATTAACTCCTCCTATTTCTCTGGTTGCTGATCCTGTTGGAATATACTATAATTCTACCAAACCATCTTACTTAGAAGAAATTCTTTTAAGACACTCTTTTCCTAAAGAACTAATAGAAAGAGCAAGAAACATTATAAACACTATAACCAATTTTAATCTCACAAAATACAATATTAAGGAAAAGAAATGGAAACCCCCAAAAACTGATAAAAAAATAATATTAGTAGTAGGACAGGTTGAAACAGACATGTCAATAAAATATGGTTCACCTTATATAAAAACCAATCTTCAACTTCTACAGGAAGTAAGAAAAAGAAACCCACATGAATATATCGTTTATAAGCCTCATCCAGATGTAGCTAACAAATATAAAAAGGGTGAAATAGACCAAAAAATTCTTTTCGAATATTGTAACGAAGTATGCCCACATACTTCTATTATAGACTTAATAAATCATGCAGATGAAATATGTGTAAATACTTCTTTAGCTGGTTTTGAAGCTCTTATAAGGGGCAAAAAAGTAATATGTTTTGGTCAACCTTTTTATTCGGGTTATGGACTTACACAAGATATATATCCTGTACCAAGAAGGAATAGAAACCTTACCATAGAAGAACTTGTTGCTGGTGCTATTATTCTTTATCCTGTCTATGTAAGCATAATCAATAATCATAGTATATCACCAGAAGAAGCAATTAGAGAAATTATACTTATAAAAAAAAGACCTCCAATTAAGCTTAAGTTTTGGAATTTAATTCAAAAATTTGTTGACCCTTTTATAAAAATTAATTAAAATTTGATATTCAAAATACAGAGATATGGAAAGTTTAAAAAATTTATATTTTTACAAAAACAAAAATGTTTTGCTTTTACAATCTCCGGTTGGTCCTTTTTTCTGGAGATTAAAAAAAGATTTAGAAAAAGTAGGAGCAAAGGTTTATAAGATAAATTTTAATGGAGGAGACTGGATTTTTTATCCAAGGTCATGTATAAACTATAGAGGGACTGTAAAAGAGTGGGAGAAGTTTATAAAAAAATTTCTTCAAGAAAATAATGTTCAAGTAGTATTGATGTTTAATGACACCCGAATTTATCATCAAATTGTAAAACAAGTATGCAAAGAACTTGGTATTTTAGTAGGAGTATTTGAATGGGGCTATATACGTCCTGATTATATAACCTTAGAAAGTTATGGTGTTAACGGTTTTTCCCATCTTATAAATTTTGATATACAAGAAATAGCCAAACTTCAAGTTGAAAAAATAGAGAAATACATAAAAAAACCTATTAAAGTAGGTAAATGGTTTAGTTACAGAGCTTTTTATGGAATTATGTATTTTTTAGCTGCTAATTTTTTGCGTCCAATTTTCCCGCATGATCAGTATTACACTTCTCTATATCTACCCAAATCATTTAGAGAAGAAGTTATCCCATGGATAAAAAACATTTTAACCCGATACTACTATCCTGTGAAAGAGATAAAAATAATTCAAAAAATATTAAAAGAATTGAAAAACAAATACTTTTTTGTTCCTCTTCAAGTAAGTAATGATTCACAGATTATTTATCATTCTCCTTTTTCAAATAATGAAAGTTTTATAGAATATGTAATAAATTCCTTTTCTAAATACGCACCTTCCGAAACTTATTTAGTGTTTAAACATCATCCAATTGAAAGAGGACATAAAAACTATAAAAAGGTTATAAAATCATTATCTAAAAAGATGGGAGTAAAAGAACGAGTATTTTATGTTCATGAAATTCATCTTCCCACAGCAATAAAAAATTCAATTGGTGTGATTTTAATAAACAGCACTACTGGTACTCAGGTTCTTGATTATGGAAAACCTTTAATAGTTTTAGGTAATGCTATTTATAAGAAAAAAGGATTAGTTTATGAGGAATCATTAGATAATTTCTGGAGAGATGCTTATAAGTTTAAGCCTAATATGGAACTTTGGAAAAAGTTTAGGATTTTTTTAATGTATCATTCTCAAATAAATGGTAATTTTTACAAAAGAATTACCAATCAAAGCTATACAGGAATTGTATGGGACAATTATCCACAAGAGGCATATGAAATACTATTAACCAATAATTAGTTTTAATAGGAGGAGTTATAGAAATGAAGATAAAAATACCAAAACTATTTACTATAAGTAAATTATTCCTTTTTATAGTAGTAATACCAACCTTTTTAACTTCTTTTTATTTACTTTTCATTGCTACACCAATTTATATAAGCGAGTCTAAGATTATAATAAAAAGTTCAGCTCCATCTCCCAGCTTTACTGGGTTATCTTCACTTCTCAAAAGTGTGGGAGTTCTTGAACCATCCATTGTTGGTTCTTATTTTGTTATGAACTATATCCATTCAAGAGATGCTATGTTTGAACTGGATAAAAAATATCAGATAAAAAAGTATTACGAAAGCTCAAAGTTAGATTTTCTCCAAAGATTTGATCCACTTAGAATAGATCCAAGCTATGAAAACTTCAGTGAATACTATAAAGATAAAGTAGTTACTTCTTTTCTAGACCCCACTTCATCCATTCTTACAATTCGGGTAAGAGCTGCTGATAAAGAGTATGCGTATAATCTAGCTAAGGAATTAGTAAAAATGAGTGAAAGGTTTGTAAATGCACTAAATGCTCGTTCTTCTTATACAGCTCTTGAATATTATAAGCAACAACTAGAAGATTCTAGGAAGAAAGTAAAAAAACTAGGATCTAATATTGCACAGTTTCTTACAAAAACCGGGGTTGTATCGCCAGAACAACAAATTGGCGCAGTACTTCAAAGTACAATCAGACTACAAGAACAACTAATTGGAAAACAGATTGAACTTTTAGGAATTATTTCAGTTGCACCAGAAAACCCTAAAATTCCTATTTTAAAAGAGGAAATTCGACAGTTAAAAACCGAAATAGATAAAAATTTAAACTTTTTAGCTGGTGCGAAGGATTCCATAGCTCCTCATGCTGTAGAACTTGAGCTTTTAAAAACCGAACTTCAAATGTTGCAGAAAGAAGTAGAAGCTAACTTCGCAGCTTATCTTCAGGCTCAAAATCAAGCATTTATGCAGCAACTTTTCATTGAAAAAATTGAAGAACCATTTGTACCTGATGCACCAATGGAGCCTGAAAGGCTAAAAATCATCTTTACAGTTTTTGCCATAAGTTTTGCTTTATGGGGAATTTTATCCATTTTGATCGCCGGGATAAAAGAACACAGAGAAGTGTAAATGAAAATTTTAGTACGAAATAAAATCATAAATTTTAATGATTTTATAACTGCTCTTAAGACCCAGATTAGAGTTATCTATGCTCTAATTCTTCGCGAGATAATTACAAGATATGGTAGAGAAAATTTGGGCTTTTTATGGCTTTTTCTTGAACCTGTTATTTTTGTAGCAGGAGTAGTTATTTTATTTACTAAATTTAGAGCCGACAGAGGTGCTGCTCATTTTTTTATTCCTATCGCTACAATTATTTTTACTGGCTGGCTTTCTAATAAACTTTGGATGACGAGTTCTTCAAGAGTTATGACAGCAATAGAAGCCAACATCGGACTTTTTTATCACCGGCTTGTAAGACCCTTAGATGTTTACTTTGCAAGAATTATACTTGAAATAGTTGCTCTTACCGGAACTTTTATGATCCTTTCAGTTATTTTAGTTTCCATCCATATTATAAATTCACCTGCAAGTTATTTTCACATCGTTTCAGGATGGTATTTAATGGCATGGTTTACTATTGCTTTTTCTTTGATAATTTCAGGTTTAAACACATTAACGAATAATATATTACAAAGAATCTGGTCACCCATAAATCTCGGACTTTTTATTGCTTCCGGCACATTTTTTCTTGTTGAATGGATTCCACCTCAATTCAGACCTTACATTTTGCTTTTACCTCAAGTGCACAATCTTGAAATGATAAGATATGGATTTTTAGGTAACTATATGCATCCTTATTACAATGTAATGTATTCTGTATGTGCAAACATTTTTTTAATGCTTTTAGGTCTTATGTTAGTTAAACTTTCAGCTAAAAAACTTGAGATTGAATAATAGTAGAATAAAAATGGCAGACCTAAATTCTTCCAATAATAACAAATTCATAAAACTTGAAGGGGTAAGCAAAAAGTTCAAAATAAAAGGTGGAGATTTTTTTGCGCTTAAAAACATTAATCTCCACGTAAACTACGGAGACAGGGTAGGTATTCTTGGAAGAAACGGTGCTGGCAAAACTACACTTATAAAAATTATCGGTGGTGTAACTCAGCCATCTTCAGGTAATGTGGTAAGACAAATGAAAGTTAGTTGGCCTCTTGCCTTTCAGGGTGGATTTCAGGGAAGTTTGACAGGACTTGATAATCTTAAATTTATATGCAGAATTTACGGAGTTCCCTGGAAAGAAAAAATAGATTTTGTTCAGGACTTTGCTGAATTAGGAAAATTTTTTTATGAACCAGTAAAAACTTATTCTGCTGGTATGAGAGCAAGACTTGCATTTGCTCTCTCTATCGTAATAGAATTTGATTGCTACTTAATAGATGAAGTAATGGTAGTTGGAGACGAAAGATTCAGAAAAAAATGTGAGAAGGAACTTTTCGAAAAAAGAATAGACCGAACATTCATCATCGCCTCGCATCAACCTTCTAATTTAAAATATTGTAATAGATTTTTTGTATTAAATAATGGAGAACTTATTGAATTTGAAAATTTTAATAAAGCCTGGGAATTTTATAAAACACTATAAATTTAGTAAATTATTTATTGAAAAAACCTATTGAAAAGTCATTTCTATAACGATTTAAATTTGGATTATAAAAAGGGTCACTTAATACATATTTTTTCCATTTTTTTACGAATCTTATTTTTTCTTTCTGTGCCTGCTTTAGCATAAATGACTCCCACATATTCTCTCCTCTTGTTGCATGTTCGTGATGATAAAGAATAACATATGGATTATATATCACTCTAAAACCTTTCTCTATTAGCCTCAAACAAAAATCTGTATCGTTAAAATTTATAGAAAAGGATTCATCAAATCCTCCCACTTTTTCAAATATCTCCCTTCTAAACATCATGCATACTGCTGTAACTGCAAGTAATTCCTGTGGTAACACAGCCCTATACATATACCCAAAGTTATTACCATTTAACCCTTTAAAGGCATGGTCTGCCACTCCATGTAATCCCACAATAACTCCTGCATGTTGAATTCTACCATCGGGATATAATAACTTTGCTCCAACTGCACCAACATCGTCTATGCAGGCATAAGAAAGCAATCCCTCAATCCAGTCTTCTGAAATAATCTCTGTATCATTGTTTAATAACACCACATATGAGCCTTTAGCATAAGGAACTGCAGCGTTTACAATCTTGGAAAAATTAAAGGACATTTCTAGTCTTATAATCCTTACTTTATCTATTAGAGATACTTCATTAAAAAACTCAAAGGTCTCTTTTTGTTGTGAGCCATTATCTACTATGATGATTTCGTATTCTGGATACTTTGTCTTGGTCAATATACTATAGACACAACCTTTTAAGAGCTCGTACTTGTCTTTAGTTGGAATAATTATACTTACCACAGGAGGAGGTGATGGGATTTTGTATAGAATCTTAAATGTATGAGGGATAATTCCTTTTTCAACTGTTAGAATACAGGCTTTCTTATTAAGATATTCTTTTAAATACGGGAGATATTTATCCCAGTCTTCAATTTTTTTGGCGTTTGTGCTATGATATAGAACCTGAGGAATATGTTTTATATTTTCTCTTTTAACTTTTTCTGAAATTCGAATAAGAGCATCATAAATTACATAAGAACCAACTTCTTGATTAAACCCACCTATTTCCAAAATTTTCGTTTTTCTGAATAAGACAAGGTTTTTAATGTAATCGTATGCCAAAAGATACTCATAATTCCAGCCTGGTTTAAACTGAGGATCTGTTCTTTTGCCATTTACTATAAAATCACTATCAGAATATACAACATCAGTAATTTCATCTACGTTAGTAAGCATACTTACCAAAGCTTTTTCGGAAAGCCTGTCTCCAGAAAATACAATACCAAGAAAATTTCCTCCTGCCTGTTTTATAAAGAAATCAAAAGGTTTTTTTGTTAATATTATGGTAATTCTTTTATCATCCCCATATAAATGTGTAAGGACTTTGTAATCTTTTTCATTCTCTGTACATACAAAAAGCTCCCAATCCTTATAAATCTGATTTTTTATAGAATTAATAGTTCCCATGACACTTTCTAAATCTTCTACCCAGGGAATTAAGAGGCTCACTTTTATATTCATTGAGTTAGCTTTTTCAGAGAGCTTTTTTCTTTCTTCATCAGTTAGATTATCAAAATTTTCTATCCATTCTTCATAGCTAATAATCTGACAAAGTCTTTTTGCTCTGGCATAAGATACCTGATAGTATGTTTCTTTTGGTTTTAAAAGTGCCTTTGCTAAGTTAAGTTTAAGAACATGAATAAGTTCAAGATTTGGTAAGTTTTTATCAAAAAAAACAGGAATTATTCTTCTATACATTCTTAGTAAAACTTCTAATTTGGATATTTTCTTTATCCGAACAGGCTTTATTTGTTTTACTTCTTCATCCGGACAAATAATTAATTTTTGAGCTTTTTCCTTTATCTCAAAAACAAAGTTAATTAAACCTTTTTTTGTGACTGGAAGTTCTGTATATTCAGTTCTGTCAGGATAAATAACAGCAATTTTTTTAATGTAGTTTTCATCGTTAAAAGCTATTATTCCTTTTATCAGGTACCATCCTTTAAATTGACCTTCAAAAATTATCATAACTTTTCAAGGTTTCTTTTCTCAAATAATTTATAAGTTCAAGGCTTCCTTTGAAAAGCTCTTTTCTTTTTTCTTCATCAATAAGGCTTATTATACCATCTTTCCAAAGTCTTACATCCATAGGTAAAACGAGGCCTGCATTAAACTCTTTTATTAGCTTAGCTATGGGAAAATATTCAGAATAAACTCCAACTGCTCCGCTTCTTACAATGTTGTAAAATTTTACCCAGGACCTTGCTCTGTTAAAGGAATTATCAAGCAAAGGAGCAAGCCCTATATGTCTGTATTTTAAAGATGAAAATGTTAAATATTCTTTCCAGGGCATTGGATCAACCATATAGACATTTTTTATTCCTTTATAAAGCTTTCCAATTTTTTTATCTACAACAAGTTCGAAAAGGAGATTTTCCTGAGTCAGTTCTAAAAGAAGTTTTTTTAACCAATAAAACTCCTCTATATGAGAAGCAGTAGCATGATAAAAAACAACAGGAGTCTCTCGGGCTTCTGATAATTTTTCGTCCTCTTTGACATAAGCAGGATAGGGTAACAGTATTTTAGGATTAAGATAAAAATATTTGTCTGCAAGATACTCGTTTGAGACCCAGAACTCAGCTCCTATTTTTTTTTTAACCAATCTTTATAAATATAAGCATGCTTGAATATTTTCCATGCATACCTTTTAGGCAGGCATCGCAAAGCCTTCAAGTCAAAAAGGTCATCATCCATAAAATAGATTATTTTTTCAATCTTTGTTCTGTTGTTAGCTAACCACTGTTTAATTTTTTTATTTAAATATCTGACTATTACAATAGTATTTAAATCTAAAGATTGGTGATTAATACTAAACATCTCAAAATCTTTTAAAAAAATTCTATTATAGTTTTTATTCTTATTTTCCAGTAAGGGAATTATGTAGTAATCAGACGATGGGTTGGGACATTCTTCAATAACTAACATATTTAAAAAACCAATCTTTAGGTTTTAAATTCAGGTAGTACTCCTTATTTTTATTAAATTCCTCATAGGTCATTTTTTCTATCTCTTCCAGATCAAGTTCAATTATGCTCTCTGGTTTTCCTCTCCTCACTATTCCCACACCCCAGTCCGTGTTTACTACGGCCACAAAGAGGTCATCCCTTGTAGCCCTAAGGTGGAGTATAGTTTTATAAACTTCTCCAGTCCAGGCACCTTTAAACTGTGGGTGCTTCCTAGCCTCTTCAAGGGTAGGGGCTGCAGTTGCTGGAGAATCTGGAAGGCAGTCATGCATCACTATAAAGCCCTCTGGTTTTAAAAACCTAAGAGCGTTTTCCACATCCCTTAAGGACTGCTCGTAGGTGTGTAAGCCGTCAATGAAGACTATGTCAAGACCCCCATCCACTATCTCCCTTGGTGGGTTTGCAAAAAACTCATCGCTTGTCATCTTGTAGAAAAACCTTTCATATCTGTCAAGGTTTGGGACCTTACAGACATGGTCCACTGCGTACTTTACGGGGCACCTTATCTGCAAAAAGTTAAGCCCCCTTTCCACTCCTATCTCAAGGTAGTTTTTAAAGCCAAACCTGTCTATTAGCCTCTGTATTATGGTTGTCCTGTTGAGTATGTTGTTCTTAAGCTGGAACTCTAAGGCTTCGTCAAAGAGCCTATCGGAAAGCTCTACATTTCCCGTAGCCCTTACACAGTAAGCATGCATAAGCTTTGCGTTGAGGTTCTGAGGGTTTATCTCAACTATCTTCCCCCAGCATGCAGACGCAAGCTCAAAGCCACCAGCGAGCTCAGAAAATTGAGCCATCTGGGTGAGCTCATGCTCCGTTGATGGTAAACTTTGAAGGATTAGAGCTTTGTCATTCTCTTTGGTTATATCAAAGATCCAGCTTACCAAAGCTATACTATCTTTGTTTATGGGCTTTGCCTTCAGAAGGTATAGGACGTGCTCTACAGCTTTTTCAGGTTCTTTTGTTTCCAAACATAGCTCAACTATCCTCTGCCTTAGGTAGATGTTGTGGGGATAGACATTGAGCCCAGCCGTAAGGTAAAGGTAGGCGGATTTGTAATCCTTTTTGTCCTTTAGTGTTTTATATGCCCTTGCATAATACTGAGGACCCTTGTAAATGTTTGGTTCTTTAATAGCCTGAAGGTAAACACCCTCGGCTATGTTTTTACTTTCCACTTTTCCAAAAGGTGCGTTGTTTGCTCCGTCTTCTGTAGGTTTTTGAAAGATGCCTATGGTGTCCTGCCACTCTCCAAGCCCCCAATCCGTAAAGACCTCTACTATCTCAAAGCCTGCCCATTTTGCCAAAGCTCTCATACCATCTGGGTATATCCTCCAGCAGTCGTAAGGATGTTTATGCTCCGGCCCTGCAGATGGAGCTATAAGGCAGCAAAGACCGCCTGGTTTTAGAACTCTAAATATCTCTTTTATGGTAAGCCAGGGGAACTCAATGTGTTCAAAGGCCTGCCCTGAGATGACTACGTCCGCAAAGTTATCCGCTATTTCCGTCCAGCTGTAGGGGTCCTTTACAGCAATGTCCACATTTTCTCCTTCTGTTAGGTCAAGTCTGTAGTATTGCCAATTGGGGTTATTGAAAAACTGCCTGTATGTGGGCATATTTCCAACAGCCTGTGAGCCGATGTCTAAGATAACAAGCCTGTGCCCTCGGAAATCTCTTAGGTACTCTTCTGCAAAAGCCCTCATCTTGTTAAGGGATGTGGGATGCATTGCTATTATTCCTCCTCATGTAAAAACTCATAAAGCAGCCTCTAATAATTTAGATCTATCTCCACCTTTCACGAGGAAAAGCCCAGCTGTAATATTTGGCTCAACAACCACTCTCTCTGCTCTATACCTTGCCTTTTTAGCGTTAGGGTTATCAGGACTGTTCTTAGCATATCCAGGAGATGGTAAAAACCACTGAACTTCCTTTTCCCCCTCTGCATCCTTGATAACAAGCTTAAACTCAGATTGATCAAACTCCTTCTTTATCACCACAAGACCACCAAAGATTAACTTTCCATCGTTTAGCACATCTATGTAAAGCTGGTCAAGGTTTGCAAACTCCACAAACTCCTTTACCCTCTCTTCCATAACATACCTAACATAAGGAAAATCCTTTGAAAGCCTTGTAGATTTCTTAATTTCCTTTACGGTAATGCCCCTGTAATTTCCTTGTATAAGCTTCCCCGTTCTTTTATGATAAACCTCTACCCTGCATTCAGTTTCATCTGGCAACTCCTTGATTTCATTCGGAAGCACTATCTCCTTCATGTAAACTTCAAAGCCTGTTGGAAAGTCTATCCCATAACTCCCGCTAACATCTGGTCTATAAATGTTTGCATCCTTTTCAAGAACTTTAATTCCATTTATCCTTACCTCTATCTGTGTGGGTTTGTTTTCTTCTAGGTCAAGAACCCACCCACATATCTTTTGAAGATTTAGTACATCCACATACCCGTATATATCTGGCTCCTTTGATATATGCACTCTGGCTACATTTTCTCTCCTGTAACTGTTCATGTCTATACCCCTCTCACTTAACAACTCTACAGCCTTTTCATACCTCTCCTTTATAAGCCTTTCCAAGTAATCTTTGTCCTTTAGTATCTCATCCTGTTCTTTGTAAAACTCTATCTCTTCTTCTGAGAGAACAAACCTGTTTTCTGAGTTAAACCACTCCTTGAATAGCTTCTCGTTTGATTCTCTAAAATGTTCCAAAAACTCCATCCTTTCTTTAAGGGTGAAAAAGCTCTTTAAAGGACTCTTTTCCTTGCTATCTATTTCAAGTAATGCTTTTACAAGCTTTATGTGAATGTCTTTAGGCAGGTCGTAAATTTCGTTAATTCTGCTTAAGGCAAGTGCAGAAAGGTGGCTGATTGATGGGTTTGCTTCTACTCTTGCTTCTTCCTCTGGTATCTGTATGCCAAGAATGGATAGAAAATCAAGGATTACATTGCCATGTGGAAAAAGATTTCTGTCGTATATGCGGGGAATTATCTGAGCTTCGGGAAAGGCAGAGTGCCACCTTTTAAGTAGATAGTCATAGCGTAGCAACCAATCTAGGTGATAAACAGAATACCGGCACGAGTATCTAAAAGGTGTAGTTTTTATGATCATAGTTTTCAAAACCTGTATCCAAGAACTTTCTTGCCATATATCTTGTCTTCGCAAATATACCAATATCTTGACTTTTGCAAAATTAAAATTATGTATTAATTTATTTAAGTTAGAATAACTTTCTTCATCTTTTATACGCATGAAACTTTCACTACTTATAATTAATTGCTTTATATCATTATATCTCAGAATCTCTTCGTGTAGAGAGGTAGCAATTTTCTCTAAAGTAGGAATATTGTATACACAAA
>LDZQ01001169.1_pt1 | contig 14771 bp, 14 predicted proteins | sample 615361 | NCBI WGS metagenome assembly LDZQ01 (sample SAMN03408297, study PRJNA278302) | terrestrial metagenome | isolation source: oil reservoir sample I2 | place: USA: Alaska, North Slope, Ivishak formation | collected 2013 | reverse complement strand
ACAGCTCTGGGTGCTTGAGCGGGAGCTCTATCATCTCCCTTACTCGCTGCACCTCCTCCTTTAGCCCACCGATGTCCTCATACGTGATGCCAGTGCCCTTCAGAGCTTCCATGCCTGTGGCTGGCTTGTCCCTCACCACGATTTTCGTGAACTCGTCCACCATCACAGGTCCAGCAGGGTCAGTGTCCACCACCACCAGTGGTAGCATCTGGCTGGTGGACTGTCTGCCCATGAAGGGGCGGGCTCCGCTGATGATTGGAACCACATCACCAGTCATCACTGGCCTTTTCAGAAGCTGCCTCTTGATGAACGTCTCGGGCATCTCAGAGGGCGAGGTGTCCATTACCTCCACGGGAGCGAGCATCACTGTGTTGGCAATCCTCGGCTCGATTGGCACTACCTTGACCCGCTCACCTATGCCAGCGCCCGCATTCTGTCGGGTGAACCCATCGATTCGAATGATGTCCTGTCCCCAGTCCTGCCTGTCTGCCCTCCACACTTTGGCCACCGTTGTTTTTTTGCCTGTAATCTGTATCACGTCGCCAGGTGATATCTGCAGCTTGAGCAGACTCGAGGGGTCCAGTCTGGCTATCCCCCTGCCAGTATCTGCCGGATATGCCTTGGCGACCTTTAGTGTTATCTCAGACATATGCCACCTCTTTTTTCTTCGCTTCCCATTCACACTCATTTTCACAATCTACATATATAGCTGTTCTGCTTATTACATTCACGAGCTGGCGAGGATGTATAGCATGTCAGAGCCCATGACCAAACTGACAGAAAAGATAGAGAGCCTGAAAAAGGCGAGGGATGCAGTAATACTCGCCCACAACTACCAGAGGGGAGAGGTGCAGGACATAGCCGACTACGTGGGCGACTCCCTCGGGCTTGCACGCACTGCCACAGAGCTGGAGTGTGAGTGGATTGTGTTCTGTGGTGTGGACTTCATGGCAGAGAGTGCCGCAGTGCTCAATCCAGACAAGGTGGTGGTGCTTCCAGAGAGGGACGCTGAATGTCCAATGGCCATGATGGCGACCGCCGAGCAGGTGAGGGCCGCGAAGCAAAAGCTCGAAGACTGTGCAGTGGTGGCATACGTGAACACCCTTGCCGAGGTGAAGGCAGAGGCAGACATATGCTGCACATCCGCCAACTCGATTCAAGTTGTGAACAGCCTCGACCATGACGAGGTGCTGTTCGTGCCAGACAGAAATCTGGCACTGTGGACACAGCGGCACACCAAAAAGCACATAATCCCGTGGAATGGCTATTGCCCCACTCACCACCAAATCATGCTGGCAGATGTGCTTTTTGCCAAGCAAGAGCATCCCGATGCCCTCGTGATGGTGCACCCAGAGTGCAGACCAGAGGTGTGCGATGTGGCAGACGTGGTCACGTCCACCAGCGGGATGATAAGGTATGCAGAGCAGTCCGAGGCTCGTGAGTTCATCGTGGGCACTGAGGTTGGGCTGCTCCATGGGCTAAAGAAAAGATGTCCCCAAAAGCGCTTCTATCCCGCAAGTGAGTACGCCGTGTGCCCGAACATGAAGATGACAACCCTCGAGTCCATAATAAGGGCACTCGAGTCGGGAGAGCACAGAATAAAGGTGGAAAAGAGTGTGCAAAAGGGCGCGAGGCGCGCCCTTGAGAGGATGCTCGAGCTGTGAGCCGTGAGCCATGAGGGCATATATCGAGCTTTTGCGGGTACACAACTGCGCAATGGCAGCACTTGCCAGCCTGATAGGGGTGCTGGTGGCACTGCCGAGCGGGTGGTGGCCAGCGCCTCACTTGGTGCTCTCTGGCATGGGAGCCGTGTTCCTCATCACTGGAGCTGGAAATGCCATCAACGATGTGTATGACGTTGAGATAGACAAAATCAACAGGCCCACAAGACCCTTGCCCTCGGGGAAGATTGCCATGAGAGGAGCCATTCTGACCTCACTTACACTGTTCCTCATGGGGATTGCGGCAAGCCTGTACATCTCAGTGGAGGTGGGGTTTTTGGGATGCTTTGCGCTCGCCCTTTTTAACTCGGTGCTGCTCGTGGAGTATGCAAGGAGGCTGAAGCGCACAGCACTGTATGGCAACCTCACCGTTGCATACCTCACCGCCTCCACATTCCTCTATGGTGCCGCAATGCTGGGGCAGAGTACATTGGGAGATGTGGTCGTGCTCGTGCTGCTGGCGTTCTTGGCCACACTCGCCAGAGAGCTGATAAAGGACGTTGAAGATATACAAGGAGACGAGGCGCTCGGTGCCAGCACACTTCCCATCCTTGTGGGAAAAAAGTGGGCAGTGGGCATCGCACTCGCGTGCATCGTGCTGGGAGTTGCCCTCTCGCCCCTTCCCATGCTCGAGGGATTTGGGGGGCTGGGGGAGAGGTACCTGTGGGTGGTCGCTGGCGCAGATGCTGGATTTTTGGTATCCGCCCTGCACCTCATCAGGGGCAAGCCATCGAGTGCTTCGAAGGGCGTGAAGCTCTCGATGATGCTTGCCCTCGTGGCGTTCATGGCGGGCTCCATCGGGTAGGCGAAAAGGTTTTATTTGTGCATGTTGGTGGAGGTGTGAGCTGAGCCCATTTTAGAGATGAAAAAGTGATTTTCATGACCGAAACACGCACCTGCGAGCCCACCCAAGCACAAAGGCAATCACAGTTTGCCATGATAGTATTCGATATGGACTCAACGCTCATCGATGCCGAGACCATCAACGAGCTGGCGAAGGCCGCTGGCGTGGGAGAGCTCGTGGAGCAGATCACCGAGAGAGCAATGAGGGGGGAAATGGACTACCACGAGGCTCTCACGAGAAGAGTGTCCATGCTGAAGGGGCTCTCCCTCGAGAGCGCCCTCGAGGCTGTGAGGTCTATGGAGTTCATGAAGGGTGCAAGAGAGCTCGTGCACCATGCCAAGTCGCTGGGGCTCATAACCACGATGGTGTCGTGTGGGTTCACACTCGCCACCAATGAGATAGGTGCCATGCTGCACATGGACCACATAATCTCCAACGAGCTGGTCGTCAGAGACGGCGTGCTCACCGGCGAGGTTAGGGGGCCTCTGACCACGCAGGATGCAAAGCTGGAGGCGTTGCGAGAGCTGTGCGATGAGCTTGGGATATCTCTCAAGCAGTGCATCGTAATCGGGGATGGAGCAAACGACCTGTGCCTCTTTAGAGAGGCTGGATATACAATCGCATTCAACGCCAAGCCAGTGGTCAAAAGGCATGCCCACACGGTCGTGGAGGGAAAGGACCTTGGAAAGGTGATACCCATACTCACAAGGCTGTGCGCCGAGGATGGCTCACCCACAAATATCAACCGCCAACCTACGGTTGGGGATGGAGGAATCCCAAGGAATGCTGAAGGAGATTGAGGAGAGAAGAGCTGAGCTCGAGACTAAGCTGGAGGAATACCGTGAGAAGAGAAACGAGCTGAACGCACTGGCCAGTGAGCTTGCAGCACGCAGGAACGAGCTGAATGCGAAGACGAGAGAGCTGGTGGAGCAGGCACAGGCCCTGAAGGCAAAGAGGGACGAACACAACGCCCTCGTGAGTGAGTATAAGGCAAAGAGGGATAAATGCAATGCCAAGGCGAACGAGCTGCTCAAAAGAGTAGAGAAGATGCGAAAGAAGCTTCGCCTGAGTGAGGGACCCTCGCTTTCCGAACTCAAGAAAGAGATAGAGGCTCTGGAGTTTCGCCAGCAGACAGAGGTGCTCTCCATATCCAAGGAGAGAGAACTGGTGGAGAGGATTAAAGCCCTCAGAAAAGAGTGCTCCAAGAAGAAGAGGGAGATGGAGGAGAACCCAGAGCTCAAGAGCCTCATGGAAGAGGCAAACGCCCTCAGGGAAGAGGCCTCGAACTACCACAGGCTGCTCATCGAGCAGGCAGACCTCGCACAGGACTACCACGACAAGATGATTGCGCTGTTCAAGCAGGCAGACGAAGTCAGAAAACAGTCCGATGTGGCCCACAAGAAGTTCGTGGAGGCCCAAGAGGCTGCAGACAAAGCCCATGAGCTGTGCATTCGTATCCAGAAAGAGCTCAGAGAGCTCGATAGAATGATAGGGCTGGAAAGGAAGAGTGGCAGAAGGGCAAGGCGCGACTTAAAGCTCGTGAACGAGGCAGAAAAGATATACAAGCAGTTCATAGCTGGCGAGAAGCTGGACACCGAAAAGCTGATGATCCTCCAGAGGTCTGGCCTGCTCTCCAAGAGGTGAGGAAATGGAGGAATGGGTACTGAGCATGCTCGAAGCCCTCGAGCGCAACTCCAAGCTCACGCCAGAGGAGCTTTCAGAGCTCACTGGTGCGAGCCCTGATGAGGTGAGGGCAATGCTTGCCAAGCTCGAGGCCGATGGTGTTATCCGCAGGTACAAGACCGCCATCGACTGGGGCAAGGTGGACAATGGGTTCGTGTATGCCATCATCGAGCTGAAGGTCGTTCTCGACAGGGAGAGGGGATATGATGAGATAGCCAAGCGGCTTGCAAACTTCGATGAGGTGTCATCGGTGAGGCTGGTCTCGGGAGACCACGACCTCTCGCTGACCGTGCGGGGAAAGTCAATGAAGGAGGTGGCCTTCTTCGTCGCGGATAAGATAGCCACTCTACCCCAGATCACGAGCACTGCCACCCACTTCGTGCTGAAGAGCTACAAGGAGGATGGAGTGCTCATGGTCGAGGAGCCCGAGCGCTCAAGGCTCGTGCTCTCGCTATGAGGTGAGCATGAGTGCATCTCGCATCTCAAAAAGAGTGAGGGCAGTTCCCAAAAGCGGTATTCGCAGGTTCTTCGATCTGGCAAGCTCGGTTGAGGACATAATATCCCTTGGAGTGGGCGAGCCTGACTTTTGCACCCCGTGGCACATAAGAGAGGCGTGCATATACTCCCTCGAGACTGGACGCACCTCCTACACATCCAACTATGGTCTTCTTGAGCTGAGGGAGCGCATATCCCAGCACTACCGCTCGAGATACGGGCTCGACTACTCACCCGAGAAGGAAGTGCTCATAACCACGGGGGTGAGTGAGGGGCTCGACATCGCCATGCGCTCTCTCATCGACCCGGGGGATGAGGTGCTCATTGTAGAGCCCTGCTACGTGTCGTACGTGCCCACCGTCAGCTTTGCCGGGGGGGTGCCCGTGTACGTGTCCACCTCGCAGGAAGGGGGCTTTGTGCCCACGTACGAGGACATTTGCTCCAAGATAACCCAGAAAACCAAGTTGCTGGTGTTAAACTACCCAAATAACCCAACGGGCGCCGTGCTCACCAAGAGGGCACTTAAGGAGGTGGCAGACGCAGCGATAGAGCACGACCTGCTGGTGGTGTCCGACGAGGTGTACTGTGAGCTGACCTATGAGGGGACGCACACATGCTTAGCCCAGCTCGATGGGATGCGAGAGCGCACCGTTGTGCTCAACGGCTTTTCCAAGTCCCATGCCATGACGGGTTTGCGGATAGGGTATGCCCTTGCGCCCCCAGATATCATCGAGGCGATGATGACCGTGCACCAGTACACCATGCTGTGCGCACCCATCACAGCTCAGATAGGGGCAATGGAGGCCATCGAGAATGGACAGGATGCCGTATCATCGATGAGAAGAGAGTACGACAGGCGAAGAAGGTTCATGCTCGCAAGGCTCAACAAGATTGGACTGCCGTGCTTTGAGGCAAAGGGAGCGTTCTACCTGTTCCCCTCTGTTGAGAACACGGGCTTGTCGGCAGAGGAATTCACAGAGCGTCTGCTCCAGCAGGAGCATGTGGTGGTGGTTCCCGGCGACGTGTTTGGCCCAAGCGGAAGAGGGCACGTTAGGTGCTCATACGCCACCTCTCTGGAGCATCTGAAGGTGGCCGCCGAGAGAATGGAGCGGTTCGTGGAGGAGTGCAGCAGGCATTGAGCAAATTTTTAGACGATTCATTGTGGGAAGAAAAAAGTTTATTAAGAATAAGGCACCCTCAAGATGCACCTCTTCTATAATGATATATCGTGATGGTCCGCCACAAGTCGTGGGCAGCGGGCAGCCGAGAAGAGGGAAAGGTGATTTGCGATGGATGAAGGCGTGTTCGAGATAAAGGGGCTGGAAAACGTAAAGATATACATCGGAGACATCGGAGACGTCTCTGAGGGAGAGGAGGAAGAATGGGAGCCAGAAGGTCCCACCATGAAGCCAGAGGTGCAAGACCTCAGGGAGTGGGACATGAGGCTACTCAAGAGATACAAACCAGTGTACAGCCCGACCGATGAGACATGCTCTTTCTGTACATATGGCCCATGCGACCTCTCTAAGGGGAAGGAGGGGGCATGCGGCATTGACCTTCGAACCCAGCAGGCAAGGCTGCTGCTGTTCACCGCCCTCATGGGCGCTGCCGCACATGCTGCCCATGGTCGCCACATCCTGCACTACCTCATCGAGCGCTACGGCAGGGACTTCGAGATAGAGGTGGGGCCAAGCGAGCTCAAGACCCCAAACATCAGCGTGGTGCTTGGCATCAAGCCAAGGACGCTCGGAGACCTCGAGGAGGCACTGGACTATGTGGAGGAGCAGCTGACCCAGCTTCTCGCCACGGTGCACACGGGACAGGAGGGCTCGTATCTCGACTTCGAGTCAAAGGCTCTGCACGCCGGGATGCTCGACCACGTGGGGATGGAGGTCGCGGACGTGGCACAGGTTGCAGCCCTCAACATGCCAAAGGCCGATGAGAACGCCCCACTCGTGGAGATTGGTATGGGCGTGATAGACACGACAAAGCCCGTGATAATGGTGGTGGGGCACAATGTGGCTGGCGTGTGGCACATCATGGACTACCTCGATTCTCACGACCTGACCGACAAGGTGGAGATGGGGGGCGTGTGCTGCACCGCCATCGACATGACGAGGTGTGACCCAAAGCGCAAGATAGTGGGCTCGCTCTCCCAGCAGCTCAAGTACATTCGAACGGGCATACCAGACGTGATTGTGGTGGACGAGCAGTGCATAAGAACCGATATGGTTGACGAGGCGAGCAAGCTCCACATCCCCGTGATTTCCACAAACGCCAAGGTGCTCTACGGGCTTCCCAACCGCACGGATGACCCAGTGGACGACATCGTGGACGATCTCGTGTCTGGAAGGGAAAAGGGCGTAATCATGCTGGACTTCGACAAGCTCGGAGAGCTGGTTGCAAAGACCGCCCTCGAGATTGCCCCCATCCGCAGGGAGAAGGGATACACCGCCATCCCAACGGACGAGGAGCTGAAGTGCATGGTGGAGGAGTGCGTGGGCTGTGGGGCATGCCAGATACAGTGCCCGCAGGGGCTTTCCCTCCCAGAGGCATTCGCCCTCGCCAAGAATGGAGACCTGAGCATGCTGGAGCAGCTCTGGGACGAGTGCGTGGGCTGTGGCAGATGCGAGCACGAGTGCCCCAAGGACATACGCATCCTGGACGTTCTTCAGAAGGCCGCCAGAAAGAAAATCTACGAGGACAAGAGCGTGATGCGGGCTGGAAGGGGGCAGATAAGCGACCCAGAGATTCGGGAGGAGGGAAGGAACCTCGTGCTCGGCGTGACGCCCGGGGCGGTCGCCATTGTGGGATGCCCCAACTTCCCAAGGGGCGCAAGGGAGTTGTATGAGGTGGCAGAGGAGCTTCTCCAGCGCTCGTACATCGTGATTGTGAGTGGGTGCTCCGCGATGGAGATTGCCAGATTCAAGGACGATGAGGGCAAGAGCCTCTACGAGCGGTACCCTGCCCGCTTCATCAAGGGCAACCTGCTGAACACGGGCTCGTGCGTGTCCAACTCCTCAATCACAGCCGCCCTGATGAAGGTCGCCACGATATTCGCGAAGAAGCAGGCGAGGGGCAACTATGAGGAGATTGCGGACTACATCCTCAACCGAGTGGGAGCCGTGGGCGTGGCATGGGGTGCATACTCCCAGAAGGCTCAGTCCATAGGGCTGGGGTGCGTGAGGCTGGGCATCCCCGTTATTGTGGGTCCGCATGGGGTGAAGTACCGCCGTGCCTTCATAGGCCATCCCCACAGAAAGGAGGAGTGGCAGATATACGATGCCAGAAACGGAGAGGCCCTGTGGTGTGAGCCAGCGCCAGAGCACCTGATGCTCACCGCCGACACCAAGGAGGAGATGCTGCCGCTCATTGCCAAGCTGTGCATCCGACCATCCGACAACAACCTCGGAAGGATGATCAAGCTCACCCACTACATCGAGCTCTCTGAGAAGTACCTGGGAAAGCTGCCAGACGACTGGCACCTCTTTGTCAGAAGCGAGGCAGACCTTCCCCTCGCCATGAAGGACAGGCTGCTCAAAGTGCTCGAGGAGGAGCATGGATGGAGGATAGACTGGGAGAAGAAGAAAATCATAGAGGGGCCCGCGAAGAAGATGGACGTGTCGTGCCAGCCCACCATTGTGCCAAGGCTGGTAAAGAGCAAGAGAGGTGAGTGAGATGGCAGAGGCGAAGGCAAAATTGGACACCACGAGGCGTGCCGTTCCCTTTGACAAGGCCGACACGGGCACTGTGAAGGCCGCAAAGGCGGTGCCCCCACAGGTAATTGCCAAGACACTCTCGAAGGCTGCTCGGCCCCTGCTGGTGGTGGGCTCCAACCTGACGGATGCCCAGTATGACAGGGTGGCAAAGATTGCATCCAAGATGGCAGGGGTGGCGGCCACGGGCAGCTCTCTCAGACCCCTGCTCGAGCGGGGTGTTAATGCCACGTACGTGAACCTTCACGCCCTCTGTGGCTACCTCACGGACGAGGTATGGAGTGGGCTCGATGGCAACGGCAGATATGATGTGTGCGTGTTCGTGGGGCACATCTACTACCACGCCTCGCCCCTCATCAGGGGGCTTGCCAACTTCTCAGATGTGAAGGTGGTGTGCATTGACAGATACTACTATCCAGCAGCGGACCTCACGTTCGGCAACCTGTCCGAGGAGGACTTCGAGAGAGCACTGGATGCAGTTATAGAGGCAATGGAGTAAGAGTTATCAACGTATGTGTGGAGGGGTTTGCAATGTCTGACGAGTTTCCGTTCGAAATCTCCCCGATGTTCGAGGGAGAGAGGGTGCGCAAGGACGACATGTTCGTGGAGCTTGCGGGACCAAAGAGCATAGGCTTTGAGCTGGTGCGTGTAGCCCAGATGGACGAAATCGAGGATGGCAAGTTCACCCTCGTGGGTCCAGACATCAAGGACATGGAGGAGGGTGGAAGATATCCATACGCAATGATATACCGCATAGCGGGAGAGCAGGTGGAGACAGACCTCGAGGCAATCGTGGAGAGGCGAAACCACGACTTCCAGAACTACATTCAGGGCTACATGCACCTCAACCAGAGGTACGACATCTGGGTCCGCATCCACAAGGACATGATCAAGCGGGGGCTTTCCTCGCTGGAGCAGATTGCCAAGGCAACCATGATGCTGTTCAAGAGCGAGCTTCCCTTCATAGAGAAGATTGAAGCCATCTACATCACCGACGAGGAAAAGGTGAGGGAGGAGCTGGACAGGGCGATGGAGGTGTATCAGGCAAGGGACGAGCGCACCCGCAACCTGCACGACGAGGATGTGGACGTGTTCTATGGGTGCACCCTGTGCCAGTCCTTTGCCCCCACCAACGTGTGTGTGATCACGCCCGACAGGATATCGCTGTGCGGCGCCATCAACTGGTTCGATGGCAGGGCTGCTGCCAAGGTGGACCCAGAGGGTCCCCAGTTCCCCATTCCCAAGGGAGAGTGCATCGACGAGGTGGGTGGAGAGTACACGGGAGTGAACGAGAAGGCAGTGGAGCTATCTGGGGGGGAGTACAGCCGCATAAAGCTGCACTCCTTCTTCGAGTACCCCCACACCTCCTGTGGATGCTTCGAGGTGGTGGGATTCTACATGCCAGAGGTGGATGGCATAGGCTGGGTGGACAGGGACTTCGATGGCATTGCACCCAATGGCCTGCCCTTCTCCACGATGGCTGGTCAGACTGGCGGTGGAAAGCAGGTTGTGGGCTTCCTCGGCATTGGCATCAACTACCTCCGCTCACCCAAGTTCATACAGGCAGATGGAGGATGGAAGCGCACCGTGTGGCTCACCAAGAGACTGAAGGACAAGGTGTACGATGACATCCCGGAGGACATCAGGGATGCCATACCCACGGAAGAGGAGGTCTCAGACCTCGAATCGCTAAAGCAATACCTCATGGAGCACAACCACCCCGTTGTTGAGAGGTGGGAAAAGCCAGAGGAGGAGGTCTCCGAGGGGCCCTCTGAGGAGGCAGTGCAGCCAGCTCCACAGGGAGGCATGCAGGTGTCAATGACACCAATGCAGCTTCCCTCGGGCTTTGCCCCCGTGGTGCCACAGGGCAGCTCTGGTGGGAGGATAAAGATAACCTTCAAGAACGCCGTCATCAAGATAGGCAAGGTGGAGCTAAAAGAGGAGAAAAAGAGAGATTGAGGAGGCATACGAATGGCAAAAAAGAAGCAGAGCGGTGCCGGGCTGATATCCTCTGCAGGCCTCATGCGCTATATGGAGGCAGAGGAGACGAGGCTCAAGATAGACCCCAAGACTGTGCTGGCAATCGGCATTGCCACGGGGTTAGGGGTGCTCGCCCTCGACTTTCAGTTCGGGCTTTGGCCATGAGGGGATGGGGCACTCCCCACACCTCTTTTTATTACACCACTGCTTTCCGAATGCCACGATGAGGGCATGAAACTCCTTGTACAGCTCCACATCTCTTGGAAGGTTTGCCTCGAACAGACGCTGTAGCTCATGGTAGGTGCCCCTCACACCCATGCACGAGAGCATCCGCCTGGTGTATGCATCTATTACGAACACGGGCTTTTCGGCTGCGTAGAGCACGATGCTGTCCGCAGTCTCGTACCCCACGCCCTCCACGCCGAGCAACATATTCCTGAGTTGCTCCCCTGACATCGCATACAGCCGCTGCTCACCCACGTCAACCACGAACTTGGCAAGGGCTTTAAGGCGCTTTGTCTTCTGGTTGTAAAAGCCCGTGCACCTTATACACTCCCTTATCGTCCCATCGTCCGCATTTGAGAGTGCAGCGGGGCTCAATAGCCCCCTCGCCTTTAAGCACCCGATTGCCCTCTCCACATTCTCCCATCTCGTCTGCTGGGTGAGAACCGCTCCCACCATTACCTCGAAGGGCGTCTCAGCTGGCCACCATCCCTGGGGACCAAACATCTCCTCCAGCATCACATACAGGGAGTACACGCTCATCGGGAGCCGTTCAGACGTTCCAGCTTAAAAAGGGTTGTGAGGTGTATGGGAGGTCGAAGCCCTGCATCGACAATAATGGGTGGACTGGGCACAGAAGGCACTATTCTCCGGACACATGCCACACTTGGCCTTCACGATACAGCACGTTCCACCACCCTGCTACGCCAGAGGGCTCGAGCCCTGTGAGTGAAGGCAAGTGCCCACAAAAGCTTAAAATCTCATGCACTAAAAGCAGAATGATGTTCAACAAAGTGCTCGTTGCCAACAGGGGAGAAATTGCCATAAGGATTATGAGGGCATGCAGGGAACTCGGAGTACGGTCTGTAGCCGTATACTCCGATGCTGACAGAAACGCCCTGTTTGCCAAGTATGCCGACGAGGCATATCCGATAGGCGAATCGCCGCCCACCAAGAGCTACCTGAACATCGAGAGGATTCTCGATGTGGCAAGAAAGGCCGAATGTGAGGCAATACATCCCGGATATGGGTTTCTTGCAGAGAACGCCGCATTCGCAAGGGCGTGTGAACAGGAGGGTATCGTTTTCATAGGGCCATCGAGCCACTCGATAGAGCAGATGGGCAGCAAGATTGGCTCAAAGAACATCATGAAGCGAGCGGGGATACCTGTGATTCCCGGGTTCGATGAGCCCCTCGAGAGTGCACAACACGCAAGGCAGGTGGCAGAGGAGATAGGTTATCCCGTGATCCTCAAGGCGTCCGCTGGTGGTGGGGGAATGGGAATGCAGATCGTAAAGGACTCATCCGAGATAGAGGGCGCCTTCGAGAGGGCAAAAAGCGTGGCAATGTCTGCATTTGGAGATGCCACCATATTCATGGAGAAGTATCTGCTCGAGCCAAGGCACATAGAGTTTCAGGTGCTGGGCGACCTCAAGGGCAACATCGTGCACCTGAACGAGAGAGAGTGCTCCATCCAGAGGCGCCATCAGAAGCTCATCGAGGAGACACCCTCGCCCCTGATGACCCCAGAGCTGAGGGAGGAGATGGGCAGGGTGGCAAAGAAGGTGGCACGGAGAATAAACTACCACAACGCCGGAACGGTGGAGTTCGTATACTCACGGGGCAACTTCTACTTCCTCGAAATGAACACCCGCATACAGGTGGAGCACCCCATCACTGAGATGACGACGGGGATAGACATAGTAAAAGAGCAGTTCAAAATAGCGGCGGGTGAGCCCATCAGCTTCTCACAGGAGGACGTGCACATCCATGGACATGCGATAGAGTGCAGAATAAACGCCGAGGACCCGCTCAACGACTTTAGACCCACCCCCTCCAAGATCAGAAGGTACCGCTCGCCCGGAGGTCCCGGGGTGAGGGTGGAGAGCGGTGTACACATGGGCTATGAGATACCGCCCTACTACGACTCCATGATATCCAAGCTCAGCGTGTGGGGCAGAACGAGAGAGGAGGCAATCAGCCGAATGGAGAGGGCGCTGTACGAGTATGTCATCGTGGGCGTGCTCACCAACATCCCATTCCATAAGGCCGTGATGAGGAACGAGCGGTTCCGCTCTGGCGACTACAACACCCACTTCATAGAGCAGTGGGACTTCGTCCCAGAGGTGAAGGAGATCATACGGGCCGAGAAGGAGAAGGGAGACAGTCTCGCCTCTGCCTTCGGGCTTGAGGACAAGAAGCTCGCGGCCATCACCACTGCCGTTGCCGCCTACTCCCATAGCCTAATCGCAGGTGAGCGGCAAAACAGGGGACAACGATAAAAGCCATATACTCGATTGATGGGTGTGAGTCGCTGTGTTCAGTGCAAGGGCAAGGGGCTATGTGGCAGGGCAGTGTGCCCCATACTCGCAAGATTTGCCCATGCCAAAAAAATAGAGGGGCGGCTCTCCTCAACGCTGTACGGTTCCACACCTCCCTCCTTCTTTGTGGGACACACGGGATATCCCACGGTGCTTGCAGGCCCCCTGCTGCCCCCAAATGTGCATGGGGATGAAGCACACCTGTACGATGACCCAGATGCGTGGATGCGCATGGGAATGGACGAGGTGGTGGGCTACAGGGCGTCCATGGTGCGCTCCAGAACAAGAACCCATGTGATGGAGGGCAGGCACTCCCGTCTGATGGATGCGGCCCGCGAGTGTGCCCTCTCAAGCACGCCAGTGGACTCTGAGGTCCAGCTCGAAAAGCCGCCAAGGGTGGAGCTGAGGTTTGACAGCGTGCTCATGCCCATGGGACCATCGGGCACCCTGACTAGGCTGGAGGTGGTGGACAACCCCAACGTTCCCGCGAAGGTGGAGGCGCTCGTGGGGGACACGGACGCCACCGCCACCTGTGCCGCCATGGAGCTATTCGATGCAGGCATCCCTCAGGAGTACATCACCCGCATACTCTCCGCTGGGCTTCTGGGAAGGAAGAGAAGGCTCGTGCCCACCAGATGGGCAATCACCGCCACTGATGACATGCTGGCAAAGGAACTCATACAGAGGGTGCGGTACTATGCACCCGTGGAGGAGTACATGGTGCACTCCGCCGAGAGGTTTGGCAACCACTTCGAAGTGCTGCTGCTTCCCAAGCCCTACATGTACGAGCTCGTGGAGATATGGATGAAAAACACGCTGTGGTCGCCTGAGGGAGATATTATCTGGGACGGAGAGGGTACAAAGAAGAGGGGATACTCCCCGCTTGGAGGGGGATATTATGCAGCCCGCATCAGCGTGCTCGAGCACCTCTCCCAGCTGAAAAGGCAGGCTGCCGTGTTCGTGGTGAGGGAGGTGTACCCCTCATACTGGGCACCTCTTGGCTCATGGGTCATCAAGAAGACAGTACGTGAGGCACTCCTAAGACCCCCAGAGCGGTTTGAGAGCTTCGAGGAGGCAATCGCCAGCATGGCACGCAGGCTCAGAACCCCAAGGGAGAGATGGCTCAGAAGAGATATGCGGGTGATGAATACCCTCACCCAGAGAAGCGTCTTCGAGTATTAGCAACCCCATGCTTTTTTAGTTTAATATTTGTAGTAAAACAAGCTTACTCTATAATCTAATTTCTGACTAAAGTTTAGTTTAGATAGATTATAAAGATTTTTAAAAAAGTTTATAAATAATGGAGGCACATTTCTGATTGGAGGTGATAGATGTGCAATCGTTCATTGTGGAGCACTACTACCAGAAGGAAGTGGACGTGTACTGCGGGACACAGGATGTGTTCAGTGGCAAGGTGGCTGCATGTGCAGACGGTGTGCTCACCCTCGAAAAGGATGGAAAGTACACCCACGTCGCGGTTAACAAGATAATAGCCATGTGGGAGAAGTGATTGCCCTCTTAAGAAGTGATTGCCCTTTTTTATTATTTTCCATGGGTGACCCTTCACTTCACCAGCAATTCTTGGCTGGGTGATGGTGTGCTCCAATGAGTGCGCCACACAAGCACCACACAAGCACCACACAAGCACCACACAAAAAAGCTTATATGTGTTGACCACGGGAATTCGCACTGTTTCCCTTTTGTGCGGGGGTTGCCCAGCCAGGTCAAAGGCGCAAGGTTGAGGGCCTTGTCTCGTAGGAGTTCGTGAGTTCAAATCTCACCCCCCGCA